>Ga0209401_1001859_pt1 | contig 13832 bp, 15 predicted proteins | sample M_140807_MF_Meta_FD_187318 | JGI IMG/M metagenome (GOLD analysis project Ga0209401, IMG submission 187318) | Freshwater microbial communities from Lake Montjoie, Canada to study carbon cycling - M_140807_MF_MetaG (SPAdes) (version 2) | ecosystem: Environmental > Aquatic > Freshwater > Lake...
TGTTGCTCTTTGGTTCAATCTTTAATACATATCTTGGTTCACCAGATTTATCTGGCACAGTTAGATTAAGTCCGCGGCGTTGTCCGATTGTGTATGTGTAAGCACCTTTATGTTCACCAAGTTTGGTGCCCACTTGATCAACAATGTCTCCTGTTTCAGAACCTAACCGCTCACGTAGCCAACCTGCATTATCACCTGATGGGACAAAGCAGATGTCATGTGAATCTGGTTTGTTAGCAACAAATAAGCCGCGCTCTTTTGCTTCTTTGCGAGTATCTGTTTTAACCGTATCTCCTAGTGGAAATATTGCACCTTCTATTTGATCAGTTCTAAGTACTGCAAGTACATATGACTGATCTTTTTCAGGATCGGCTGCTCTGTGTAAAGTTTTTCCATCAGCACTCTCTTTAGTAATTGCGTAATGACCAGTTACTACTCCATCAAAGCCAAGTGCCTTAGCTCTATCTAGTACTGCTTCAAACTTAATCTTCTCATTACATCTAAGGCATGGATTAGGAGTTCTACCTGATTGATATTCAGATAAAAAGTTTTCAACTACTCCCTTATGAAATTCCTCGGCCATATCCCAGATATAAAAAGGAATACCAATTACATCAGCTGCTCGCCTGGCATCATGTGAATCTTCAATTGTGCAGCAACCACGAGCACCTGAGCGATACTTTTGCGGATTAGAAGATAACGCTAAGTGAACACCAACAACCTCATGCCCTGCATCTACTGCCCTGGCTGCTGCAACAGCAGAATCAACGCCGCCACTCATTGCCGCTATTACCTTTAATTTTTTCATTTTTTCCCTGACGCACTCTTTGATCTAGCCACAACGGATGAAATAACTGATCCAAGTCTTGCAATCTCATTTATTGTATTTGTGTAACTGAGTGAGAATCTTAAAGTCGATGTGGTCTCATCCTCACTTAATCCCATTGCAAGTAGAACATGACTTGGGCGCTGCACACCAGCACTACAAGCAGATCCGGTTGAGCAGGCAATACCTTCTGCGTCTAATAAAAGAAGTAGTCCTTCTGAATCTGTCTTAGGAAAGGTAATAGATAAAATCCCAGGAAGTGATTTCTCCTGATCAGCATTTACGACAATATCTGAAACATTTTTCTTAATTGTTTGAATTAGCTCTTTTTTTAACTCTCTAACTTTTAATTCCCGCTCTTTCCTATTTTCAACTGCATCAGTTGCAGCTGCTGCAAAGGCGGTAATGCCTGGGGTATTAAATGTGCCACTTCTAATATCTCGCTCTTGCCCACCCCCATGAAGAATTGGCTCAATATCTAATCCTTTTTTTAATATTAAAGCTGCAACACCTAATGGTCCGCCAATTTTGTGGGCGCTAATTGTTGCCGCCGTTAAACCTAATTTTTTAAAGGAAAGATCAACCTTGCCAAAGCTTTGCACGCAATCTGAGTGAACTGGAATATCTCTAGCCATCTTCACAACTTGGGCAATATCTTGCAAGGTACCAACCTCATTATTTGAGTGCATAATCGAGATAAATGAAATTTCATCATGGTATTTTTCAATTACTTCTTCTAACTCTGCTAAATCAATAAAACCTTTACGATCAACACTAATACCAACAACTTGAGCACCTTCATGCTCGGTAAGCCAAACGATTGGATCCATTACTGCATGATGCTCAAAGGTTGAGGTAATAATTACTTTCTTATTAGCTTTAGCACCTTTCCAAAATAAACCTTTAATCGCCAAATTATTTGCCTCAGTGCCAGTTGCAGTAAAAATAATCTCACTAGCATCACAGCCAACAGCTGCCGCTAACTCCTCCCGAGCTGTCTCTAAATCTTTTCTAACTGATCTTCCGGCAGAGTGCAGGGATGAGGCATTACCAAGTTTTTTTATTTGCTTATTTAAGACAAGAATTGATGACTCCACCATTGGTGTGGTGGCGGCATGATCAAAGTAGATACTCACTTGCTAAGTCTAAAGGTTGCCCCTGATACCGGCAGAATTACCCTTTACGAGCGATGATTTTTTCAGTTGCCTGTGGCAAAACATTAAAGAGATCACCAATTACAGCAAAATCTGCGATCTCAAGAATAGGCGCCTCTGGATCTTTATTAATCGCCACAATTGTCTTAGAAGTTTGCATACCAGCGCGGTGTTGAATAGCACCTGAAATTCCGGCGGCAACATAAAGTTGTGGTGAAACTGTTTTACCAGTCTGTCCTACTTGATGTGAATGTGGATACCAACCAGCATCAGTTGCAGCACGGGACGCTCCAACTGCTGCGCCTAACGCATCAGCTAATGCTTCAACTGGTTTGAAATCTCCATTTGTGCCACGTCCACCAGAAACAACAACAGATGCTTCAGTTAAATCAGGACGCCCGCCCTTAACCACTGGTGTTGCACTTGTAATAGTTGCAAGTTTTGATGAATCAGAGAGTGTTATTACAAACTCTTCAGCAACTGCCGAAGATGTTGCTGCTACTGGCTCAATTGAGTTAGCACGTAAAGTGATAATTGGTGTACCAGTTGTAACACTTGCATGAACAGTTGTTGAGCCACCAAAGACAGATTGAGTAGTAATTAAATCCTTATCTACACCAATAGCATCAGTAATAATGCCTGAGCCAGTTTTTACAGCAACTCGGCCGGCAATCTCTTTGCCTGAGGCAGAGGAAGTAATTAATACCGCACTTGGTTTCTTACTTGCAATAATTTGAGCTAGTCCATCTGCAATCACTGCAGGTCCATTCTTATCCCAATCACCACTTACCGTAATCACCTTATCAATTGGAAAAGTACTTAATTGAGTAATGATCTCAGCAGGATTAGATGCAAAAACTACCGCAACAGATTCACCAATTGATTTAGCAAAGGTGGCTAACTCAGCAGTTGCCTTAGCAACTTTGCCAGCAGAGTGATCTACTAAAAATATTACGCTACTCATGCCAGTCTCTTCTCAACTAAGAAATCAAATAATTTTTCCCCGCCACTACCCTCATCAGTTAACTTAACGCCGGCTCCTCTAGCTGGCCTTGGTAGTGCATCTTTAACCGCACTCCAAGCAGCAGATGCACCGACTGCAGTTGCAGCTAAGCCAGTATCAGAAAGTGACATAGTGGTAATTACTTTCTTCTTTGCCGCCATAATTCCTTTAAATGATGGATACCTTGGCTCATTAATCTTTTCAACTACCGAAAGTACTACTGGAAATTTTGCATTCATTACTTGATTACCAAACTCAGTTACTCGCTCAATTTCAACACTGGCTGCTGCTGGATCAACCTTAACTTTGCCTGCAAAAGTTAATTGCGCCCAAGTTAGCCGCTCTGCAATCATCGCCGGCACCACACTCATTCGAGCATCTGTGCTCTCAGTTCCACAAATTACTAAATCATAATTTCCTTTTTTAATTACCTCAGCTAAAACTAATGAGGTGGAAAGTGCGTCAGAACCTGCCAGGGCGGTATCGCTAATAAGAATTGCATCATCAGCTCCCATTGAAAGCGCTTTTCTAATTGCCTCCGTTGCTCGCTCAGGCCCCATTGAAATTAAAGTAATACTGTGACCACTGCCTTCACCAGCTTCTTTAGTTGGTGAGTTAGCCTCAACGATTCGAAGTCCCTCTTCAACGGCGTATTCATCTAAATCATTTAAAACTGCATCAACATTTGCGCGATCTAATACACCTGCGGCCATTTTTTTCTCAGCCCAAGAATCAGGTACTTGTTTGATGCAGATTGCGATTTTCATGCTCATATATTACTCGGCGGTATAAGGCTTAACCTACTCTTTACCAACACTTAACCTCAAGGGCTCCTTTAGGCTTTCTAAATTACGCACCCTACTCACATGAGAGTAGCCATTGTCACAGAATCATTCCTACCTAACATCAATGGGGTAACAAACTCTGTACTTCGCATCCTTGAACAACTTTCAAACTCTGGTGATCAAGCTTTAGTAATAGCACCCGCTGCTGCGCAAACTCCAACTATCTATGCTGGGCATCCAGTTAAAACTGTGCCAGTTATAAATGCTCAAAACTTTTTACCCACCGGAATGCCGATGGGTTTACCGCAAAAGCGAATCAAGCACCTATTAGATGGTTTTGCCCCAGATGTAATTCATCTTGCCTCACCATTTGCCCTTGGTTCATACGCTAACAAAGTTGCAAAGCAGTTAAATATTCCAACTATTTCTATTTATCAAACTGATCTGGGTGGATTTGCCAAGCAATATGGCTTTGGAATTGCCCAACACTCACTGCAAAAGATTTTATATAAAATTCACTCACAAACAGATCGAACCCTTGCTCCTTCCACCGCTGCTTGCCTTGATCTTCATTTAGCCAAAGTCCCTGAGGTCTACTTATGGAGGCGCGGGGTTAATACTGAATTATTTAATCCAAGTAAAAGATGTCAAACATTAAGGGCCACTTGGAAAAATGGTGAAGCAGATAAAATCATTGTTGGCTTTGTTGGCCGCCTTGCCCTAGAAAAGCGAGTAGCAGATCTTAAAGTGCTACAAAGTAATCCAAATATTAAATTAGTAATTGTTGGAGATGGCCCGCACCGAAACAAACTTGAACAGCAATTGCCTGAAGCAATTTTCTTAGGATTTAAAGCAGGAGAAGAGTTAGCGCAAATATATGCCAGCTTTGATTTGTTTATCCACCCAGGACCAAATGAAACTTTTTGCCAAGCGGTTCAAGAAGCGCTCTCCTCCGGAATTCCAGCAATTGTTCCCTTAACTGGTGGACCAGCAGATTTGGTAGCCCATGGGCGGACTGGATACGTAATTGATATTGCTGATCCAATTAAATTAAATCAAACTGTAAATCTTCATCACGCCAGAACTGATCGTAAGCAGATGAGAATTGCAGCCAGAGATAGCGTAAGTATGCGAACTTGGAATCGAATTAATGAAGAACTTAAAGGACATTATCAAGCAGTAATTGATCAAAGAAAAATTTCAGGGTTATCAGAAATCGGTGTGGCATGAGAATTGTCCATGTAGCTAATTTTTATGGCCCAAGCTCAGGTGGAATTAAAACTACCCTGCACGAGTTAGGCCGTGGTTACTTAAAGTATGGCCATGAATTTATCTATATCGTCCCTGGACCTAGATATATCAAAGAGCAAACACCTTTTGGTTTAAAAATAACTCTACCTAGCTTCACCTTGCCAGCAAGTGGTGGGTATCAGATCATTCGAAGTAATAAGCAGTTATTAAATCTTTTAGAGTTTTTAAACCCAGATCGTATTGAGGTTTCAGATCGCTTTACCTTACTTAAGGTCGGCAGATGGGCAAAGCAACATAAAGTGGCTTCATTAGTTTTCTCTCATGAAACCTTAAATGGCCTAGTTAAAAAGTATGCACCATTAATACCTGTTTCATTTAGAAATAGATTTGTTAATTGGCATAACCGCAAATTGGCAGCAAGCTTTGATACCGTAATTGCTACTACCGAATTTGCCGCTGCAGAGTTTGTGCGGATAAAAACCACTAACCTGCGCAAGGTTGCACTTGGTGTTGATCTTCAAGGTTTTAATCCTGAAAACCGTGATCACAAATTACGTAAAGAGTTACTAAAGGGTGCGGATTACCTACTAGTTCATTGCGGGCGAATGTCACCAGAAAAAGAGCCTGCTAGAAGCGTGCAGGCAGTTCGTGAGTTAGTAAAAGCTGGTGTTAACGTTCGATTAATTATTGTTGGCGGTGGACCACTTTGGAACAAGATTAGAAAACAAAGTTTAGGGCTACCTATTGAGATGTTAGGTTATGTGGCTAGCCGCGAAAAAGTTGCAGGCTACTTAGCGGCCGCAGATATTGCTATCGCACCCGGCCCACTTGAAACATTTTGTCTATCCGCCCTTGAATCACTCGCCAGTGGCACACCAGTTGTTGCATCTAAATCAAGTGCGGTTGGTGAAATTTTAAATATTAATTCAATAAGACCTGCTGGAGCTGTTGCAAGTGATAATGGCGCAGACTTTGCAATAGCGATTACGCAGTTGTTAAATAAAGGCAGACTACGCAAAGTTGCCCGCGAGCAAGCTGAAAAATTCTCTTGGGCCAATACAGTTGATGCGATGTTAGATGTTCATGGCGCTAAGCAACCAATGGTTACTACTAAACGGCGGTTAAAGGTTGCCTAATATGGATGCGATTCGCCCTCATCCAACATTTGTAGTTTTAGGTGATAGCGCAGCATTTGGTACTGGAGATGAAGTAAGTACTGGGAAGTTTCGTGGTTGGGCAGGCTTTATTGCTGAAGCATTTCAAGATGGTTGTGATTACTTTAATTTTTCAAGGCCCGGTGCTAAATCAACTGAAGTCTTAGAAAAACAACTACCTAAAGCGCTACGAGAGAAACCAGATATTTGCGCGGTGATAGTTGGCGGCAATGACATGCTTCGCAATGGCTTTGATCCAGTTTTGCTATATAACAATCTGCGAAATTGCTGCCAGCAATTATTAGCAATGGGTAGTGAGGTAATTATGGTTGAACTACATGACCCAAATAAATTACTTAAATTACCTGTTCTTATGCGAAGAGTCCTAAATCGAAGAGTTACTGCAGTTAATGCGGTTTATCGAAAAGTAGCGGCAGAGTTTGAAATAATTACCGTTAAAACTAGAGCGATTAATGATGTGCATAATTTAGGAAATTGGCATATTGATCGGATGCACCCAGGCCCTGCTGGTCACTTTATGCTGGCGCGTAATATCGCAGATCAACTGCGCCGCCGTGGTTGGGCTATCTCAATGCCATATCAATTATCAATTACTAGAAAAAGTAGGGCGGAAAAAGTTAAGTGGATGCTACGCAATGGCACACCCTGGTTTTTAAAGCGAAGTGTGGATCTACTACCGGCAGCAATTATTTTGATGTTATTTGAGTTTGCCCGCGTACTTCTTGAAAAGATTTCACCAGCTAGAAAATCAGCTGAATTATCTTTTTTATCAAAGATTGAATCTGATCCGGTAAAACTTGAGTTATTAAAGGCTAGCTAAAAACTTACTTAGTTTTAAAGCTCGCAGACAAGGTCACATTAACCGTCTTCTCTATCGTTGAAACATCATAGATACCACCGGCTGCTCGATCTAGTGAGTTCTTAGTTGTTACCTGAGTTGGTCCACCTGAAACAGATACTAGTGCGCCAACTTTTCCACCCACCGCTTCAGTAATCGCAGTTGCTCGCTCCTTGGCATCCTTCATAGCCGAAGCTAATAACTTAGCTCGCATTTTATCTAAGGTTGAAAGGTAATAAGCAGGACCGTAGTTACCAACATTTACTCCAGTTGCAAGAAGTGTGCCGATGTTATTACTTAACTTAGCTACAAGTTGCACATCTTTAGTTCTAACAGTTACAGAGCGATATGCCTGATAAGACAAGATCCGCCCAGTTTGATTACCGTTTACATACTCCATAATGGCGTTGCTATTAATAGGGCCAAGTTCAATCTGATCTTCAGTAATTCCACCAGTTAATAAGTACTTCTTTAATGCACTAGCACTTGCATCGATTGTGCTAACCGATGAGGCTAAGGTTTTTTGTGACTCATTTAAATTAAGTGTCCATACTGCATTATCTGCGGTGGCATTCTCAGATGCCGTTCCTGTAACGGTAATGGCATTTCCTGCGCGAGCAGCTAATCCCCCGCCTACTTTATAAAGTCCAAGTGTTAAGCCAGAGGATAAAATTGCAGCCGCTAATACTGCTGAGGCAAATTTAATTCGATCACTAGCTTCAAAGTTCATACTCTTATCTTATCCGCTTTTACTTACTGTATCTAACATAGGCCCGGCGAGTGCCAGCCGATATGGCTCAAGTTCGGTGTCCCAACTAATACCCAGTGCGTTCTCAAGATTGGATTGTAATTTTTCATAACTTAAAGAGTTTTTTAAGATGGTATTAACCTGATTTTCATTTAAAACAACATCACCATTTGAAGCAAGCTGTGCTTGATGAAGTCCTAGATCTGGGGTGGCGCGGTAATAAGTTGCATCTTGAGTATTTTTATTTATCTCTCTGATTTCAAATCTGATGTAGTGCCAAGCTTTAAGAGCGGTAGCAAGTTTTGCAGCAATTGGCATGTGGTGTTTGTACTCAAGCTGCAGTGCTTTAGTAGCTGGGCTTAATGGTTGATTTTGCCAGGGCAATTTAATTACCTGCCCAAGTCCTTGCTCTATCGCCCACGTAATATGTTCTTGTAGGGCAGCTGGGGCTGAATAAATAAGTATCCGCCCAGCGTAATTAGAAGATTTACTCACTAGTACCTGCCTTCAGATCACTCGGTGTGACCTTCCCCAGCCCACCAGTGCTTATGCAGTAAGAGATTTATACATCTCTTTTCGCAATTAGCCAATAGCAGGGTAAACTTTGCGATAGTCCGACGCTTGGCAGTACCCGCTCTACGGTTTGTTGATTGGGTCTAGCTGTATAAGAAGAAAGACCGGCGCTTGTTAAATTTACTAGCGTCCAACATAACCAAAGGAAAAAAGCTAAATGGCAACAGGTACAGTTAAGTGGTTCAACTCTGAAAAGGGTTTCGGTTTCATTGCAGTTGATGGTGGCGGACAAGATGTTTTCGTTCACTACTCAGCAATCCAAGGAAACGGTTACAAATCTCTTGAAGAGGGTCAAGCAGTTACATTCGAAGTAGTCCAAGGTCCAAAAGGTCCTCAGGCTGACGCTGTAAATCCTGCTTAAATAACCATTAACCTTTCGAGCTAGTCTCGAAAAAGATTTAAGGTCTGCTAGAAATAGCAGGCCTTATTTTTTTGGCTCCGCTGGAATAACTGCAGGTATTACAACCTTAGGTTTTAAATCCTTACCCGCCTGCCATGCTTGTAAATACTTCCACGGCGAGGTTTTACCTTTTTCTAAACCAACTCCGCGCCTTATCCACCAGATTCCTTTTTCAGTTGGGTATGAGATTCCAAAATGTAGATGTGGTGAGGTTCCCTTAGCACTTCCAGTAGCGCCAACCTCACCTAATTTTTCACCAGTTGCAACTCTTAAACCAGGAATGATATTTGCTTCAATTTTAGAAAGATGAGATCCGTAATATCTAATTCCATCATCACCAGTTATTGAAATTGATAACCCACCGCGATCTGCGCCCTTATTTGTTTTACCACTCCACTTATCTACAAGCACTACCTCATCAATGACGCCAGCGATGGGTGCAACAAATGCACAACCTTTTTTAGCGCCAATATCTGTGGCTGGATAATCATGGTGATACTTTCCATACTTAACTGCGCAACCAGAAACTGGGAAGGTGTAGATGGGGGCGGCTGTGGCAGTTGTTAAAACCACGAACATAAAAGAGGTAGTAAGTATTGCCACCTTAATTTTCATACTTTGATTATCCAGTGTGAGCATGTGAATAATGGCAATTAATACTTAGTGTTGGGTTAGATGTAAGGTATGACACTAACTCCGTAAATAGCGGGGCGGTAGCTCAGTTGGTTAGAGCCCCGGACTCATAATCCGGTCGTCGTAGGTTCGAGCCCTACCCGCCCCACCATTAAAGTTTGAAATCTGTGTAGTAATAAAGAGTAATTAAAGATACCTTTACCGCATGAGCAAAGTATTTTTATTCGTAGAAGTAAATGTTAAGCCTGGAAAAATGGATGAGTTTATAAACAAAGTTAAGGCTCACGGCGCAGTTATCCGTACGGAGGCTGGGTGTGAGTTTCTTGAGGTTTACCGTAATACCCAAAAAGAAGATGTGTTAAATGTTTGGGAAATATGGAGTGATCGCCCAGCTTGGGATGCACATATGGTTAATGAAAGTAGCAAAGCCTGGCAGAAAGTTGCACCTGAATACGTCTTTGGTGAAAGCATTACTGTAATGAAAAACTTGGATTAATAAGGTTAGTAACGCTAGGTAGTAATGGGTAGAAAACTAGTAGCAGGTGTTGACTCCTCAACCCAATCAGTCAAAGTAGTAATAAGAGATGCCGATACTGGTGATTTAGTACGAGAAGGTAAAGCTGCGCACCCAGATGGCACTGAGGTAAATCCAGCAGAGTGGATGAGGGCGCTTAAAAAAGCTTTTGAAGCAGCAGGTGGCTTATCAGATGTTGCAGCAATTTCAATTGGCGCACAACAACATGGCTTTATTGCACTAGATGAAAAAGGTAATGTAATTCGAAATGCCTTACTTTGGAATGATCTGCGCTCAGCTAATGCGGCCTCTGAATTAAATAATGAATTTGGTGGGGCTGAACAAACAGCAAAGGCGGTTGGTTCTCTTCTTGTTGCATCCTTTACAGTTTCAAAGCTTAGGTGGATGGTTGATAATGAAAAAGAAAATGCAAAAAAACTAGCAGCTATAGCACTGCCCCATGATTGGATCTCATGGCAGCTGCAAGGCGGTGTTGATTTTAATAAGTTATTTACCGATAGAAGTGATGCATCTGGTACTGGTTATTTTTCCGCCTCCTCAAATGAGTATCAAAGAGATTTACTAGCCATTGCACTGCGAGATAAGCGCGAGATTGCCTTACCAAAAATTGCAGCCTTTGATGATTTTGCTGCAACTACAACAGATGGAATTCCGATTGCGCCAGGTGCTGGTGATAATGCTGGCGCAGCATTTGGAGTTGGCGCTAAAAGTGGTGATTTAGTTATCTCACTCGGCACAAGTGGAACTGCTTTCTTTGTTTCAGATACGCCAACACATGATCCGTCTGGTGCGGTAGCTGGCTTTGCAGATTTAACTGGCAGATTTTTGCCATTAGTTTGCACCCTAAATGCGGCCAGAGTTTTAGATACTGTTTCAAAATTACTTGGTGTTTCCCATGATGAGATTGGAAAGCTAGCACTGGCCGCAAAGCCAGGAGCTGAAGGATTAACTTTGCTGCCCTATTTTGAAGGTGAGCGCACGCCAAATCGACCAAACGCGCAAGGTTTACTTGCTGGAATTAATAACCATAATTTAACAAAGGAAAATATTTCACGAGCTGCAATTGAATCTATTTTATGCGCACTCATTGATTCATTTGATAACTTAAAATCAACCGGAGCCAAAATCGAAAGAGTATTAGTAATTGGTGGGGCAGCTAAAAATCCAGGAGTAGGCCCAATTGCTTCTGCAATTCTTGGAAGACAGGTTTTAACCTTTCCTCCTCGTGAGTTTGTGGCAGATGGCGCAGCTAGGCAAGCTGCTTGGGCGTTGTTAAAGGAAATGCCAGATTGGGCAATACCTGATGTTATTTCTTACTCAGAAAAACCATCTGAATTTGTATTAGATCAACACCGCAGTGTTAAAGATAAATCACTACCTTTAGATAACCTTAAAAGATAATGTAGCTCGCGCATGGTCTGTTTTAACCATCTGCGCATTTTTTTCATCAGTGTTTAAGGTCCAACTTTTTGCTTCTTCAATACTCATTCCATGTTTATTATGACGCTTAATTAAACGCTCATGCCGGCTCTCATCTTCTAATTGCACAAACCAACTCTGATCAAGTAGTGGCAGTACTTGGGGCCAATTACCCTGCTGCGATAATAGAAATGTTCCTTCTGCAATTACCAATGATGTTGTGGGATAAATAGGTATGGCGCTACCAATTGATTCATCAATATCTCGATCAAAATCTGGTGCATGAATTACTAAATCTTTCTGTCCTTTAATACGCTGCAGCAGGTTTACATAACCATCTGCGTCAAAGGTGTCCCAGGCTCCCTTTCGATCCCGCCTCTTCCAATTAATTAGCGTTGCATTAGAGAAGTGAAATCCATCCATTGGAGCAACTACAACACTTCCTGGAGTTAAGCCATTAAGAATTGCTTGGCTAATTGTTGTTTTACCACTACCGGGGGCGCCAGCAATTCCTAAAATCTTTCGCTGCCCAGTATCAGCTAGCGACCTCGCCTTTTCAACAAGCTCTTCTAGGCTAAAGGTTGAAATCATTGCTAGATCTAATCAGAGTATTTTAAAAAATTATAGAGTTAATAACTTAGATATTTGAACACTTAAGTACTGGCCTGGTGGACATGAACTCTTTAATTGAAGAAAGAGATGGTTTTCGAACCGATCCATGAGGCAAGCTGGCAACGGATGCTGCAGCGGCGCTTGCAAACTCTAAATTTTCAATAGTTTTCATTCCATTTAATAACCCATAGGCGTAAGCACCATGGAAAATATCGCCAGTGCCATTGGTATCAACTGCGTTAATTTCATAGGCGGACATATGTTTCTTAACTGAGTCACCTTTTTCGCGCAAATAACAACCTTTTGCTCCCTCAGTGATTACCACTAAGTTTTTAGAATCATTCCACAACGTATCAATTACCTCACTTATGTCATCTTTATCAGTGAGTAAGCGGGCAAAATTAAGTGGCAAAATTAAATCTGTTGAAAGAGTGATCATCTCTAAAATAATCTCTTTTTTAATAAAGAACTGCTCAGCATCTAAAATAATAGGTATCTTTAAGTCAGCACACCTTTTAATTACATCTAATGTGCCAGGTGGGCAAATTCCAGCATCTACTAACAAAAGATCAGCTCCTGCTAAAGCCTTCTCTATCTTTTCTTCACTAGGAAGTCCTAAGTGATGCAGCGGGGTATCGTCATAAACTATAAATCGCTCACCATCACCGGTTATAACTATTGTTGCCTCAGCTGGGTGGGATTTATCTGAAAAATCTACAAACTCGGTACTAACACCATTTTCTTTAAAGTCATCTAGTGCTGATTTCCATTTCACTTCACCACTCATTGTGCCGACGTAGGCCGCTTTAACTCCAAGTGCTGCGACTGCAACTAATGAGTTTCTAACATTGCCGCCAAAGCGAAATTCACGCCTTACTATCTTGCCTTTTTCATCTTTCCATTTTGCATTAGTAGCTAAAATTTGGTCAAAAGCTATACAACCTAATCCAATAATCATTACTTAAAGTAATTTACTTACTCATCTGCCGACAGGCCTGCAGCTTTAAGTGCATCCTGGGCATTTAACCCATCGTGAATTACTGTGTAATAAGCACGTGATGCTTTTGAAACATCTTTAGCACCCCAAGCGTTTCGACCAACTACCGCACCTTTTGCGCCAGCATCGAGGGCGTCCCTTGTACTAGCCAGCGCCGCACCTAGTGTTGGCTCCTTTGGTCCACCTGCAATAACAATTGGCACTGGACAAGATTCAACAATTTGGGCAAATGCTTTCTTATCTCCTGGGTAACCAACCTTAATTACATCAACGCCAGTTTCAATACCGCATCTAACTGCCCAGGCAATTTCATCTGGTGTGAAAGTAATTTCACCATCTTTATTCTTTGAATAATCTCGTGGATAGATATGAGCAATGATTGGAATATTAAATTCATTTGCATCTCTAACTGAATCAGTTAGCCACTTTAAATACTTACCCTCAGTTTTACCTCTTACTGGAATTGCTACAGCGAGCGCGTCAGCGCCAAGCCTAATTGCATCAATTGGTGTGGCAATTAATTCAGATATTCGATCATCAACAGTGAAGCAACCACCTTGCACAATTAATGCTGCTTTACCTGCATATTGCACCCAAAGATTTTTAGCAGTACCTGCTTGAATTGTTACAGAGTCAGGCTTACCGGCCATTGTTGCTGCCAGTGCTTTTGGTAGAGAAGCTAAGCCGCCAGAGACGGCGTTGCCGTAACCAACAAAGTGGTCTACTGCTACGCCAAATAAATTAGTAGAAGGGTTTGAGAAGATCCGCTTAAGCCTTACCTGACGACCAATACTCATTATTTTCCCTATCCCTAGATTCTTATCACTGAACTATAGAGCAAGGAAAATCTGCCCCTAATGCGCTATTTATTTAAAGCTTGGGG
>Ga0209401_1001860_pt1 | contig 13829 bp, 16 predicted proteins | sample M_140807_MF_Meta_FD_187318 | JGI IMG/M metagenome (GOLD analysis project Ga0209401, IMG submission 187318) | Freshwater microbial communities from Lake Montjoie, Canada to study carbon cycling - M_140807_MF_MetaG (SPAdes) (version 2) | ecosystem: Environmental > Aquatic > Freshwater > Lake...
GCAGGATCGCCATGCGGGTCTCCAGGTCTGGCACCTGGATGTCGGCGATTAGGCCCATCGAGAAGCGGGAGATCAGGCGTTCCTGGAGCCTTGGTATCTGGTTCGGTGGCCGGTCGGAGGCGATCACGATCTGCCGCCCCGCCTCATGCAGGGCGTTGAAGGTGTGGAAGAACTCCTCCTGGGTGTATTCCTTGCCCTCGATGAATTGGATGTCATCCACCAAGATCAGATCGGCGGCCCTGTAGCGGTCGCGGAAGGCCTGCATGCTGTCCTTGCGGATCGCCTGGATCAGGTCGTTGGTGAAGGTCTCGGTGCTCACGTAAAACACCCGCGCCTGGGGATCGATCTCGAGGCGGTAGTGTCCGATCGCCTGCATCAGGTGGGTCTTGCCCAGCCCCACGCCGCCGCAGATGAACAGGGGGTTGAACTCCCGGCCAGGCGCCTCGGCCACCGCGAGGGCCGCCGCATGGGCCATGCGGCTGTTGGGCCCCACCACGAACCGGCTGAAGCTGTAGCGCGGGTTCAGGCCCGCGGCTGGGCGGCCTCCGGGGCCCATGGAGGGCGAACCGCCCTGGAGCGAACCCTCCCGGGCGGGGTAGGGCGCCTTGGCCCCTGGGCCGGCTGCCCCATCGGAGTCTTCCTGCTGGCTGGTGGATCTGCGCAGCGGCAGCGTGCCTGAGCCCCCTGGGGCCACGGGAGCCAGGGAGGGCTCGCTGCCCCCACCAGGTGCGGCCACCACTTCCACCACCACGCTGCGTCCGGCGATCTCGCTGGCCACGGCGGCGATCTGGCTCTGGTAGTTCTTGCGCAGCCAGCCGCAGGTGAAGGCGTTGGGCGCCTCCAGCCGCAGCTGTCCCTCGGCGTAGGTGAGGAACCGAGCCGGCCGGATCCAGGTCTCGAAGGTCGGTTTGCTCAGGTTGGGCTGCAGGGCCTGCTGTACCCGGTGCCAAAGCTGTTCGCCCTGCTGCACCCTTGAACCTCCCTTCGGCTGCTGAATATAGGCAGCGTCGCACCGCCGGTCCGTCTTTAATGAAGCCGTTCCTGTGTCCACCGCCACCGCGATGGCCCCATCCGGCTCCAATCCCCTGCCTGGCGACCACGTGAGTGACCCCTTGGTGACCTTCCGCCATCCTCCGGTCATCAGCCAGGAACCCTGGCGGGCCGGCCTGCAGCGGGCTGCCCTGATCGCTCCAGCCCTTCTCCTGAGCGCCTGCGCCGGGGGATTCACCCTGCCGGGATCACCAGCGCGGCCGGAGCGAACCCGCATCAGCGACGCTCCGGTGGCCGTTCCCCTTAAGCCGCCCAGCAACCAGATCGTGGCGGCGGTGGACAAGGTGGGGCCGGCGGTCGTCCGCATCGACACCGTGAAGCGGATGGTGAATCCCCTCGGGGGGGTGTTCGGAGGCGGGCCTGCCATTCAGCAGCAACAGGGCCAGGGATCGGGCTTCATTACCCGTTCCGACGGGGTGGTGCTCACCAATGCCCACGTGGTGGAGGGCTCGAGCGACGTGCACGTGACCCTGCCGGACGGCCGCAACTTCACCGGCAAGGTGCTGGGTGCCGACCCGCTCACCGATGTGGCGGTGGTGAAGGTGGTAGCCACTAAGCTTCCCGTGGCGCCCCTAGGGGATTCCTCCCGTGTGCGGCCCGGCGAATGGGCCATCGCGATCGGCAACCCCCTCGGCCTCGACAACACCGTGACCGCCGGCATCATCAGCGCCATCCAGCGCACCAATGCCGTCGGGGAGGGCCAGCGGGTGCCCTACCTCCAGACCGATGCCGCCGTGAATCCTGGCAACAGCGGTGGACCGCTGATCAATGACCGGGGCGAGGTGATCGGTATCAACACCGCCATCCGCCAGGCCCCCGGCGCCGGTCTGAGCTTCGCCATCCCGATCAACACCGCCCGCCAGATCGCCGCCCAGATCCTGGATCGCGGCTATGCCAGCCATCCCTACATCGGTGTGCGGCTGCAGGCCCTCACCCCCCAGCTGGCCCGGGAGATCAACGGCGCCACCAACGAATGCCAGCTGCCGGAGGTGAACGGTGTGGTGGTCGTGGATGTGATGGCGGGAAGTCCCGCCGATCGGGGTGGCCTGAAGCCCTGCGACCTGATTGAGCGGGTGGGTGACCAGGCGGTTGCCAATCCCTCCGAGGTGCAGCTCTCGGTGGATCGCGTCCGGGTGGGCGACGCCTTGGGCCTTCAGGTGCGGCGCCGTGACCAGGCGCTCACCCTCACCCTCCGTCCAGCGGAACTGCCCCGCGGCCAATGAGCGTGCAGGTCCCGCCTCGGGCGGGCCGCGGGGATCAGCCGCAACGACCTCAGCATCGCCGGCTGGTGATCCTGGCCCGCTGGCCGGCCCCGGGCCGCTGCAAGCGGCGCCTGGCGACGGAGCTGGGCGATCGGCGCGCGGCCCGGGTGCAGGCCCGCCTCACCGACCATGCCCTGGCCGCCTCCCGGGGGGCCTGTGCCGCCGCCGCCGCCGAGCTGGTGCTTGCCACCAGCGGCATCGGGGCCGCCGCGGCGCGGCGCTGGGGGCTCTCCCTCGGGGCCGATCGGGTGGTGCCTCAGGGACCGGGCTCCCTCGGCCTGCGCCTGAGGCGCCAGGTGGTGCGGGCGCGGCGGGAGGGTGTGCGGCATCTGCTGCTGATCGGCAGTGACCTTCCGGAGCTGGCGGCGGTGGATCTGCTCGAGGCCTTCCGGGCCCTGGCCCACGGGGCCCCCCTGGTGCTGGGTCCGGCGCTCGATGGGGGGTACTGGCTGATCGGCCTGGGCTGGCCGGGACCGGCCGGAGGCCCGGCCAGCAAAGCGGCGGTGGGTGCCCCACGGCTGTTCGCCGGTGCGGCGGGGCCGATCCCCTGGGGGAGCGACGCGGTGTTGGGCCAGACCCTTGCCGCCGCCGCTCAGGAGGCCATGGCGGCGATCCTGCTGGCGGTGCGCTCCGATCTCGACCGCCCCGCCGACCTGGCGCGCTGGCGATGATCCGCTCCCTCCCGGAGCTCAGCGTGGTGATCGCCGCCCGCAATGAGGCCCGCGCCCTGCCGAGCCTGTTGGCCGATCTGGCACCAGGGAGCTGTCAGCTCCTGGAGGTGGTGGTGGTGGATGGGGCCAGCCGTGATGGCACGGCCCGGCTGGCCAGGCTGGCCGGGGCCCGAACGCTGCCCACGCAGCCCTGCCGCGGCGCCCAGTTGGCGGCCGGTGTGGCGGCCACCGATGGTGCCTGGCTGCTGCTCCTCCATGCCGATGCGCGCCTGCCCCGCGGTTGGCAGGGCCTGGTGCGTGATGCCATGGAGCGGGGCCCTGGGCGGGCCTGGGCCTTCCGGCTGGCGGTGGATGCACATGGCCCCGCCCTGCGGTTGGTGGAGGTGTTGGTGACCCTGCGCAGCCGCTGGCGCCGGCTCCCCTATGGGGACCAGGGACTGCTGGTGAGTCGGGAGCAGCTGCGGGCCGCTGGTGGCATCCGAGCGATTCCCCTGATGGAGGACCTTGATCTGGTGCTCCGCCTGCGGCGCATCGGCGCGATCGGCCTGCTGCCCGGGTCGGTGCGGGTGAGTGGCCGCCGCTGGCGCCGCCTGGGGGTGCTGGGCACGGCCCTGGCCAATGCCCGGCTGCGATGGGCCTGGCGCCGTGGCACTCCACCGGAGCTGCTGGCGCAGCGTTACTACGCAGGCTCTGAGGGCCCCTCGGGTTAGGGGGCGTACCAGAAGGCGCAGCGACGCCGTTGGGGCTCCAGTTCCCAGCCCTGACCCTCGTAGAACCCCACCACGTGGGGGTCGGCGAAGAGGCTGACCCGGTCCACCCCCATCGTTAGGAGCTCGGCAATCACGAAATCCATCAGCTGCCGTCCCAGCCCTGCCCCCTGGTAAAGCGGATGCACGGCCACATCCCAGACGGTGGCCTCCACGACCCCATCGCCGGTGCAGCGGGCAAAGCCCACCAGCTTGGGCAGGCGGGTGTCGTGGCGCCAAAGCCCCACGCAAAGCAGGCTGTGCTGGAGGGCCTTGCGCACCCTCCGCAGGGGCCTGCGGCTCCAGCCCACCGCATCGCAGAGCTGCTCCAGCTCAATCAGGTCGATCTCCCGCTCGAGGCTCAGCACCAGGTGCAGCGCCGGATTGGGGGTCGGACAGAGGCGATGACGCTCCCCGTACAGGCTTACCAGGAGGTTGTTGCTGGGGTCGGGCAACCGCGGGGGATCAGATCCTGCACGAGCCAGGCTACGCAGTCTGTCGAATCGGATCCGGTAGGGCTGCCTTGAGGCAGGGTGGAGAGAGTTGACGCAGGGACCCTGGGCATCGCCAGCACCCCCACTTCCCCGGTCCCATCGCGACCCGGTGCCGCCGTTCCCCTGCTCGTGGCCCTCCACGGCTGGCTCCTCTCCGGTCGCCTTTGGGATCCGCTGCGCCGCGAACTCGAGCCCGTTCTTCCCTGTTGGTGTCCCGATCTGCCGGGCTTCGGCGGGCGGCCCCGGCCGAAGGGTCTGCAGCCCAGCCTGGCGAGCTACGGCCGCTGGCTGGCGGATGAGGTGCGCGCCCAGGCCGCTGGACGGCCGGTGGTGTTGCTGGGCCACTCCCTCGGTGGCAGCGTGGCCCTCCATGCTGCTCCCCATCTGGGGACCCAGCTGCGGGGCCTCGTGCAGGTGGCGGCTGGAGGGGGGGTGTACCAGCCCAGGCCCTTTGCCCGCCTGCGCCAGGGTGGGTCGGCCTTCCTGGCGCTGCGGCCCTCCTGGCTGGCGCCGCTGCCGGCGATGGCCGCCTGGCGGAGTCCCCTTCTGGCGGAGGCAAGGGCCGCCCGCGGCCTTCTGGCCAACAGCACCAACCGGGGCGCCGTGGGGCAGCTGCCCCGGCTTACGGCAGCCCTCGGGGTGCCGAGCTTATGGATTGCCGGCTCCCGCGATGGCGTGATGGAGCCGCGCTACGTGCGTCACCTGGCCGGCTACAGCCGTCAGCACCGCCTGGAGCTGCTGGAGGGGGCCGGTCACCTGCCCATGCGGCAGATGCCCCGCCGGCTTGCTGCCCTGATCGAAACCTGGCTGGTGGAGGAGGGGATCGTGGCGGGAGCCGCTGCGCCGGAATCACCCCTGCTTGGCTCGGGCCAGGCCATGGCCGAGGCCGCCTGATTGGGGCTGCGCCATGCCAGGCCCGGCTTCCGAGCAGGCTGGTGGATGGATGGGCGCAGGGGCTTTCCTCTCAGAGGCTGGCCAGCCCCTTCTCCTGAAGGTCCGCTAGTTGGGCGTAGAGGCCACCGGCGGCCCGTAGGTCCCGGTGGTTGCCCTCCTCCACCAACCGCCCGCGCCGCAGCACCAGGATGCGATCGGAGGCCTCCACCGTGGCGAGGCGGTGGGCGATCACGATCGCGGTGCGGCCCTCCAGCAGCGATTCCAGGTCGCGCTGCAGGGTGGCCTCGGTGGAGGGATCGAGGAAGGCGGTGGCCTCATCCATCACCAGCACCGAGGGCTCGCGGATCGCCACCCGGGCCACCGCCAGCAGCTGCCGCTCACCGGAGGAGAGGTTGGCTCCCCGCTCCCGCAGTTCGGTGGCCAGTCCCGCCTCGAGCCGTCCGAGCAGGGGCTGCAGACCTAGGTCGCGGCAAAGGGTCTCTAGCTGGGCATCGCTTAGATCGGCATCGAGGCGCAGGTTGTCGGCGACATTGCCGCTGAACAGGAAGGTGTCCTGCAGCACGACCCCGAGGCGGCGCCGCAGCAGGGCCACCGGTAGCTCGCGGATGTCCACCCCATCGAGCAAAATGCGGCCGGCCTGGGGTTCGTAGAGGCGGCAGAGCAGCCGGATGATCGTGGTCTTGCCGGAGCCGGTGGGTCCCACGATCGCCACGTGTTCACCCGGGGCGATCCGGAAGGAAAGATCTTCGAGAATCGGATCATCGCTGCGGTAGGAGAAGCTCACGTTCTCGAACACCACCTCGCCGGCTCCGGCGGCCGGCCCCTCCTCCACTGCCCTGCGGGCCGCCGCGCTTCGCTGCGGTGAGGGCAGGTCGGCGATCTCGATCGGCTGCTCGAGCAGCTCGCCGATCCGCTCAACGGCCGTCAGACCCCCCTGGATCTGGGTGAAGCGCTCCGCCAGCTGGCGCAACGGATCGAAGAGGCGCTGGGAGAAGAGGATGAAGGTGGTGAGGGTGCCGAGCCCCATGGCGCCGGCGGTCACCATGGTGCCGCCCAGGGCCAGCACCAGGGCCACCGCCGCCAGGGCCACCCACTCGATCAAGGCGGAGATGGCGCTGTCGTAGAAGATCGTGCCCGCGACCGCGTCGCGGTACAGCCCAGTGGTTTGGGAGAAGCGGGCACTGTTCACCGCCTCACGGCGGAACATCTGCACCACCTCAAGCCCCTGCAGATTTTCCTGAAGATCGGCGTTGAGCTGGCCGAGTTCCTCGCGCACCCGGTAATTGGCGCGGCGGTAGCGGCTTTGTAGCCAGATAATCGCTCCGGTGACCGGGATCTGGATCAGCAGGAGCAGCAGACCCAGCCGCCATTCGATCACCACCATCGTGATCGCGATCACCAGCAGACTCACCAGGTCGGCGAGCACCCCCACCGCCCCGCTGCCGAACACCTCCGCAAGCGCATCCACATCACTGGTGAGGCGGGTGAGCAGCTTGCCCACCGGGGTGCGGTCGTGGAAGCGGAGCGAGAGGCCCAAGGCATGGCGAAACAGATCGGCGCGGATCCGGGCGGTGAGCCGCTGACCGACCACTTGCACGTTGAAGCTCTGGGTACCCTGCAGGGCCAGGCGCAGAATCACCGCCACCAGGAGCAGGCCCACCAAAAGCCGCAGGGCCACCGGCACCGGTAGGGCCGCCAGCCAGGGGAGGGTGGCTTCGTGGCGGAGCACGCTGATGGCCTGCCCCACCAGCAGGGGCTGCACCGCTCCGGCCAGGGCCAGGGGAATGAGCAGCAGCAGCGAGAGCAGGAGGCGGCGACGGTCGCGGCCCAGGTAGGGCAGCAGCCGCCGCAGGCGCTGCATGTCGAGGGAGGCCATCAGGCGGGTACCGCCGCGCGCGAAACGGCACGGATGCGTTCCACAATGGCCTGGAGGCGGCCGTCATCGAGCCGCAGGGCCAGGGGATGGCCCACGAGCCGGGCGGTGCTCTGGAACAGATCCTCGATGGCAATCAAGCCGTTGTCCCGCAGGGTGCGGCCGCTGGCCACCAGGTCCACGATCGCCTCGCTCATGCCGGTGATCGGGCCCAGTTCCACCGAACCAGCCAGGTGGATCACCTCCACCGGCAGGTCGAGGGATTCGAAGTAGGCCTCGGCGCAGCGGGTGAACTTGCTGGCGATGCGGCAGTGGGCCGGCAGGTCGGCGGCGCGGCGGTAAGGACTGCTGGCCTTCACGGCCACGCTCATGCGGCAACCGCCGAAGCCCAGGTCCACCAGCTGGGCCACCGGCAGCTGGTGCTCCTGCAGCACATCGAAGCCGACCACGCCGAGCTGGGCCTGGCCGTAGGCCACGTAGACGGGCACATCGGCGTTGCGCACCAAGAGCGCCCGGGCGCCGCCGCAGGCGCTGGGCACCATCAGCTGGCGGTTCTCCGGATCGAGGATGGCGCTGAAATCGAGGCCGGCGGCGGCGAAGCGGCCCACCGAATCCTTCAGCAGGGCCCCCTTGGCCAGGGCCACCGTGAGGGGGGGGGCCGGGGTACGCATGGGCTGCTCCACAGCGTGGTTCATGGAACGGTGCCTTGACCTGGACTTTAACGACCGAGCCAGCAGGACCCGACCCAAGGTGGTTGGGGGGTGGTTGAACGCGCCAGTCCAGCCATGCCAATCCGGCCGATCGCCCGCCGCTCCGATGCCGCCAGACTTGCCCGCATGAAGCCATCCATCCCCGCTCCCCCCCTGCCAGCCACGGTCAGCCTGATTCCGGTGCTGCGCGACAACTACGTGTTCGTGCTCCACGGGCCGGGTCCCGGGCCGGCGGTGGTGGTGGATCCGGCCGTGGCCGAACCGGTGATCGCCTGGCTCGAGGCGCGCGGCCTGGAGCTGGTGGCCATCCTGCACACCCACCACCACAGCGACCACATCGGCGGCACCCCCGAGCTGCTGCGGCGCTGGCCGGGAGCGGCGGTGATCGCCAGCGCTGACGATCGGGAGCGCATTCCCCTGCAAACCCGCGGCGTGGCCGGTGGCGATCGCTTCACCCTGCTGGGCCGCTCGGTGGAGGTGTTGGCGGTGCCGGGCCACACGCGCCACCACATCGCCTACTACCTGCCGCCTGCCGATCCGCTCGCGTCGGCCCCGCCACCGATCGGCCCGGAGCCCGGCGAGCCCTCCAGCGGCGGCGATCTCTTCTGCGGCGACACTCTTTTTGCGGGCGGCTGCGGCCGCCTGTTCGAGGGCACCCCGGAGCAGATGCATGCCTCGCTGCGCCAGTTCGCCGCCCTGCCGGAGGCCACCCGGGTGTGGTGCGCCCACGAATACACCGCCACCAACCTGGCCTGGGCCCGCTCGCAGCAACCCGCCGATCCAGCGATCGGAGCCCGGCTGGTGGAGGTTCGTGCAGCCCGCGCCGCCGGCCAGCCCACCATTCCCAGCCGGATCGGCCTGGAGTTACGTACCAATCTCTTCCTGCGGGCCCCCGATCCGGATGCCCTGGCCGTGCTTCGCTCCAGCCGCAACGACTGGAGCGGTTAGGGGCAGCTTGGTAGCCCCGCTCCGGATCGGCCAGGGCCACCACGGCCGCGGCGGCCCCGGTCAAGCTCCGGTCAGGGTCCGGACCTTCCCGGCCCGGTCGTTGAGGGCATCGCGGTCGGTGAAGCGAGCGCTGGCCTCGGCCATGGCTTGGGAGGGGGACTCGCTCATGGCCCCTGCAGAGGCCCTGGGGAGCTCGCAAGCAAGGGCAGACCGGAGGGGAACAGGAGGGGTTCGGCTCCGGGTCGCAGGGCCAGTCGGCACCGTTCTCCCCGCTCCAGGGCAACGCTCAGCGGCAGGCGAACCCGCAGCCGCAGGGAGCCCAGTCCCATCTGATAGAGCCAGTCGCGGCCGAGGAATTCCCGGCCCAGCACCTCCACCTCCACACCCGGCCGGGGATCGGGATCCGGGGGAGCCTCCCCCGATGGCCCGGCAGCGTCCCCGGGGGGCAGAACCTCCAGATCGGTGGGTCGCAGCAGCAGCTGCGGTGGGCCATGGGCGGATGGTGCGTCCCCGCCGTAGGACGCTGGAGCGAGCGCAAAGGTCCCGATTGGGGTGGCCAGCTCCTGGCCCCGCCACCGCGCCGGCAGCAGATTGGCCTGAAGCACGAAGCGCCCCACGAAGGCGGTGGCGGGCCGTTGCACCAGTTGAACCGGGGTGGCGCACTGTTCGAGCAGGCCCTGGTTCAGGATCGCTACCCGATCAGCGATCGCCAGGGCCTCCTGGGGATCGTGGGTGACCAGCAGGGCGCAGGCGCCACAGGCGGCCAGCACGGCCGGGAGTTCACTCCGCAGCCGCTCGCGCACCTCCACATCCAGGTTGGAGAAGGGCTCATCCAGTAGCACCACGCTGGGCTGGGGCGCCAGGGCCCGGGCCAGGGCCAACCGTTGCCGCTGGCCTCCGGAGAGTTCATGGGGATAGCGGCGTTCCAGCCCCTCCAGGCCGAGCAGGGCGAACAGCCAGCTCACCCGATCGGGATGCTCACCACGGCGCAGGCCGAAGCGGGCATTGGCAACGGCGTCGAGGTGGGGGAACAGGGCGTAGTCCTGAAACACCATCCCCACCCCCCGACGCTCCGGAGGCAGGAAGCGGCCGGGGCCGGCCACCTCCCGCCCATCGATCCAGAGGCGGCCCCGCTGCGGTTGCTCGAAGCCGGCGATCAGGCGCAGCAGGGTGGTTTTGCCGCAGCCGGAGGGGCCCAGCAGGCCCAGCAGTTCGCCCGGGGCCAGGCAGAGATCCACCCCCCGCAGGGTCCAGGGGCCCTCAGCAGCGCCGCCGTAGCGATGCCAGATCCCCTCCAGCCGGACCCGCTCGATCGGTGCGGGATCGCCGGCGCCAGGGCCGATAGGACTGTCGCGGGTCAGGGCGACTGGGTCTGGGGTGGTGGTGGGTCCGGGCTGGGTGATGGCTAGGGGCCATAAACTCCGGACCCCATTGTTGTTCAGCATGTCGGCCTCGCCTGCAGATCTTCAGCCGGTTGCCATCCAGACCGCCGCTGCCCCCGAGCCGGTGGGTCCTTACAACCAGGCCGTGGCCGCCGGCGGGCTGCTCTGGTGCTCCGGCCAGATTGCCCTGGATCCGGCCACGGGGGTGCTGGTGGGCGGCGGCGATGTGGCGGCGGAGACCCGCCAGGTGCTCACCAACCTGCTGGCGGTTCTGGCCGCCGCTGGCGTGGGGCCCGATCGGGTGGTGCGCACCACGGTGTTTCTGGCCGATCTGGCCGATTTCGCCCTGGTCAATGCGCTCTATGCCGAGGTCTTCGGCGCGGGCACCTCGCCAGCAAGGGCATGCGTGGAGGTGGCGGCCCTTCCTAAGGGGGCCCGGGTGGAGATCGATGCGGTGGCGGTGCTGGGCTGAGCGGCGCCAGCGAAGGCGGATCTTTTATGGCCAGCCAGCGCGGAGCTCTGCAACACGGAATCTCGCGTTTGCCTTAACAGAGGGCGTCGGCTCCAATCCTTCCTTCCGTATCCATCTGTCCATTGAGGAGGGCCGACGACGACCTTGACGACAGCCTTTCCGGTTCCAGCAGCCTCTCAAGTTCGGATCAGGCGGAAGGTGAGGTTGAAGCGTTCGCCGCCTTGGCGAAGCCGGGCGGGCAATCCGTGCTGCCAGTGCGCCTGGGTGGGTGATTCCATCAGCAGCAGGTCTCCGTCGGCCAGATCGAGGGCCAGGGGCGACTGGCCCGAGGCCAGGGATGGGGCGCCGCGGATTGCCGCAGGGCGCGGCCGGAACCGAAGGGTGCGCATCACCCCGAGGCTGAGGGAGGCGATTGGATGGTCGGCGGCCAGTTCGGCTTCGTCGTCGGCATGCCAGCCCATCCGGTCCGCGCCACTGCGGTAGCGGTTCAGCAGCAGGCTGTTGAAGCTCCAGCCGAGCCGCTGGGCAAGCTGCTCGCGCAGGCTGGCCAGGGGGGCTGTCCAGGGCAGGGGGTCGTGGCTGTGGCCGCTGTAGCGGTAGGAGCAGCCAGGATCGCCGTACCAACAGACCTGCCTGGGCACGGGGTGAAGACGTCCATAAACCCGCACGCATGGCTGCTGCCAGGGGACGGCGGCGCTGCGGAGGTGCTGGAGCAGGGGCTCCCGTTCCCCGTTCGCCAACCATCCGCTCCACAGCTGAAGCTCCAGGCCAGGGCGCCGGATCCGGAGCGGCCCGGCGGGCTCCTGGGTCGTTGGAGTGGTCAGTTGAGGATCGGGCCGGAGTTGCCGTCCATCATCCGGCAGGCCTCCTGGTCGTGCACCAGCAGGCGGGCGAGCACATGGTGGAGGTCCTGGGCGGTGAGTTCACCATCGCTGCCCCATTTGAGACTGGTACTGCCCGGGGAGGCCACACCAGCGTCGCAGGTCGGTCGATGGATGGCCATTCCCCCACCGAAGGGTTCGCTGAGCGGTCCACCGAGGGGCGTGAAGCGGTCGCGGGAGGCGTCCATGGGAACCTCTTGTGTTGATATCCACATTAAGGGTTGCTCGGCCCCTTCGCCAACGCCTTGCGCCCCACTAGCGACGGGCTCCCCGGCCGGTTTGCATTTCGGCGGTCCTGCGCCAAGCTTTCAACCCATCCCAGGCCCAGGTGTGCGGCGCCATGGAGAGTTCATTCGGCCAGCGGGTCCCCGAGGTGGTGGTCATGACCCCCGACGGCTTTGCCCAGGCGGCTGAGGCCGTTCTGGCGGTGCAGCAGCAGCGCACGGTGGTGCTGCACCTCGGAGCCATGCCCGCTGATGAGGCCCAGCGCACGATCGATTTCGTGTCCGGAGGCGTCTTCGCGATGGATGGCCAGTCCGAGCGCCTGGGCGAGATGGTTTTCCTGTTCGCCCCTGCCCTGGTGCGCATCCAGCGCGATCGGGAAACCGAATCGCCCTAGGGGGTTTGTCGATCCCTCCCTGGCCGCGGCAATCGCCAGAATCAGCCCGCCACTGCCCCGCCCGGATGGCCGAAGGCCTCGCCCAGCGTCTCGATCGCTCCCTTTTGCGCCTGCGCCGTCGCACCCTGGTGCCGGTGCTCCTGCTTGCGGTGGCCTGGGGCCAGGAGCTCGTCGACCAGCTGTTCTTCGCTGGCCGCTGGAATCTCCCGATGGTCCACGGAGGGCCCTTCTGGGGACTACTCACCGCCCCCTTCAGCCATGCCGGCTTCGGCCATCTGATCAGCAACTCCCTCTGGTTCCTGCCCCTCTCCTGGCTGGTACTCCTGAAGGGCAGCCGCGATTACCTCGCCGTCTGGGTGGCGGTGCTGGCCCTGGAGATCCCGGTGTGGTTGTTCTGGCCCAGCGCCAGCCACGGGCTCTCCGGTGTGAACTACGCCCTGCTCGGCTACCTGCTGCTGATCGGCTGGCTGGAGAAGCGACCCCTCACCATGGTGCTCTCCGCGGCTTGCCTCCTGGCCTATGGAGGCCTGCTGCCGGCCCTGTTGCCCTTCCTCAGCCCGCCGGGGGTGAGTTGGATTGGCCATGCCTCGGGCTTCGTGGCAGGCCTCCTGGCCGCCCTGGCGGTGTACCGAGAGTGAGCTTGCGGTCTTGATCCATGGCCGGCGGATGGAAGGCCTGAGCAGAGGCTTCCTGTTACCCCAAGCCAGTCACCTCAACCCGACGAGTCAGCCCGCGAGCCAAACAGCTTTTGCGATTCGTCAGCCTTCTGCCTCTCAGGCCCAGCAACTCAGCCTCCCCTAAGGCGGGCTCACCGTTCACCCCCTCTCCCGACCGCTACAGTCCGAACGACGGGGCGTGGCGCAGCTTGGTAGCGCGGGTGCTTTGGGAGCACTAGGTCGCAGGTTCGAATCCTGTCGCCCCGATTGACTTTTCAAGGATTGGCCAGGGGAGATGGGAGAGATTTGGGGAGAGATTCCCTCTCTCGTCCTCGCCCGGTGGTCTCTCCCGTCCGAAGTGGGAGAGGGTCTCTCCCCTTCACCCTCGGGTTGGAGTCCTCAACACAGCTCCATCGACTGACGGGCTCCAGGATGGAGGTGCTGATCCTCCAAAGGGCTCTGAGGCCGTGTCCAGCCGTCTGATCGTCTCCGACAACCGTGACGACCCGGGCAACCCGCTGGTGCTCGACGGTGGGGCCATTGATGCCGCAGCACAGGACCCAGTCGCCATCGGCAAGCTGATGGTCGACCAGGCCTGGGCGGAGGGAGGCGATCCCACAGGTGGAGGCCTGTACTACGAGCAGAACAGCAACCAGCACCGACGGCTGCAGGCCTTTGAGACGGGCAGCGAGGACTTCATGACCGGTGGCTGGGTGCGGGTGCTGGCCAGCGCCGAACAGGTGCGCAAGGAGCGCGCCGGCATGGAGCAGGCCGCCAAGGCCGGCCTTGTGAGGATCCGCGGCACCCACCGGGGCGTTCTGCTGGTGGAGTTCCTCGACGTTCCCTGGGGCTGAGCAACCGCCGCAGGGCTCCGGTCGACGACGGCAGTCCTTCAGCGTGCCACGGCTGCGCCATGGCGTGCATCGGCCAGCCGCCGCCGCCCTCCGCTCCGGGGCCGGTGATGGGGATGGCGGGCTCGGTTGCCCTCCCGCGGCTGCGGTGGCCGGGCGGCCGCCAGTCGAGAAGGTGCTGGGGTGTGGCCCCAGATGTCCTCGCGCGACTGCGCGGCGCCGGTCGATTCGGAGCGAATCTGGCTGCATTGGTTATCAAGCAGCTTGGCCCGTTAGGGGTGGCTGCGTTTTGGGCAGATCGCTTGCCCCGCAGCCGCCCT
>Ga0209401_1001861_pt1 | contig 13828 bp, 13 predicted proteins | sample M_140807_MF_Meta_FD_187318 | JGI IMG/M metagenome (GOLD analysis project Ga0209401, IMG submission 187318) | Freshwater microbial communities from Lake Montjoie, Canada to study carbon cycling - M_140807_MF_MetaG (SPAdes) (version 2) | ecosystem: Environmental > Aquatic > Freshwater > Lake...
CTGCAGGGGGCCTCGGTCGCCCTCCTCGCACTCGTCCTCTTCCAGGCCTGGCTCGGACGCCAAACGGTCCTGGAGTCCAACTCGGGAATCTCTGTGACGGCACACCTCGCCACGGCGATGGCATTCGTTGGGCTCCAAGTCTGGGTGCTCGCTCGAAGCGGGTACGCCGAGACTCTCGCCGGTATCCGCCGTGCGAGCGGGAGTGTCGTGGCACCGATCGTTGCCGCGGGGGGCATCTACGCGCTGCTCCTCTTCGGCTCGAATGTGACGGGCACCGATACAGGCCTGCTCTATCCAGATTGGCCACTGATGGGCGGCACCCTCTTCCCACCAATCACTGAACTCTCAACACCGATGATTGCGCACCGCTACGCGACGGCGATCGTTGCGCTCATCCTGATCTCGGCGCTCTGGATCGTTCGCCGCGAGAAGGGGAGTTCGGCGCGCGTGCGCCAACTACTCACCTACGCCACGGCGACCTTTGCGGTGCAGTGCCTCATCGGCGCCGCGCAAATCTTTACCAAGCTCGCACCATGGACGCAGACGCTGCATGTCGCACTCGCCACGATGATCTGGATTCTGACCGTCGGTGCCGCATCGATTGCGCTGCTTGAGGGTCGTTCTGAAGGTGGATCCACGACCGATGAGTCAACTCGAAAAACACAGACTCGTCGCGAGACACTCTCCGCCTATATCGCGCTGACCAAGCCGCGTATCGTTGAGCTGCTGCTGATCACGACGATTCCAGCGATGCTCCTTGCGGCACACGGCTTCCCGCCACTCACGCTGATCGCCGCCACGCTGGTTGGTGGCACACTCAGTGCCGCGAGCGCGAACGTCTTTAACTGCATCATTGATACCGACATCGACGCGCAGATGGCGCGTACCGCTGCACGTCCGCTTGTTACTGGCCGAGTCAGCGTTGGGGCGGCGCTCCTCTTCGCGAGCATCCTGGGCGTCGCAAGCTTCATCTTCCTCGCGCTCACCACAACGATCATGGCGGCGTTCATTTCGCTTCTTGCCATCGCCTTCTACGTGCTTATTTACACGTTGATCCTGAAGCGCTCAACGCCACAGAACATCGTGATCGGTGGAGCGGCGGGCGCTCTTCCGCCAGTGATCGGCTGGGCCGCAGTTACGGGTGATATCTCGCTGGTGCCGATCCTCCTCTTCGCCCTCGTCTTCTACTGGACGCCGCCACACTTCTGGGCGCTCGCGCTGCGTATCGGTCCCGACTACGCCGCTGCGGGGGTGCCGATGCTCCCCGTTACCGCTGGACCAGTGGAGACGGCGAGGCAGATCTGGCTCTACACGATCCTTCTCGTGGCAATGAGCCTGATGCTGTGGGCGGTGGCTGGCATGGGCCTCGTCTACCTGGCGGTTGCCGTCATCGGCGGTGGGATCTTCTTGCTCCGCGCGTGGCGCCTACGCAGCGATGTGTTGGGCGACGGGCTGCTGCGTGGCGCAACGCGCCTCTATCGCTTTTCGATCAGCTACCTCACGCTGATCTTCGCCGCGATCGCGATCGACTCCATCCTGCCGCGCTAACGGCACGAGCCTAGCGGCGGTCCGCCGCTGCAGCCTGTCGCTTCGCGCGACCGCCAGGATCAAACCTGCCGAGCCAGAACTGCACCTGTGGGCCGATGGTGAAGGCGAACCAGATCGTGCCGAAGCCGAACGTCCCTCCGAGCACGATCCCCAAGACACCGACAACTACCTCAATCGCGGTGCGCATCTTCCAGATCGCCTGCCCGGTGCGGTGGTGCAGTCCGGTCATCAGCCCGTCGCGTGGCCCAGGGCCATTACCGCTGCCGATGTAAATGCCTGAGCCGATGCCAACGATGGCTGTGCCGGCGATCGCCAGTGCGCCAGCGAGCAGTGGCTGCGTGGCGATCTCAGCTGCTGGCGGGACGCCGGCGTAGGCGAGGAGGGCAATCTCCACGTTCATCACCCAGCCGATCACCACGATATTGCTGAGGGTGCCGAGGCCAGGGCGCTGGCGAAGGGGGATCCAGAGAAGCAACACGAAAATGCCGCTCAGCTGTGCCGCGGTACCGATCTGAATGCCAAGCTGCTTGCTGAGCCCTTGGTGAAGGATCTCCCATGACGGGAGGCCGACCCCTGCGGCAAGCATCATGACGAGGCCCGTGGCGAAGACCGCCTGACCGGCGATGGACTGCGGGAAGCGCTTCAACGCATCAGCGGTGATCGCTTGCGAGAGCCAGTTGCTGCGCGGTGTGGTCATGCGGTTCCCCTTACTGCGGCGTGGCCGCCGCGCGACGAAGGCGGTCCGCAATTGCCGAACCGAGGCCGCCCTCAGGATAGGGGGCGGCGATGATTCTCGCGGCGGGTACCGCACGGCTGATCAGTGCGGCCTCAAGCTCATGCAGTCGCTCGAAGAGGTGGGCCGCGGCGGTGACCGGGTCAAGCGTCTCAGAGAGTGCAACGCTCGCATGCACATTGGCTCCCGCCGCCGCGGCGAGTGCCTCCAGGTGCGTGAGGGTCGCGCGATCGGGTGCAAGCAGCGCACACTCCGTAACGCCAGCAGGGAACGCCGTCGTTACCAAGAGGAGCGGCACCATCGGCGCATAGTGCGACTCCGTCATACCGGGCGCCTGCAGTGGCACGCCAGGTCGTGCCGTTGGCGCAGCGGCGGCGATGCCGCCGTGATCAGCGAGGGCGCGCGCAAGATCTTCAAGGGGAATGCCTCCGTGTCGCAGCAGACGAGCAGGTCCGTCACCGTCCAGCGCGACCACGCTCGACTCCACGCCAATCTCCGTCGCCTCGCCGAGCAGCACGGCGTCAATGCGTCCATTGAGTTGCTCAAGCACATGGTCGGCGGTAGTGGGGGAGAGGCGACCGAAGCGATTCGCACTCGGCGCAGCGATCGGCGTTCCCGCCGCGCGAATCAGTGACAGCGCCGTTTCATGTCGTGGCAGGCGCACGCCAACGGTATCGAGCCCAGCACGCACTAGGCCGGGAACCTCAGGTCGCGCCGCGGCAACAATCGTGAGTGCACCCGGCCAGAAGGCATCTGCAAGGAGTGTGATGCGTGGATCGGCGAGCGCACCCTCGGTGAAGAGGTGGGTAAGGTCAGCGCGATCGGCGATGTGCACGATCAGCGGGTCAAAGGTTGGGCGACCCTTCGCCTCGAAGATGCGTGCGACCGCTGGCGCGTCAAAGGCGCTCGCACCGAGGCCGTATACCGTCTCGGTGGGGAAGGCGACGAGGCCGCCAGCCCGAATGATCGCCGCGGCACGCGGCATCGACTCGGCGGCGGAGTGTGGAGTGCGCGCGCGCAGGCGTTCGGTGATCACGCCGGTTGTGCCACGTCAATCATCAGCGCGGCGTGATCCGATGGCGACTCACCCTTGCGTCCATCACGGTCGACACTGCTGCTGACGATTGCACCAGCGCGTGCCTCCACGAGGAGGTGATCGATGCGCATCCCCCAGCCGCGATGAAATGCGCCGCCGCGGTAGTCCCACCAGGTGAATGGTGCGCGTTCCCCATCTGGGGTGACGGCTTGTGCGGCGTCGATCAGACCGAGGTCAACGAGGGCGTTCCAGGCATCGCGCTCCCGCGGGGTGACATGCGTCGCGCCAACCAGTGCGGCTGGGTCCCACACGTCGGCATCGGTCGGCGCCACATTGAAGTCGCCTCCCAGGAGTAGCGGAGCAGGCTCGGCGATTCGCGCCGCAGACCAGGCGCGCAGTGCGCCGTACCAGTGCAGCTTGGCGTGGAAGTGCGGCGCGTCCACCTCGCGTCCGTTCGGCGCATAGACCGACGCAACCCGCAAGCCGCCACAGACGGCGCTCAACAGCCGCGGCTCACTGAGCAGATCGGGGAGTGTGGCGTCACTCCCCTGGGGCGCGTAGTCGGCGATGCTCTCCTGCACATCGGTGAGGCCGTGCCGTGATGCGACCAAGACTCCGTTGCGCCCGCCGGCGCCGAGGGCGGCGACCTCATACGATCGCGTCGAGAAGAGCCCCTCTGGAATCTGGGATGGGTCGCACTTCGTCTCCTGCAGCAGCACGATGTCCGGCTGTGCGGCATCGAGCCAGGCGGCGACTCGCTCGGCGCGGGCGCGAAGGCCGTTGACGTTCCAGGTGGCGATGCGCAGGGTGGGTGCGGCCATGGTTCTCCTAGGTGTTAGGAGCGAGGCCCGCGCAAGATCGCGCCGATGATCCCCGCGTCGAGTGGGGCACCCGCCTCACCGGTGGGGTCTGACTCCTCAGTGATGGGGTGAAGGCCGAGCGCGGTGAGCGCCGCGATCGCAGCGGGTAGCTGCGCGTCAGGGACGCCGAGGTGGAGCGAGCCGTCTGACTCTGGTGCTCCCATGATCCCGTCGACGGGGATACCGGCCGTGGCGAGCGCGGAGGTAACGGCGGCAAGACTGCCGACCTTCGGGGAGACCGCAACGGTAAACCAGGCGCTCATGCGCCAATCATAGGGGTGGAGCTGCGCCGACGGGTGCGATCCGGGCGCACCCCCAGAGGGGCACGCCCGGAGCCACTTACATTTCGGCTGGTGCGCCCTTTGCTCCGCCACGCAGCGGGATCTCCTCGATCAGCGTTGCGGCGACGAACGCCACGAGGCTCGCCACCACGGAGAGCCAGAAGATCGAGCCGATCGCATCGGCGATACCCGCCTTGATCGCGTTGAAGAAGGCGTCTAGGTACTGCACAGGAATCAGGCCAATGAGGGCCGGGTCGAACTTCCCACCAACATTGGTGAGCTGATTGAGGTTGCCACCGATTGCCGTGAAGAATGGCGTGAACGTGCCCGCCGGGGCCGCTTTTGCCAACTCCGTTGGAATGTTGGCCACGAGCTGCCCACCGAAGTAGGAGCCAACGACCGCCAAGCCGACCGACCCGCCAACCTGGCGGAAGAAGGTGAGGTTCGAGGTTGCTGCGCCGAGGAACTTGAACGGCACGGCGTTCTGCACCACGATCGTGAAGACCGAGAGGGTTGGCCCAATGCCGAGACCGGCAAGGAACATCCAGAGGCGCAGGGCCCATGGATCGGTGTCCGCCTTGATGTTCGTCAGCAGTAGTGACGCTGCGGCGATCAGCAAGATGGCTCCAAGGATCAGCGACTTATAGCGACCGCTTCGAGCAACCAGCAGCCCAGCAACAACCGAGCTGATGATCACGCCCAGAAGAAGCGGAAGTGTGGCGTAGCCAGAGTTGGTTGCCGTCTCGCCGAGCACTGTCTGAAAGTAGCGCGGCAAGAAGATGATCGCGGTAAAGAATCCGATCGAGGCAAAGAACGAGGCCGCAGCGGCGGCGGCAAATGTGCGGTTACGGAAGAGCTCGAGCGGAATGATTGGCTCTTCGACCTTCGCCTCAATGAAGAGGAAGAGGCCAAGGAGTACGAGTCCGAGCGCGATGAGCCCCGCAACCTCTGGGGTCGCGAATGCGTTGGTCTGTACGTTGGTGAGGCCGATGAGTACCGGAATGATTCCGGCGGCAAAGACGAGCGCGCCCAAGAAGTCAATCTTCTGGTTCGCTCGCCCCTTGATCGTTGGCAGCTCAATCAAAATGATTGCAATGCTGATCAGGCCGATTGGAAGGTTGACGTAGAAGATCAGGTGCCAGCTGAAGGTGTCGGTGAGCCAGCCACCGAGCGCTGGGCCAACGAGGCTTGCAAGTCCGAAGACTGCGCCGAAGAGCCCCTGGTAGCGACCACGCTCCTTCGGTGAGTAGAGGTCACCAATGGTTGCCAGCGCAATAGGGAAGAGCGCACCAGCGCCGAGTCCCTGGATGCCGCGGAAGATGATCAACTGTTCGATATTCTGCGAGAGGCCAGCGAGCACTGATCCAATGAGGAAGAGGCTCACGCCGGTAAGGAGAAGCGGCTTGCGGCCGTACAGGTCGGAGAGCTTGCCGTAGATCGGCACCGTGACGGTGCTGGCAAGCAGGTAGATCGTGACCACCCAAGTGTAGAGGTTTGCACCGCTCAAGTCGGTGATGATCTTTGGCAGGGCTGTGCCGACGATCGTCTGATCGAGCGCGCCCAAGAAGAGGGCCATCATGATCGCGAGGATGATCCCTTGCTTGGCGCGCTTCGAAAGGTCTGCCCCTGCAGGTGCAGGTGCCGCTTTCGCGACGGTGCGCTTCTTCGCCGCAACGGGGCGGCGAGTCTTGGCTGTGGCCATAGGGTGAACCTCCATATCGCGCCGTCAGATCTCCGACGATATTTCGCGTTGCAACTATCGTACTCCCTACCGCGGATGCCTGCTGAGCGCTAGGGTTCGCCTATGCAGATTGCCGTGGTCATTGAGGGGCAGATGAACCTGTCGTACGAGCAACAGCTCGCCGCCGCGCGTCGAGCTGAGGCGGTCGGCATCAGTGGCTTCTTCCGCACCGATCACTACCAATCATTCCCAGGCTCTGACGACCAGGCAACCACCGACGCCTGGAGCGTGTTGGCGGGCATCGCGCGCGAAACAACGTCGATCACCCTCGGCACACTGGTGAGCCCCGTCACCTTCCGCGCGCCAGGCGAGTTCGCCAAGGTGGTCGCCACCGTGCAAGAGATGGCGGGGCGGCGACTGCATGCTGGCCTCGGCACCGGTTGGCATGAGTCAGAGCATCGTCGCTACGGCTTCCCCTTCCCCGAGATGGCGACGCGCGCAGAGATGCTCGAAGAGCAGCTAGAAATTGTTCGTGCTCTCTGGGCTGGGCCCGACGGCTGGTCGTTTAGCGGGAAGCACTACAGCGTGAGCGACGCCCTCTTCCGTCCAAAACCATCGCCCGTTCCGTGGATCATTACGGGCGGCGAAGGCTCGCCCCGCGGCATGCGCATCGCCGCGAAGTACTCGGACGAGTTCAACCTGACCTCGTCGACCCCTGCGACGGCCCGTGAGAAATTCGCACAGCTCGACGCAACCTGCGTAGCAGCAGGCCGGGCACCCGAAAGCCTCGCTCGCTCTGCGATGACGGGGGCAATGATCGGTCGAACGGAGCCTGAGTATCTTGAGAAAATCCGCGGCTTTATGTCGCGCATTGGCGCTGCTGGCGACCCCGAGGAGTACCTCGCACCACGCCGAGCGCGATGGCTGGTAGGTACCCCTGATCAGGCGCTGCAGCAGATGCGCGCCTTCCGCGATACGGGGGCAAGCCGACTCATGGTGCAGCACATGGATCCCACCGAAACGGCATCACTTGATCTACTCGCGGAGCTGCACGCGCAGCTCTAGTTCGCTCTCTTAGCGCGAAGCGGCGATTCTTCCTCTGCGGCCGCGCGGCCCAATGCGATAGATCACTCTGCCGCGGAGTGCGCTGAGTGGCAGTGCCCCGTCATGACGCGAGTCGCGCGAGAGTGCTGCGTTATCGCCAAGGAGCCAGAGGCCCAATACGCCTGGTGGTGGGGGAGCCACACGCTTCACGTCGAAACGGCCCTCGCGCGCGACGATGACGACGCTACCGATCGGCGGCGCGCCGCGAAGGCCAGGGAGACCGCGCGGGCCCGCTGGAAGCACAAGGAGCCGGTCCCCCGGAAGGAGGGCCGGCTCCATTGAGCGTTCAGCAACATCGGCGACCCAGATCCGTCCGGGTCGTTCAGCCACAGCGGTGCGTTACGCCTTCGACGCGACGAACGTAGCAGCGAACGCCTCGGTTGCAGCAACGAGCTCTGCCGCCGCAGCTGCATCTACGTTCTGCTTGTTCTTAGAGGCGAGCTTCAGGAGCTTCCAGACCTGGTCGTGCAGGTCGGGGAACTTCGCCAAGTGCTCTGGCTTGAAGTAGTCGGACCAGATGACCTGGACCTCGTGCTTCACCTTCTCGGCGTGTTCCTCTTTCGTCGTGATGCAGCGCACGAGCTTATTGCGCGTGGCGCTGTCGGTCACCTCAATCTGGCCGATTAGCTCGACCATGCGGGCGACCGTCTTGGCGGCAACGACTGCCCCCGATGGGTCGTAAATGCCACACGGCACGTCGCAGTGCGCGTGGACGGTGACTGGTGTGAACTCGGCGAATAGGTTACGCATGTCCCTCTCCTCTCTACTTTACGAATACAGAAACGGCCACATTCAGCAGCGCGAGCACGCCGATCGCGTGATAGGTGTTTGCTGCAATGGAGACGTCCTTACGACGCGGCCATGCGAGCAGCAGGATCACGGCAGTGACCGCAATCTTGATCCCGAACTTCGTATGGTTCACCGGGTCGCCGTCCATCATTTCGGCGAGCCCAATGAGCAGTACGCCCGTCAGAAACTGGAACAGGGTGCCGTGGGTGATCCCCGCGGTGAGTCGCTTCGGCGAGTTCGTTAGGCCAGCGAAGTAGCCGCCCACGACTGCGGCCATCCCGAGTAGGTGGATAAAGACGAGAACAAGTTGGGCGGTCTCCATGGGCTCCCCTTTCTGCTGCGCGGCCATGGTGGCCGCCTCTCTGTACGGTAGCGGACTGTGCGGCGCGCGGCAGCCCTGCGTGGCGGGGGGTGGGAGCGTGTAGGGTTTCAGCATATGAGCGAACGAAAGGTCCGGGCGTACGGCTCGTACAGCCGAGATGCCTTGATCCCGCCTGCGGCGGGTGAGGGTGTCGCTTGGCTTGGGCGTCAGCCGTGGGCGGAGGCGAGCTTCGCCTATCGCGCCCTGCGCTTCACCCTGCGCGTGGTGCTCGGTGCGTTCGGGATGCGCATCCGGGCCAGCGGGCTTGACCGCCTCGCCACGTCTGGGCCGCGCATCCTGGTCGGTGCTCCGCACCGTCGCTACTACGAGGCCTTTGCGCTCGGCATCGTCGCCCCCGCAGCGCCGCGGATCTGGTGGCTCGGCCTCGGCCCATTCATTGTTGGTCGCGGTCGCGTCCGCTCCGCGCTACTGCGGCGACTCGGTGGCCTCCTCCCGGTGTGGCGTGGCACGAGCGGTATCGAAACGCACCTGAATGCGGCGACCGCCGTCTTCGCCGCCGGCGCCCACTACGGCGTGATGCCCGAGGGTGGAACGGGCGGCCCTGCTGATCGCTTCGCGGAGTTCCGTCCTGGAGCAGCGATCATTGCCATGCGCACGGGGGTGCCGATCGTGCCGGTGATCTTCCGATTCCGCAATCGCAGATTCGGCCTGCCGAGCGTTGAGGTGATCGCACTCGAGGACACCTCGCCATGCGCTGATCGCCCGACCCCAGAGGCCGGGAGCCGAGAGGAGCTGACCTTTGCTGCCGCGTGGAGCGAAGCCCTTGCCGATCGCATGGAGTCGATCTGGCGCGAGGGGGTAGGATCGGCGTCATGAGCGCCAACGTTTGCCCGTTCATTGCGACGGGTGCTGACTCCTCAAAGCGATCGTCAGAGCCGAGTGCGGCGCACTCCTGTTTTGCGAAGCGCCCCGCCGAGCCGATCGACCTCACGCGACAGGGTGAGACCTGCCTCACCCCAACATTTATCGCCTGCCCAATCTTTCTTGCATGGGCCTCGCGCGAGGCGGCACAAACGATTGACACCCCCGCTCCGCAGCCACTCCCGTACGGCACCCCTGCGGCAAGCGCCCCAGTTGATCTTGCCGCTGCAACGCTCGGCATTGATGAGGTAGATGGCGCGTACGACGAACTCCCTGAGGGGAGCATCTGGTCAGCAGCACCTCCGCCAGACGACCCAAACTACGAACTCAGCGCATCTGAGGAGGAGCGCGTGCGAGTTGTGCCGCTCCATAAGCGTCGCACCATGGATGACGAGGCGCCACGTGCCGCGCTACGACTCCCCAAGATCCCCGGGGGGACCCGAGGTGCCGCTGCGTTGCTGCTCCTCGCCGCGGTGGTGCTCTTCTCGCTCCCAACAATCTTGAAGGGGGTAAATGGCTTCATTGCTGGGGTAACGGCCACGCCAACGCCGAGCGCCTCGGCGACCAGTGACGTCAGTCCATCGCCAACACCAACGCCGACACCAGAGGCGGTGCTCTATCGCGTGAAGTCGGGCGATACGCTGGGGAAGATTGCTGGGAGCTATCAGATCAGTATTGATGTGATCCTTAGCGCGAACCCCGCAATCGATAGAAAGTCACTGACCATCTATGTGGGTCAGGAGTTGATCATTCCGCAAGGGATTCCCGACGTGGTGACGTCACCGAGCCCGTAACGGGCGGAGGGGGCTAGCGGTCGCGCGGCGAGAAGTTGATCGCAGTGATCTTGCCAGCTTCGACCTTGATGGTTGCGTCGATCTTGCTGCTCTTGGATCCAGGTCGCACAACCAAGATGTCGCACTCCACCTGATGGCCAGTGTCCTTGACTTCACCAGGGATCATGCGCAGCCCCTTGTCGGCACGCAGGAACCAGCCGCCAACGCGCTCGTGGCCCTTTAGCAGTTGAACACTCTCGGCGACGTGTACGCGCATCTCGATGCGCTCGTCCATGAGCTTGAGAGCGCCCGCGCGGTCATCCGCGTTCAGCAGCTCGAAGAAGGCGTCGGTTGTGTCTTGTGCACCCATGGGCTGATGGTACCCTGCCGACGATGATTGATGCCCTCGACGCCGCCGGCCTCCTCGCCCGCTTCGCGGCGCTGCACCCCGTTGCCGCAACGGGGATGGGGATTCACGATCACGACGGATCCTGGGGCGAGCATGGCCCCGCCGGTCGCGCGGCACGGCTGGGCTGGTGCGACCGCGAAGAGGCACGGCTGACTGCCATCCCTGTGGCAAGCCTCTCTCCCGACGATCTCTGCGATCGCGACCTAGCCCTCGGCACGATTCGCGCGATCCGCTTCGAACTGCAGGAGGTGCAGCCTGAGGCGTGGGATGCCCTCCATACCGTCTCCGTTATTGGCGGGGGGCTCTTCCCACTGATCGCTCGTGGCTTCGGCACTGCAGAGCGTCGCGCCAGCGACCTCGCCAGCCGGCTGGCGCAGGTTCCTGCCCTCCTGGACGCCGCCGTTGCCGACCTCACCGGCCTCCCTGAACTCCGCGTGCCCGCCGACGATGGCGCACCGCGACGCGCAGGAGATCTTCCGCCAGCAGGCACAGTCACGCTCCCCGCGCGGCCAGTCAGTCGTCTCCACACCGAAACGGCGATCGCGCAGGCACCCGGCATCGCCGAGCTCGCCGAGCTAGCGGTCACCACGTATGGCGACGCGTTGCGCGGCCCAGCTGATGCGGCCATCGCCGCCACAACTCGCTTCATCGAGCGGCTGCAGCGCGAGGTGCTCCCGCAGAGTTCTGGCGAGGGGCGCTACGGCGCCGCCCTCTACGACCGTGCCTTGCGCCACACCCTCTTCGGCTCACACGACCGTGCAGCGATTGCCGCCAAAGGGGAACAGGAGTTTGCCGCAGTGCGCGCGCGCATGATCTCGATCGCCCAGCGCATTGCACCGGAGTGGCTCGGCGATGGAGCGACCGCAGCACTCAGTGGCGATCGCTCAACGCTCGTCGCGGAGGTGCTGCATGCAATCGGTGGCGACCACTGTGCCCCTGAAGAGATGCTGGATCGATCGCGTGCCGAGACGGCGCGATGCGAAGCGTTCATCCGCAAAACCGGGCTCGTGGACCTCCCGAAGGAGCCGCTCGAGATCATGTGGACGCCGCTCTTCTTGCGCGCCTACGCCGGAGCGTTCCTTGATGCACCAGGCCCGCTCGATCGCGGCGAGAAGAGCTTTTTCTACGTGACGCCTGCCCCTGACGATGCGACGCCCGAGCAGGTTGAGTCGAAGATGCGCGAAGACAACAACCGGATGTTGGCGCTCCTCGCGATTCATGAGGCGATCCCAGGACACTACCTGCAGCTCGCCGCCGCCAATCAGACGCCACGACCGCTCCGTGCCGCATTCGGCTCTGGCGTCTTCGCCGAAGGATGGGCGGTCTACGTCACGCAGGTGATGCTCGACGAAGGATTCGGCGATGGCGACCTTGCGCTCGAGCTGGTGCACTGGAAGTTCTATCTCCGATGCATTGCCAACGCCCTTCTTGATGCTGGCATCCACGCCGATAGCCGAGATGAGGCGTGGGCGCTGGATCTGATGGTTGACCAGAGTTGGCAAGAGGAGGCTGAGGCGAAGGCGAAGTATCTGCGCGCACGTCTCACCTCAACGCAGCTGCCGACCTACTTTGTTGGCTCCATGGGGTGCTGGGAGGTTGAAGATCGCGCACGCCGTGCCGCGGGCGGCCCAGTGGCGCATGTTGACGGCGCAGAGCTACCAGGGAGCCGAGTGGAGACGCCGGGCTTCTCACGACCGAAGCATCTTCGGGCAGTGCTCTCGCATGGCACGCCACCGATCCCGCTCCTCGAGCGACTCCTCGGCCTCGCCGAGTAGAGCGCTATGAGGGGAGCCCCTCCTCTGCGGTGATGTCGCGGCTCAGGCCGCAGGCAAACTCTGTGCGCACGCTGATAGTGGCGCCAGGGAGCAGTTCAACCGCGCGCACCAGATGGAGTGAGCTCCCCTGATAGACGCGTTCAAAGCCTCCCTCGGAGTTGGAGATCGTTTCGATTGGCGCCCATGCGGCTGCCCCCTGAGGCGCGCTGGTTGTCGTTAGTGCAATGCCGAGATAGTCGTTCCCTGACAGGAGCGGCGCGCCCGCTGGCGCATCGCCAGGTGCGTCATGTGCCGTGCGCGCACTCGCCACAGTCCAGTGCGCCGCGGGATTGCCCCCGCCACCGAGCAGCATCAGGTTCCACTCCTCATCCATGGCGGCGCTGAGTGCAGGACCGCAAGTGTGTGCCAGCGTTGTCTCCACTACGAGTGATGGGTCCATTCGACCGCCCGCTAGCCGAATCGTTCGTGTCGCAGCTATGGTCGTGCCCGCAATCTGCTGCGTGTCGGTGAGCGTTGCACTGCGATCGTCGTGCTCTGTCAGCACCCAAGGTGTCGCGGTAAAGCTGCCGATCGCCTTCGCGGCGCCGTCGGCGATCGCGCGACCGCTGGTGCCAGCAGGGTAGAAGCGCAACAGGGCGGAGCGCCGCTCGTAGTCGTCGTACTGCAGCTTCGCCGCCAATCCTGGCTCCTTGACCGAGACGATGTCGTGAATCGACGTCACGCCACCACTCTCGCTTGCAGGGTTCGCCGTTGTGCCGGCCGCCTCAGCTTTGGCATGGGCGCGCAGCTTCTCGTGATACGCCTCGGGGCGCCGACGCATCACCGCCAAGAGTGCGTGGTGTGGAGCGCGGAGGTCGAACGATGTGATCGCGCCCCCTTCAGTCGGATCGATCTGTAGTCGTGCACCAGCGTTGGCGAGCTGAAGCTCGCTGGTCCCGTCAAGGTCGAGATCGGCATGGAGCGCTGGCAGCGACGCGCCCGCACTCGTGCGGCGGTAGGTGCCGTCGGCAATGTCTTCGGCGGCGATGAGGTGCTCAAAGGTAGCGAGGCGCATGTGCGTGATGTACACACCGCCGAAGAGTCCGTGCCAGTAGCAGTCATTCGACTGGCCGCGGTGCAGGTGATCCTCGGCGGCGAGCCGCGCCGCCCCAGCCGGCATGGCGGCGACCTTGGCACTGGTGCGCAGCATCTGCTTGTGCAGATCGTTGATCTCGCTGTACTTCACCTGGAAGTTGCGCCAGAAGCCGCCACGCAGGTAGCGCGCCTCAGGGCTCTTCGCATCCTGCGCTGCATGCAACATCGGCCCAAAGACCTGTGACTCATCTGGCGGCAAGACCCAGTCACCCATCTCGGCGTACGACGAGGTTGGTAGATAGACGCGACCGATCGGCCCGCGCTCGTCAAGCCAGCGCGATGGCGTGGTGGTGGTGAGCCAGTCAGCGTTTGTCTCGAGGGCGGTGAAGAACTTCTCGACCCACTGACCTTCGCCCCAGCAGTGATCCCAGGTGGTCGGCCAGGAGCCGAACTTCTCACCGTCGTCGCCCATCGTGCCGATGCGCTCGCCCCCGGGCGTGGCGTGTTCGCGCAGATACTCAA
>Ga0209401_1001862_pt1 | contig 13821 bp, 11 predicted proteins | sample M_140807_MF_Meta_FD_187318 | JGI IMG/M metagenome (GOLD analysis project Ga0209401, IMG submission 187318) | Freshwater microbial communities from Lake Montjoie, Canada to study carbon cycling - M_140807_MF_MetaG (SPAdes) (version 2) | ecosystem: Environmental > Aquatic > Freshwater > Lake...
ATGATTAACCAAGTCTTATTCATCTTAATTTTTTTTAAATATTTTGAAAGGCACGGGCACCTGCATGCGTTCCTTCTACTAGTTTAATAAATATTTCATTTAAAGAAGGCAGTACTTCATTAAATCCAATTAATTCAATTTTCTGCTCAATGATATGCTGAAGTACATTGTTTACTGTATAGCCTTCATTTATTTTTATTAAGTACTTAGTATCGGTATCATTAATAATCGTAAAAATGGCGTTACTACTAATACTTGAGCCTGCTTTAATTTCAATGGAGAAATTATTTTCTTTATATTGTTGCTTGATATCCGCCACAGAGCCATCTAAAATTTTCTTACCTAAGTTCACTAGTACAATATGATCACAAATTTCTTCCACTTGCTCCATACGGTGGGTACTAAATATAATGGTAGAACCTTTTTTAGCGAGTGCGTAAATTTCATCCTTGATTAAATTGGCATTCAATGGGTCAAGTCCACTAAAAGGCTCGTCTAAAATAATTAATTTGGGTTCGTGTAAAACAGTAATGACAAATTGTAATTTCTGACTCATTCCTTTACTTAAATCCTCTACTTTTTTATTCCACCAACTTTCCATTTCAAATTTCTTGAACCAGTATTTTATTTTTTCAGTGGCCTCCGCTTTGGACATTCCTTTTAATTGCGCAAGGTATAAAGCCTGTTCTCCAATTTTCATTTTCTTATACATACCACGTTCTTCTGGCATGTATCCAATTTTTTCAATATCGAGCATGGGATTAAATGCAGCGCCGTCTAATAATATATTACCGCTGTCTGGATAAAATATGCCGGTAATCATTCGAAGTAATGTGGTCTTACCTGCTCCATTGGGGCCCAGTAAACCAAAAATACTTCCTCTTTGAATATCAAAGCTAATATCGTCTACCGCTTTTTGAGTAGCATAATATTTTTTTAAATTTTGTAAGCTTAACAAGGCGTCCATAGTAAGAAATTTATAATTCAAATATAAACTCATTTTCACAATTCCCATTTTTAAATAAGGAAGAGTGGAAATATAACATTGATTTTGTGAATATAATTAGTAGGATTGGGAAAAGAGTTGGCTATCTTCGCAGAAACTTAGAATATATGTTCAATAAGAAAACGCTTTATTTTGCGCTTGCATTTGTTTTGGTGGTAGGCCTTTCTAGTTGGGGCTTTTTAGTGCACCGCACTATTCATCAAATTGCCATTTATAGTTTGCCAGTACCTTTGCAATCTTTTATGCATAAAGAAATGAATAATTTAGTTTCTAATTCTACTAGACCAGATATAAGAAGAAACACGGATAAAACAGAAGCCACTAAACATTTTATTGACTTAGAAGCATATGGCCCAAATGCAGCAAATAATATGCCTATCTATTGGGCATCAGCAGTAAAAAAATACAACGAAGATACCTTGCTTAAATATGGTTATGTACCTTATGTAATTGTAGATCAATTAAAAAAATTAACTACTGCCTTTCGATCTAAAAACAAAGACAGTATATTATTTTATGCTGCCGATTTAGGACATTATATTGGAGATGCCCATGTGCCTTTACATACCTCATTGAATTATGACGGTCAATTGACAGGACAAAAAGGCTTGCATAGTTTATGGGAATCCTTTGTACCTGAATTAAGAATTGACCAATACCAATTATACAATGCGCATAAGGCTAAATACATTAAAAATCCTAACGAGGCTATTTGGATAGATATAAGAAAAGCAGCAGCCTTGGTGCCTGAATTATTAGCCATTGAACAAGAAGTTTCTATTCAGTTCAAACCTGAAACCAAATACAAAACGCAAATACGTTATGGTCGTGAAACAAAAGTGTACACGAAAGAATTTGCCGAAGCTTATGCGAATGGATTAGGCCCTACGGTGAATAAGCAATTAATAGCCTCTGCTAATATGATTGCCGATTTTTGGTTCACTGCTTGGGTAAATGCAGGTAAGCCTAATTTATCAACGCGTGAAATATCTCCTAATCTTTCAGCTGAATTAAAATCATTTAAAAAGAACAGTTTAATAAAGGATGAATTATTGTTAAGCAAAAAAGAAAAGCCAGAGAATTAGTATTAAAAGATAGAAGCTATTTGTTGTGCTAGCTTTTGTCCATCCATTGCAGCACTTACAATACCACCTGCATAACCCGCTCCTTCGGCGCAAGGATAAAGGTTTTTGATTTGTGGATGATGCAAACTATCTGCCTCTCTTGGAATACGCACGGGCGAAGAAGTTCGGCTTTCAGTAGCTACCACTACCGCATCATTGGTATAATACCCTTTCATCTTTTTTCCAAAGGTTTTGAAACCTTCTTGCAAAGTTTGGAGCACAAAATGGGGTAGTACTTCATTTAAAGGGGCCGAATGTAATCCTGGCAAGTAACTAGCGTCAGGTAAATTTGCAGAAACTTTATTGGAACAAAAATCTATTAACCTTGCAGCAGGTGCTACTTGTAGTCCACCACCTAATCTAAAAGCCGCTGCTTCCACTTCTTTTTGAAAGTCAAGTAATAATAGAGGATGATTTTCTGATAAACTGTTTTTATTTTTCTTTAAAAAATTAGTAGCTGTGGGTACATCTATTTGCACCACCATTCCACTATTGGCATAGGGGTTATCTCTTTTGCTGGGGCTCCATCCGTTCACTACAATTTCTCCAGGGGCAGTGGCGGCGGGTGCGATAATACCACCTGGGCACATACAAAAACTAAAAACGCCTCTATCACTTACTTGTTCCACTAAGCTATAAGAAGCAGGAGGTAGGTTAGGGTCACGCACTAAACAATGGTATTGAATTGCATCAATAGCCGACTGTGGATGTTCAACCCTAACCCCTAATGCAAAGGGTTTGGCTTCAATGCTAATATTTTTTTCAAAAAGTAAAGTAAAAATATCTCGAGCAGAATGGCCAGTAGCTAAAATATAAGCAGCTGCTTTCATGCGATCTCCATCAGCTGTAATAATTTCTTTAATGGCATCATTCTCTATAACAAAGTCCACTAATTTTTTTTCAAATAAAACTTTACCACCACTTGCTTCAATTTGTTCGCGCATGGCTGTAATAATATGGGGTAGTTTGTTGGTACCAATATGTGGATGCGCTTCGTATAAAATATTTTCATCAGCACCGAACTGATAAAAAATCTTTAGTATCTTATCAATGCTTCCTCTTTTATTACTTCTTGTATATAATTTACCATCGCTATAAGTTCCAGCGCCACCTTCTCCAAAACAATAATTACTCTCGGGGTTCACTATGCCTTCTTTATTTAAGCTTGCTAAATCACGCCTTCTTGCTCTCACATCTTTACCTCTCTCTATTATAATGGGTTTTAATCCTAGTTGTATACATTCAAGGGCTGCGAATAATCCGGCAGGTCCCGCACCAATAATAATAACCTCTTTGGCATGAGAGGGGAGAATTGGGAAAAGAAGGGGTTCGATAAAGCGCTTGGAAATGGGTTCCTTTATGAAAGCAATCAAGCTAAGGTTCACCCAAATTTGTTGCCTACTTCTAGCGTCAATTGATTTTTTAAGAATTTGGTAGCCTGTTATGGAGGTCTCGGCTTCGCCTGTAATTTGACTTATGTACTTTAAAAGACTGGGTCCATGGGCCAATTCGGAGGGAGTAAGTCGAACTTGTATTTCTTTTTGCATGGGTTAGGTTTTTATCCTAAAAAAATGCTGAATAAAAATACAGTAGACAAATGTCTAGCTTAGTCTACTGTAATGGTATATTGATGCTATTAGAAGGGCAAATCGTCGCCTGATTCGTTGGGAGGCATATCAAAATAGGTGCTTGTTTCTGTTGGGGCTGTACTGCCTCCTAATGCCACTGCTTCCATACGCCAAGCATCTAAATTGGTGATATAATTGTCCTTACCATCCTTATTCCACTTAGACCCCTTTATATTAAAGAGTACTTTTACGGTGTCTCCTAGATTGAAGCGGTCAGGCATGGTGGTTCGGTCCTGTACACATTGAAATTTAACGTAATTTGTTATGGTTTTACCGTTAATGTCATCGGATTTTTCAATAACAAATTCTCTTGTTTTGAAGGTTTCTTTTCTCTGAATGATTTCGTATTTAGCAATTAATTTGCCGGTTAATTCGTAGCTCATATTTATGATTATATAAGTAAAGGTAGTATTTAAAGGCCAAATCTAAATATCTGCCTATAATTACAAATATGCATTAGTTTTTAGTAAAAAAAATACTTTAAAAAATAAGTGGATAACTCTGCATTTTTAAGAAAAAGGATATATCTTGAACGCCGGATTAGGGGTGATAAAACATGGGGTTTCAAGAGTTTTGGGGACATGTAAAAAAAAGGAAACAAAAAAGTTTTTTTTTCAACAATAAGTCGTCATATTCGCATTCCGGTTAACAATTCCCTTATCCAGAGTTGAAGATCATAACGTACCTTTTTTTATTATACAAAGAGCAAGAAAGTAAGATGGCTAAGAGCGCTGATTTAATTTGGAGTAACTGCTTAAAAATTATTAAGGATATTGTCGAATGGCAACACTTTAAAACTTGGTTCGAGCCCATTCAACCAGTTGATCTAAAGGATAACGTTTTACTCATTCAAGTTCCCAGCCAATTTTTCTACGAATACATCGAGGAGCACTATGTTAACTTATTAGCTAAGACTTTAAAGCGTGAATTAGGAAAAGAAGCTAGACTAGAGTATCGTATCATGGTCGATAGCGGAAACAATAAGAAAGGTTCAATGGATGTTCCAGCTAGCGGCATGAAAACCTACAATAACAACGAGATGAACTTCCCGTTGGTGATTGACAACCCTGTGAAAAATCCTTTTGTGATTCCTGGGTTGAAGAAAATGCAAATTGACCCTCAATTAAACCATAATTATACATTTGAATCCTTTATTGAAGGGGATTGCAATAGAGTAGCGCGCCGTGCTGGTAAAACAGTAGCTGAAAAGCCAGGAGCTAATTCCTTTAATCCTTTGGTTATTTATGGAGGAGTAGGTTTAGGTAAAACACATTTAGCCCAAGCCATTGGTAATGACGTAAAACGCATTCATCCCAACAAAGTGGTTTTATATGTGAGTTCTGAAAAGTTCATTAATCAGTTCCAGGATCATAGTCGCAATAATGCCATTAATGACTTTATTCATTTTTATCAATTAATAGATGTCTTAATTATAGATGATGTTCAGTTTTTTAACAGAGCTGAAAAATCTCAAGATGCCTTTTTTGCCATCTTCAACCATTTACACCAAAGCGGTAAGCAATTAGTTTTAACTTCTGACAAAGCCCCTAAGGATTTAGAAGGTTTACAAGAGCGTTTATTAAGTCGTTTCCGTTGGGGATTAAGTGCCGATATTCAAGTACCAGATTACGATACCCGTATTGAAATTTTGGAAAAGAAAATGAAGGTCGATGGTTTAGATATGCCAAAAGAAGTAGTGAAGTATGTGGCCTACAATATTAATACGAATGTAAGAGAATTAGAAGGCGCTTTGATATCCTTACTAGCACAGTCTTCTTTGAATAAAAAAGAAATTGATGTTGAATTAGCGAAGAAAGTATTACGCAACTTTGTGAAAACAAGTAGTAAGGAAATTACTATCGACGCTATACAAAAAATGGTTTGTGAATTCTTCGAAGTCCCTTATGATAAATTGTTACAAAAAACGCGTAAGCGTGAAATTGTACAAGCTCGTCAAATTACTATGTACTTAGCGAAGGCTTTCACAAAGAATTCTTTGAAAACAATTGGAGAGCATTTTGGTGGACGTGATCATACCACGGTTATACATTCTTGCCAAACAGTAAAGGACTTAATGGATACCGATTCTATGTTCAGAGAGAACGTAATGGAACTGACTCAAAAAGTACAGTTAGCGGCTATGTAAGAAGCCCTTTTACCACTACAAATTATTAAATAACTATATTCTGGTCCGGAACGAACTTTATTTGAGTTTATTCCGGACTTTTTTTAGGTATTTAAGGTCAAGCTGCTTATTTTTGCAGCCCTCGAAAGAGGTTTTGGAGGAGAGGTGGATGAGTGGCTGAAATCAGTAGTTTGCTAAACTGCCGTACGGGTTAAACTGTACCAAGGGTTCGAATCCCTTCCTCTCCGCTCTCATTTAGTTCTTGTATTAGATATAAAGTAGTAGAATACACCGGAAACAATATTTACTAGGCAACTAGTAAAAGGAACGGGAAGTAGCGCAGTCCGGTAGCGTACCTGGTTTGGGACCAGGTGGTCGCAGGTTCGAATCCTGTCTTCCCGACCAAAAAAGAAAACATAAGCCTCAACGAAAGTTGGGGCTTTGTTATTTAACGAATGAACAAATCAAGTTTACTTGAATTTGTGAATGAGTTAAATAACATAAAGGCCACGAAGTGGACTTTACTTAAAATTCAATATCGCCCACTTCAACAAACTATTATTTTCTTTAGGCAGGTCTAATTTCTTTTTAATATTATACCTATGATTGCGAATTGTTTTTTCAGAAACAAATAATATTTCAGCAATTTCTTTACTCTTTTTTTGTTGAGCAATTAAACTTAGTATTCTGCTTTCAGTTGCTGTTAATTTTTTATTCATTGTCATAGTGTATACTACTTGTTTAGTAGTATAAACTTATCGCATATAATATCATTTTCGGTTAAAGTAGTTTAAGAAATGTGTATATGAATAGAAAATTAGTAAAAAATTTATGATTTTTTACTAAAACTGATTAAAGCATTTTAATCAAATAAATAGAAAAAATAATACGCTTAAACTATTTTAATATTGGTTTCAATACTTCAAACTTACCATCGATAGTTTTTGCGTCGTAGTTTAAGCCCAATATATGCGCCACTATTGGATATATATTTACATTTTCAAAACCATCAATGGTTAATCCTTTTTTAAAGGCAGGGCCCCAAGCCATAAAGCTGGCGCGCATTTCAGGCATATGGTTATCAAAACCATGTTTACCTAATGAAGCTTTACTCTTAGATAAATTAAAAACTTTTGGAAAATGCGGAACCACAATTAAATCACCTAATCTGTTAAATTTATCATCTGCTTTTTTATAATGCCAGTAGGCTGGAGTTTCATCTAGTTTATAAACAGTTACGCTTGTATCATTTTTTAGTGCATTATATGTGGGTTCTACTTTAGACTTATCCTTAGCATATAAATGTAGTTGTGTATCACCCCAAGGCACTGTAAAATAAGCTGTATCGATACTGCTAGGTAATGGTTTGGTATTTACATTGTCTACTTTCGCCATACCGTGGTCTGAAACAAAAATATAATTAATTGGTAAGTGTAAACTTGCTAATGATTCTTGTAGTGCATTAATACTACTATCAACAAACTGTACCGATTTTTTTACGAGTGTATTATCTGGTCCAAAATTATGTGCATCGTGGTCAACATCGGGAAAATAAAAAGTAATAAAATGAGGACGCTTATCTTCAGGAAGGCTTAACCAATCCTTCACCGCTTTAATTCTAGTGGCTATGTCAATTTTCTCATTATAGATATAATGGTAGGTAGGTTTAATACCTTGTATATCGGCCTCTGATGCTACCCAATAAAAACTAGCACTAATCATTTTTTGTTGCTCTGCTAAAACCCAAAGTGGAGTACCGCCATACCATTTACCTTCCGCCACCATTTTCTTATTACCCATATTGTAAAAAGCCCCTGTGGAAACATCAATATAGCTGTTATCTACTAGTCCATGATGCGCGGGGTATAAGCCTGTTGCAATACTATAATGATTAGGAAAAGTTACAGAAGGATAAGAAGGTATCATGTATTTTCCACGTACCCCACGAGAAGAAAGTGCTTGTAATTTTTTTGCTTCGTATAATTCTGTAAAATCGGCTCTAAAACCATCGGCAGAAATTAAAATAACATAGGGCTTGTTCATTTGTGCAGGGCTATTCTTTCTACCACTAATAATTTGTTGATCTGTGATGCTACTATTAACTACTGGCGTACTTGTATGTGCATTATGCGCAGTATCCTGTGCGCAAACATTCAATAAAGTAAATAAACTTACAATAAATAAAAAACGTTTTAACATAATGATTAATTTGAAATGAGAAAAGCCTTCCTTTCTTAGAATGGTTTTTTATTTAATTTTTCTCTTATAAAAATACTAATGGGTATTGTAGTCAGGGCTACAACAATTCCACCTGCTAAATCTAATGGGAAATGTTGTGCTAAATATACACGGGAATAACTACATGCAAACGCATATATTAAAAAAATAACAAAAACATATTTGTTAGGAAATAAATAGGTAGTCAATAAAAATAGTGTAAAGGCGGTGGCGGTATGCCCCGATGGAAAGCTATTTAAACTATGAATTTCAACACCAGGTACAGTATGTATTTGAGTGGCGTCTAAACCACTTGCCATAGGACGCAAGGCAGTTCCAAAAATATAGATTTTTGAGAATTGTGTGAGCAAGGTTGATACTAAAAAGTTTATTAAAATAAAAGCAGTATCCTTTTTAAACAAGCCCACCAGTACTATAAAATAGGGGATCCAAATCCAGCCTTCGGCCAAGTAGCTGCTGTATTCAAAAACCTTATCTGCCAATTGGCCTAGGTTTGCGTTTAAATAAAGAAAGGCCTCATTCTTACCCCAAAGCATACTCATTGAAAACAAGCTTATAGCAAGGCTAATACTCAATAATTGAGCGATTTTGTAGTGCTTGGTTTCCAAGTTTATGGTTTTTGCAAACTTACAAAATGTTTATTCTTTGTTCTAAACAAATTATTTAAAAGGTTGTTATAACTTTAACCCATCCTATGAGTCAAATTAAAGAATATATTACCGTAGTCGGTGCCCGAGAGCATAACCTCAAAAATTTTGACATTACCATTCCTAAAAACCAATTAGTGGTTTTTACCGGAGTGAGCGGCAGCGGTAAGTCTTCCCTAGCTTTTGACACACTTTATAATGAGGGTCAGCGACGCTATATGGAAAGCTTTAGCGCTTATGCTAGGCAGTTTATGGGTGAAATGGAGCGTCCCGATGTAGACCAAATTACAGGTCTTTCACCGGTGATTGCCATTGAGCAGAAAACCACCAATAAAAACCCGAGGTCTACGGTTGGAACTGTTACAGAATTATATGACTTTTTAAGATTATTGTATGCGCGTATAGGCAAGGCCTATAGTTATAATACGGGTAAGCCCATGGTGAAATTTTCTGAGGCAGAAATTATTCAAAATATTTTCGCTCAGTTTAAAGACAAAAAAATTAATTTACTAGCACCCGTGGTGCGTGGAAGAAAAGGACATTACCGAGAATTATTTGAAGAAATTAGAAAGAAAGGATTTGTGAAGGCGAGGGTAGATGGAGAAATTATTGAACTAAGACCCAAATTCCAAGTAGACCGTTATAAAATTCATGATATTGAAATTGTAATTGACCGAATCCCAGTTACGGATGCGATGAAAACAAGATTAGGAGAAAGTGTTTCCCAATGTTTAAAAATGGGTAAGGACTTGCTTTTTGTTTTAGAAGAAGGTAAAACAAAATTGGTTCAATATTCTAAACAATTAATGTGTGAGACCACGGGTTTAAGTTATGAAGAGCCTTCACCCAATAGTTTTTCATTTAACTCGCCTTATGGAGCTTGTTCTAATTGTAAAGGTTTAGGCAATGTGTATGCTATTGATATTAGTTTACTTTTGCAAGACCACTCTTTAAGTATTAATGAAGGGGCCATTCATCCTTTGGGAGAAGCAAGAGAGGCTAGTGTTTTTAATCAAATAAAATTATTCGCCAGAAAACATAAAATTAATTTAGACAAAGCCATTCAAGATTTATCTAAAGAGCATTTGAATTTAATTTTATTTGGAGATAAAAATATTTCTTCCACTTTGGACATGGACTTAAACGATGAGAACATTCCTAATGAATATACGGGTAGTTATGAAGGTATCGTACCCATGATGAAAAGATGGTTTACTTCTTCTCAAAGCACCGATCATTTAAAAGCTTGGGTGGAAGGGTATATGGAATTAAATACTTGCCCTACTTGTGAGGGGGCTAGGTTGAGAAAAGAAAGTTTATGGTTTAAAGTGAATGATAAAAATATTGCTGCTTTAAATGATATGCATTTAGATGCCTTACAGGAATGGTTTAAAAAAATACCTGCTAAACTTGATAAAAAAGATACGCAAATAGCTGCTGGTATATTAAAAGAAATTGACGACCGTATTTCATTTTTAATGAATGTGGGCTTATCGTATTTGTCTTTAAGTAGGCCTTCTAAATCTCTTAGTGGAGGTGAGTCTCAAAGAATTCGCTTGGCCACTCAAATTGGTTCTCAATTACAAGGCATTACTTATATATTAGACGAGCCTTCTATTGGACTGCACCAACGCGATAACCAAAGATTAATTACTGCCCTTAAACAATTACGCGATATTGGTAATACTGTTTTAGTGGTGGAGCATGATAAAGACATTATGATGGCTGCCGATTATTTAGTAGATATTGGTCCTAGAGCCGGTATTCATGGAGGCCATATTGTAGCAAAGGGCACACCAAAGGAAATACTTAAATTAAAATCGGATACTGCCCTGTTTTTAGCAGGCAAGAAATTTATTGAGATTCCTGCAGAAAGAAGAAAAGGCAATGGTTTAAGTATACAAATTAAAGGAGCCACAGGCAATACTTTACAAAAAGTAAATTGTAGTTTTCCTTTAGGCACTTTTACGGTAGTGACGGGTGTGAGTGGAAGTGGAAAGTCTACTTTAATCAATGAAACATTATATCCCATACTTTCTCAGTTTTGTTATAATAGCAAAACCAAACCCATGCCATTTCTAAAAGTGGAAGGTATTGAGCAAATAGATAAAGTAATTGAGATAGACCAGTCGCCCATTGGTAGAACCCCACGTAGCAATCCTGCTACTTACTGTGGTTTCTTTACAGATATCAGAACCTTATTTGCTTCCGTGCCCGAGGCAAAAATTAGAGGCTACCTGGCAGGTCGTTTTTCATTCAATGTAAAAAGCGGTCGTTGTGAAGTTTGTGAGGGTGGTGGAATGCGTGTGATTGAAATGAATTTTTTACCCGATGTATATGTGCACTGCGAAAAATGTGGAGGGAAGAGATACAATAGAGAAACTTTAGAAATTAGATATAAAGGAAAGTCAATTAGTGATGTACTTAATATGACGGTAGAAGAAGCCTGTGATTTTTTCCAGGCCGTGCCTTTTATTTATAGAAAATTAAAAGTACTATTAGAAGTAGGTTTGGGTTATATTACTTTAGGACAGTCGGCTGTGACCTTAAGTGGTGGAGAAGCACAACGTGTTAAATTAGCCACTGAGCTTGGTAAAAAAGATACCGGTAAAACATTTTATATTTTAGATGAACCTACTACGGGACTACATTTTCAAGATATTCAATTATTAATTGGTGTATTAAACCGATTAGTAGATAGGGGCAATACTGTATTAGTGATTGAGCATAATATGGACGTGATTAAAGTAGCCGATCATATTATTGACCTAGGTCCAGAAGGAGGAAGTGGTGGAGGGCTTATTCAATTTACAGGCACACCTGAGGAAATGATTAAAAAATCAAAAACACATACAGCTAAGTTCTTAGCACTGGAAATGCAGGGATAAGAATCATGGGAATATGTTCTATCTCGTCTTCTAAATACATATCACCTGATTGTTCAAAGCCTTGTTCGCTATAAAATTTCTTTAGGTATAATTGAGCTCCAATTTTAATAGGCCCTTTTCCAAATAACCTTTCACATTCACTAATTGAGTATTGCATTAAAGCCTTACCAATACCCAAGCCTCTATGCCTTGGTGATCCTACCACACGCCCAATACTTTGATAACCGTCGTACATAATATCTTTATCAAATAGTCGGGTAGTGGCTACCACTTCATCGCCTATAAAACCAATTGTATGAAATGCGCTACGATCGTTATTGTCTATGTCTAAAAAAATACATTTTTGTTCTACAATAAATACTTCACTTCTTAATCTTAATACATCATACAATTCATCCACTGTTAGCTCGGAAAATGCTTTAGTAACCCATCGTAAATTAGTGTTCGTATTCATAAAAACAAAAATAGTGATTATTCAAATAAATACTCATACTGCTTTACCAGACGAAGGCTAGTTCTAATATGAATAAGTCCTACTATACCTGTAAAAAGAAGAAATACAGAAACCCCTTTTAATAATGATAAGATAAGGGCGCTGGTTATTTCTTTGGGCATAGTAGGTTGTTGTTCTAAAAATTCGTCAATAAATTTTAATAAAACCACATCGTTACTAATGAGTATACTGATTGCGTTGATGAAAAATAAACTACATAAGAAAAAGCTTACATAGGCGTTTACTTTAATCCAATCTTTCAATTTTGAACTTTGTGCAACTTCTTTTTCGATACCCGATTTTAAAAATTTAAAACTTGCAAAAGTATAAATTACTAAACAAGCCAATATAAATACCATTATGAGTGCACTAGGGTTGGCCAAAGAGGAAAATAATAAAATTATATCCATGAAGGCAAAAAACAAAGCAATGGGTATAAGAATATAAGAAAGTACAGTATATATTTTTAATTGAGGAGCCATGCTTTCTAAAGTATTAGTCTTTTTTTAAATTCAATTTGATTTGTAATTCTTCAAACTGCTTATCATCAATGCTGCTAGGGGCGTCTAACATTACATCACGGCCGCTATTGTTTTTTGGAAAGGCTATAAAGTCACGAATACTTTCACTACCCCCTAATAGAGCGCATAAACGGTCAAAGCCAAAGGCAATACCACCATGTGGAGGCGCACCATACTCAAAAGCACCTAATAAGAAACCAAATTTATGTTGTGCTTCTTCTGGACTCATACCCAATGCTGCAAACATTTTTTCTTGAAGGGCTCTTTGGAAAATACGAATAGATCCTCCACCAATTTCATTGCCATTCAATACCATATCATAAGCATTCGCCTTGATACCTGCATAAGGATGTTCTAAATATTTAGCAGCGTCTCTAATTTCTGGTGCATTGTTAATCATAATATCAATATGATCGGGCTTAGGAGAAGTAAATGGATGATGTCTTGCTACCCAACGGTTGCCTTCTTCATCATATTCAAATAAAGGGAAGTCTAGTACCCATAACAATTTAAATTCATCTTCTTTTCTAAAACCTAATTGCTTGCCTAATTCTAATCTTAATTCACTAATGGCCTTTCTTGTTCTTTCTTCAGGCCCAGCCAATATTAAAATTAAGTCACCCGCTTTTGCATTTAAGGCAGCGGCAATGGCTTTTAATTTATCTTCTGTATAAAATTTATCTACACTACTTTTAAAACTACCATCGGTATTACATTTAATAAATACCATTCCTTTCATACCAATTTGCGGACGCTTTACCCACTCCGTTAATTCATCGGTTTGTTTACGAGAATATTCACTGCAACCAGGTACTGCAATAGCTACCACTGTTTCTGCTTCGTCAAATACTTTAAAGTCGACACCATTGATTAATGCGGCTTTATCTTGCTTCTCAGCAAATACATGTGCAGGTTTTTTCAAATTGCAAACTTCCATGCCGAAACGAATATCGGGCTTGTCATTACCATACTGCCACATTGCATCTTCCCAAGTCATTCTTTGAACGGTCTCGGTGTAATCAATATTTTTAACGTCTTTAAATATGCTCTTTATTAAACCTTCAAACATATTTAAGATATCTTCTTGCTCCACAAAACTCATCTCACAGTCTATCTGTGTAAACTCGGGTTGTCTATCGGCTCTTAAATCC
>Ga0209401_1001864_pt1 | contig 13814 bp, 12 predicted proteins | sample M_140807_MF_Meta_FD_187318 | JGI IMG/M metagenome (GOLD analysis project Ga0209401, IMG submission 187318) | Freshwater microbial communities from Lake Montjoie, Canada to study carbon cycling - M_140807_MF_MetaG (SPAdes) (version 2) | ecosystem: Environmental > Aquatic > Freshwater > Lake...
TCTTAAAAACTTGGCCGAAGGATGGGGGTCCATTTCTAACCTTGCCCCAAGTGATCACGGAAGATCCTGAAACGCATGAGCGAAACGTGGGGATGTATCGGATTCAGGTGCTGGGGCCTTGGGAGGCAGCCCTGCATTGGCAGCTCCATAAGGTGGGGGCGCGGCATGGAAAAAAGTATCGGGAGATGGGAAAGCCGATGCCCGTGGCAGTGGCCTTGGGAGGTGATCCGGCAAATGCATTTGCGGCAACGGCACCGTTGCCCGACGGAATCGATGAGTACATGTTTGCCGGTTTTTTACGAAAGCAGTCGGTTGGGTTTGTCCCGGCGGTCAGCCAACCGATTCAAGTTCCGGCGGACGCGGATTTTGTCATTGAGGGAACGGTGGATCCTGCTGGGGATGCGGTGAACGAGGGACCGTTTGGGGATCACACAGGATTTTATACTCCGATGGACAAGTATCCGAGGTTCCGGGTGACGGCGATTACCCACCGGAAAAAAGCGATCTACCCCGCCACGGTGGTGGGAAAACCACCAATGGAGGATTTTTGGTTAGGATCCGCCAGCGTCCGAATCTTATTGCCGGTACTGAAAATGAATTTTCCGGAACTGGTGGATCTGGCTTTGCCGGCGGAGGGGGTCTTTCACAATTTGGCTTTCGTGAGTCTCAAGAAGCAGTATCCCTACCAAGCGTTTAAGTTAATGCATGGGCTATGGGGGGCTGGGCAGATGATGTTTACCAAGATCATTGTGGCGGTGGACGAACAGGTGAATGTACACGACACGAGTGAGGTCCTGTTTTATCTTGGAGCCAATGTGGATCCGGAGCGGGATATGATTTTTATTAAAAGTCCGTGCGACAGTTTAGATCATGCCACGACCCAACCGAATGTCGGGAGTCACGTTGGCATCGATGCCACTAGGAAATTGCCGGGGGAGGGTTATACCCGAGGTTGGCCAGAGGAGTGTCGCACATCCCCTGAGGCGGCGGCACGTGCCAAAGAATTATTGCAGAGGGCAAGAAAGGGGGGTGGATGAAGCTGGTGATCGCAGTCACGGGGGCGAGTGGATCGATGTACGCCCAGCGATTATTGGAGCAGATTGCCAAAGCGAAGGAGGTCGAGGAGTGCCATGTGGTCTTGAGTGAGCACGCGCAGGAGGTAGCGGCCACCGAGCTCGGGGCAAAGGGGTTGAGGATTCCGAAGGGCATGAAGGTACATGGGGACAAAACGATGCAGGTTCCTTTCGCCAGTGGATCGGCCAAGTTTGAAGCGATGGCCATCATCCCCTGTTCCATGGGGACTTTGGGAAGAATTGCACATGGGTATAGCGATGGGACGATTGCCCGGACGGCGGATGTCTTTTTGAAAGAAAAGCGAAAGTTGATTTTAGTGCCCCGGGAGACTCCTTGGAATTTAGTTCAGGCTCGCAATGTGGTGACGCTCTTAGAGGCGGGAGCAATGATGTTGCCGGCGATTCCGTCTTTTTATGGAAAGCCAAAAACGGTGGAGGATGTGGTCGATACGGTCGTGGCCAGGGTGTTGGATCATCTCCAATTACCCAATGATTTAGTCAAGCGGTGGAAGAGTGGAGTTGGGGAAAAAGAGTAACCTTGAGATTGGAACTCTCGCGCGAGAGGGTTAGGGTTTAGCGATGTCGTTTGCCAGCATAGAAAAAGTCGCTGGGGTTCCTATTGTTTTGCGTCCCCGAGCAGAGGCTCCGGGAGTTTCCGTAGGGCTTTTTTATCCAGCAGGTTCCCGGTGGGAAAAGTCGGAGGAGCATGGGGCGGCGCACTTTGTGGAGCATCTTCTTTTTAAAGGCACGAAGAAACATTCCTGCAAGGAGCTGAGCCGCGAGGTGGAGGGGCGGGGTGGAGATTTAAATGCTTTCACGGGCGAGGAGACTTTGTGTTTACACGGAAGAGTGCCGTCGGGACATGGAGCGAGGTTAGTTTCCCTTCTGGCGGAGATGGCATTGGATTCGACCTTTCCGGCGGATGAGGTGGAGCGGGAGCGAGGGGTTATCACGGAAGAGATTCGGATGATGGACGATCAACCGGCGATGGTAGCGGGGGAAGCACTCAATGCTCTGTTATGGCCGAATCAGGCGGTGGGGCGTCCGATTGCCGGAACGATCGCGTCGGTTGGTGGGATTTCCCGTAGTGGATTAATGGGCTACTGGCAGAGGAGGATTCAGAAAGTTCGACCAATTTTGGTGGTCGCAGGGGGCATTACGCAGAAGGAGGTGGTGGCGACAGCGAAGAAAGTTTTAGGAAAGTCAGGTCGGGAGTGTGATTTAGAGCCAACGCCGGCGAAGCGAGTGGCGAGCAAGACGGTTCGGGTAACCGCGGTGGCCAAGCCGGTGCAGCAGGTGAATGTGGCGCTAGGTTTGTATGCGTTTGGGAGATTGGACCCCAGAAGGCATGCATTGAGAATGTTGAGTGTCATTTTGGGGGAAGCGATGAGTTCCCGATTGTTTCAGCGTTTGCGGGAGGAGCAGGGGTTGGTTTATTCGGTCTCAAGCGGGACCCATCTGCAAAGGGATGATGGGGTATTTTATATTTCGGCGGGGTTGGAGCCGGGAAATTTAGGGAAGGCATTAGGATTGATTGCGGAGGAGTTGCGATCGCTAGCGGAGAAAGGACCTGGGGCGGCGGAGTTGAAGCGGGCAAAAGATTATGCCACAGGGCAGTTTGCTTTGGGGTTGGAGGGGACAAGCCAGCAGATGTTTTGGATGGGGGACGCGATGTTAACCCGGGGGAGAGTGGTGGAGCCCAAGGAGGCGATTGAAAAGCTTTCCGCAGTGGATGTGAAGGCGGTTCGGGATGTGGCGAGGGAGCTGTACCAGCCAGGACGGATCAGTGTTTCGGCCGCTGGACCGGAGATGAATGAAGGGATGTTACGATCAGTAGCGGTTCCTTTAAGTGGAGGCTGAGGGTGTGTGGGGGTGGTTGAATCCAGTAGTATTGAATTCATGAAAGAGCAACCTACGGCGGCGGTGGTGAGGGGGGACTTTGGGCCTGGGGTTGTTTATCTGGGGTACCAGCCGGATCGAATTTTGGAGGGCGGGCCTGACGAGATTGGAGAATTGGAGGCGGAGTTGAATCGCCATAGTAAAAAAAATGTTTCCTGGGATCAGCCTCATCCCGCTGGGGCAGCGATCGGGGGATTCGATTTTGAGGGAAATTGGCATTTCTCGTTTTACACAAAGTTGGAGGCTCGCCCGTTGGGCGATCTATGGCCGGAAGGGGAGGGAATCTTTTCGGTGTTGGACGAGGATTGGGATTGTCGGACGGGGCCTGAGGAGTATGCGGAGATGGTACGACAGGCACACGAGGAGATTCGGAAAGGGGAGATTTATCAGGTCAATCTAGCGCGATTTATGCGATATGAGTCGGAGGGTTTGGATGCGTGGGAATTTTTCCGATGGTTATGGCGAACGGGGCAGGCACCGAGAAGTTTCTTTTATCGAATGGGGAAAAAGGTGTTGGCGGGGGCATCGATGGAGCTTTTTTTGGGGATTGAGGGGGATCGGGTGATAACCCAGCCGATTAAAGGGACGCGGGCTCGAGGATTGAATCGGGAGGGAGATGAGAGAGCGGCTTTCGAGTTGGGTACAGACCCGAAGGAGGTGGCGGAACTTGTGATGATTACCGATCTTTTGCGAAATGATTTGGGAGCCATTTGCCAGTTTGGCTCGGTAGAAGTGAGGGATCTGGTGCGAAGCCGCAGCTTTTCGCATGTGCATCATCTATTTTCAACGATTGAGGGAAAGTTGCGTTCGGGTTTAGGAATGGTGGGAGCGGTGAAGGAGTGTTTGCCGGGGGGGTCGGTCACCGGAGCTCCGAAAAAAAGGGCGGTAGAGATTTTGCGGAGTTTGGAGGTGGAGCCTCGGGGATTTTACACAGGGGCGGTGGGATATTTTGGGTATGATGGGACCGCCCGCTTTGCCATGGGAATCCGAATGGCGGAGATTTCGGGAAATACGGTGAGATGTGGAGTGGGAAGTGGCATTACCATCGGGTCGGATCCGCTCGGGGAGTATGAGGAGACAAAAGCCAAGGCGAGAGTCATGGTGGAGGCGATGGCGGCGTATCAGGCGGCGCGTCGGGTGCGGGCGTGAGTTTGGCCCAGATACCGATATCGGATGCTGGATTTCGACACGGGGTAGGGGTTTTTGAAACGGTACGAGTGGAGGGGGGGCAAGCGAGGTGGAAGGATTGGCATTGGCAATCGATTCAAAAATCGGCCGAGGTGCTGGGGTTGAGGGCGGAGGAGGAGGCTTTGAAAAAGGTTCCGGAAGGGGTGGGTTTATGGAGATGGTTTGTGACCGAATCGGGAACGCGAAGCTGGTGGAGTGAGGGAATCGAAAAACCGCCTGCTGGTTATGGTTTAAATCTGGCGGAGACGGGTGTTTGGTCGAGCTCGTGGGAGGCGCGATATAAGACCTTAAGTTATTTGAATCGGATCCAAGCCAGGCGGGAGGGGCAGAAGGTGAATGAGGAGCGAGTGATGTTGAATGAGAAAGGGGAGATTGCGTCGGTTTCGATGGCGAATCTTTTTTGGGTGAGGGGAGGGAAGTTAAGGACACCAGCATGGGAGTGTGGGTGTCGGGCAGGGACAGTGCGGAGGTGGGTTTTGGAGCGGAGTGGGGAGAAGGTGGAGGAGGGAAGATGGAAAAAGGAGGAGCTGGATGGGGCGGAGGAGATGTTTTTGACGAATGCGAGGATGGGTATCCAACCGGTCTTTTCGTGGCAGGGAAAAAAGTTAGCTGCTGGTGGAATGACGGAGGTGTTAAAAAAAGCATTTTGGGCGTCGTAGGTCGGGATTGAGGCGGGGCGGGGGGTGGCGTAGGGTGTCGGGACGATGCGCTGGACTCAGACCCTGTTAACGACGTTGCGTGAGGCTCCTGCTGAAGCGGAGATTGCCAGCCATCAACTTCTTCTTCGGGCTGGTTTGGCGAGAAAGTTGACCAGTGGGCTTTACAGTTTTCTGCCGTTGGGATTGCGGGCGTTGCGGAAGGTTGAAAAAATTGTGAGGGAGGAGATGGATCGGGCGGGTGGGCTAGAAATTCTCATGCCGGCACTTCAGCCCCCCGAGTTATGGGAGAAGAGTGGCAGAATCGTGGCGGCGGCGGATGTTCTCTTTCAGGTAAAGGATCATCAGGATCGGCGTTGGATTCTGGGGCCGACGCATGAGGAGGTGGTGACAGCGTTGGTGGCGGGTGAGGTGCAAAGTTATCGGCAGTTACCGAGAACGTTGTATCAGATTCAGACCAAGTATCGGGATGAGATACGGCCGAGGTTCGGGCTGATGCGGGCTCGAGAATTTATTATGAAGGATGCCTACAGCTTTGATGTGGATGAGGTCACCGCGCAAAAAAGTTACGTTGCGATGACGGGGGCTTACCGAAAGATATTTGAGCGAGTGGGACTAGCGGCGCTGCAGGTGGAGGCGGACACGGGTGTGATGGGGGGAGCCAGTTCGCATGAGTTTTGTGTGGTGGCGGAGATTGGGGAGGGGCAGTTGGTCACGGAGGAGGGAGGAAGTTATGCGGCTGCGATTGAGAAGGCGGAGGGGAAGCCTGCGGAGAGAAAGAGTGGGGAGGGTAAGCTGGAAAAATTTCCAACCCCGGGAATACGTACGATCGTTGATTTAGAGAAGAAGCATGGGGTGGTGGCGCAGGATCAGGTGAAGACGTTGGTCTTTACGAATGGAAAAGAGACGGCGTTGGTTTTGATTCGTGGGGATGATGAGGCACAGGAGGCCAAAGTGGGAAGGGCGCTGGGTGTGGGCTTTCGATCTGCAGTCGATACCGAGATTAAAGCGGCGATGGGAGCCTCGCCAGGAAGCTTGGGGGCGGTGGCATCGACCTTGGAGGGCAAGAAGTTGACCGTGGTGGCGGATCTGGCGTTAAAAGGACAGAGGGGAATGGCGACGGGAGCCAACGACAACGGGTTTCATTTTCAGGGAGTTGATGTGGAGAAGGATCTGAAAATCGACAAGTGGGCGGATGTGCGAACGGTGCGGGAGGGGGATCTTTCGGTGGGAGGAAAAAAGCTGAAGGTGAGTCGGGGAATCGAAGTGGGGCATGCATTTTTATTGGGCACGAAGTACAGCGAGGCTTTGGAGGCAAAGTTTTTGGATCCGCAGGGCAAGCAGCAGGCGGCGGTGATGGGTTGTTATGGGATTGGGGTAACGCGGACCTTGCAAGCGGTGATTGAGGTGCATCAAGACAAGGATGGGATCAAGTGGCCGGCTGCGGTGGCCCCTTATACGGTGATGTTAGTGACGTTGGATCTGGCGGATCCTGCAGTGAAGGCGGCGACCGAGGCGGTGATCGCTTCTTTGAACAAGGCTGGGATCGACTATTTGTGGGATGATCGGGATGAGAGGCCGGGGGTAAAGTTTAAGGACGCAGATCTCTTGGGATTTCCTTGGAGGATAACGATCGGAGCGAAGTCGGTGGCGAAAGGGGGAGTGGAGGTGAGGTGTCGGCGCACGGGGGCGATGGAGATGGTGACTTCGGGAGATGTAGGCGGTTGGGTACAGAACAAACAATCTGCTTAATTCTCCTACATTCCTAGGAACGCAGGAGCGCGGTTTACTACGAGCGTTTGCGCTTGGTGTGATCGAGAATTTTTTTGCGGAAACGGAGTGTTTTTGGGGTGACTTCGAGATATTCGTCCTCTGAAAGATACTCCAAGCCGCGCTCTAAGCTGTGCTTGAGAGGAGGGGTCAGGGTAATTCCTTTGCCATCTCCCTGAGAGCGCATGTTGGTCAGATTCTTGGCTTTGCAGGGGTTGACCACCATATCGGCAGGGCGGGTGTTTTCTCCCACGATCATGCCTGCATAGATATCTTCTTGAGGTCCGACAAAGAGGGTGCCGCGCTCCTGCAAATTATCGAGGGAGTAAGCCATCGAGGTGCCTCCCTCCAAAGCGATCAACACGCCGTTGATACGGCTGGGGATTTCACCACGAAAGGCGCCGTACTCTCGGAAAAGGTGGGAAATAATTCCCATGCCCTTGGTCAAATTCTGCAAATCGGTTTCGAAACCAATCAGTCCGCGGGTCGGGATGGCGGCAACGAGAGAGGTGTTGTCGCCGTGGGGTTTCATATCTTCGATTTCGGCCTTGCGACCGGCCAGATTTCCCATGATATCGCCAAGGGCGAAGGTGGGGATTTCCGCATAGAGAGTTTCGATCGGCTCAAGCACCGAGCCATCGGCGGCTTTCTGGAAGATGACCTCAGGGCGGGAGACGAGAACTTCAAATCCCTCCCGGCGCATCTGTTCGAGAAGAATGGCGATCTGCATTTCGCCACGGGCACGAACTTCAAAAGAGCCAGCAGTGGATCCATCGGAAAAACGAAGGCTGACGTTGGTGCGAATCTCCTTCTCTAACCGTTCGCGCAAGTGACGAGCGGTGAGAAACTTTCCCTCCCGACCGGCAAGAGGGGAATCGTTGACCAAAAACTGCATGTGGATGGTCGGAGGATCGATGGCGACAAAGGGAAGAGGAGTGCGATCCGGCTTGTCTGAAATGGTGGTACTGATTTCAGGGGTGGCCAACCCGGCCAGGCCGATAATGTCACCCGCGGAGGCACTTTCGATTTCGATCCGCTCCATCCCGCGATGGGAGAACAGTTTTGTTACTCGGCCAGTCTCGATTTTGGATTCGAGGTTCAAGCTGGCCACAGGATCCCCCATTTTAATACTTCCGGAGACGATGCGTCCGATCGAGATACGACCGACGAAATCGGAGTGGTCGAGATTGGCCACGAGAAGAGAGAAGGGGGCCTCCAGGTCAGCGGGAGGAGGGGGGACAACGGAGAGAATGGTATCGAAGAGGGCAGTCATTCCCCCGGCTTTGATTTCTGGGGTGACTTTTCCTTCCCACTTCATGGTGGCGTAGCCCTCTTTGGCGGAGGCGTAGACGGCTGGAAAATCGAGCTGGGCGTCCGTGGCGTGCAGTTCGATAAAGAGATCGAAGACTTGATCGAGAACTTTTTTCGGATCGGCATTTTCACGATCGATTTTATTGAGGACAACAATCGGTTTGGCACCGACTTCCAGGGCTTTTCGGAGGACGAACTTGGTTTGGGCTTGAGGGCCCTCGGCGGCGTCCACCACCAAGAGAACACCATCGATCATGCGAAGAATGCGCTCTACTTCTCCACCGAAGTCGGCATGGCCTGGGGTATCAACGATATTCACGCGGATGTCTTTGTACTCGAAAGAGGCGTTCTTGGCCTTGATGGTAATGCCCCGCTCCCGCTCGAGATCCATCGAGTCCATCATCCGCTCGGCCACGACTTGGTTCGAACGGAAAGTACCCGCTTGGCGGAGGAGCTGATCGACGAGGGTTGTCTTCCCGTGATCAACGTGAGCGATAATCGCAATATTTCTGAGTTTGGGGTTCACCATAAAAATTCCAAAATAGCAGGTCGGAGTGCGAGAGCGAGGATTGTTTAAGGTTGAGGCGGGCAGGGGGGTGGGGCAGGATGATTCCATGAAAACACCTCGTTCCCTCATTGGAATCGCTGCCATCGCAGCGGTGGCTGGCTTGATGTTCCTTTATAACAGTAAGGATTGGGTTATTCGAAGTGCGGTGGTCAAAGCGGTCGAGGATGCGACAGGCGTCTCCGCCCACTTAGGGAGTCTGCGGGTGGAAATCTTGAAGGGGACAGGCACCTTGAAAGATTTTCGCATGGGAAATCCCAAGGGGTTTAGCCGTGAAGATCTGATTTCGATTAAGGAGGGAAAGATTGTTGTCGATGCGGGATCGCTGACAAAATCGGTTTACCAAATCAAGTCGGTTGACATGAGTGGGGTGGGAATCCTTTTCGAGGGCAGTGGGAAAAGAAACAACATGAATGCGTTAAAAGCGCAGATTCAGCAACGATCGGCCAAGCCCCAAAGTAGTAAGCAGGAGAAGGCAAAAAAGATTCGGATTACCTCACTGGTGATGAGGGGTGTCCAATTGGACGTGCGGATGGCTGGAATTGTGAAGGTAGGAAATTTGGATTTGGGAGATATTCGGATGAGTAATTTGGGAGGATCGGGTGGGGCAACGGCATCGGAGATTGCGGCTCAAGTTTCCAATGAGATTGCGTCCCGTTCGACGACCGCTGTCATGCGAAACATGGTGCAGCTGGCAGAGCAGATGGGAATGGATGCCTCCAAGATTGCCGATGGATTTGGCGTGCCGACCGATGTGCTGAATGATGCGGCGGGCTTCTTGCAGAATTTATTCAAATAAATGTGTTGGGTTTGAGGGAGGGTAAAAGATTCTGAGGGTCATGACGGAATCATTGGGAATGGCTTGCCTACGGGGGCTGGCGCGTGGGTGGGGTCGAATCGCTCTGGTCGATGCAGGAATGGGAGGCAGAGAGTTGCGGGCCGGGCTTCTCTTGGGAGCGGGTCTAGCGTTGGCCCAAAGAATTCAAAAAGAGGAGCTGGGACGAAGAGTGGGGGTGGTCTTACCCCCAGGGGCTGGGGGAACGATAGCCAACCTCGCGTGTGTTTTAGCGGGAAAGGTTCCGGTGAATCTTAACTTTACCTCCGGCCGGGTAGCGGCGGACTCTGCGGCGAAGCAGGCGGGATTACGGATGGTACTGACAGCTCCCGCGATGGAGGAAAAGTTGGGCGAACAGTTTCCGGAAGCGGGCCGAAGGGCGAATGTGGCGCAGTGGTTGAAAGAGGAGAAAGCGTGGGTTCTGGTTTGGTCGATGTTGGCTTTTTTTCTCCCCGCTGGTGTCCTCGCTCGGCTGGCGGGGGTGCCGCAGGAGGGAGGAGATGGGGAGGCGGGGCTTCTTTTTACAAGCGGAAGTACGGGGGAACCCAAGGGGGTGGTGTTATCGCATCGAAATGTCTTATCGAATTTAGAGCAGATTGAATCTGTCTTGGGGGATCTGAAGTTGAAGTCGGTCTTGGGGTGTTTGCCGCTCTTTCACAGCTTTGGATTTACGGTGACATTGTGGTGGCCGCTAACGGGAGGACCCAGGGTGGTGACGTATCCGAGCCCTCTGGATGTGCAAGCCTTGGGAGAGGTGGTGCAAAAGTATGCGGTGGATCTGCTGGTGACGACGCCGACATTTTTGCGGACACTGATGCGCAAGGCGGGACGAGAAAAGTTGGGAAAACTGCAAATGGTGGTGACGGGAGCCGAGAAGTTGCCTGGGGCTCTGAGGGAGGAGTTTCTGGAGAAGATCGGGGTGGCTGTCCACGAAGGGTATGGAATGACGGAAGGATCGCCGGTGATTGCGGTCAACCGTCCTGGAGCGGAGAGAGAAGGGACGGTGGGGAAAGTAGTTCCGGGTATTGAGGTGCGAACGGTGCAGGAGGAGACAGGGGAAGTGTTAGCCCCAGGAGAGCCCGGCATTCTGGAGTTTCGCGGGCCAAATATATTTTCCGGATATTTGGGGCGAGTGGATCTGAGTGCGAAAGTATTGCGGAGCGGGTGGTATCACTCAGCCGATTTCGGTCGGATGGATGAGGATGGATTTTTAACGATTGAGGGCAGGAGGGCGCGATTTTCAAAAATCGGTGGGGAGATGGTGCCGCACGGAGTGGTGGAGGAGCATCTGAATCAGTGGCTGGGCGGGGCGGGAGGAGAAGTGATGGTGACGGCGGTGGAGGATGAGAGAAAGGGAGAAGTGCTGGTAGTTTTGCACTCTGGCGAAGTGAATCATCAGGAGGCGGAAAAAGTTTTGCGGGAGAGGGGAGTGCCCAATCTGTGGATTCCCAAAAAGTTTATTCGGGTGGGGTCGATTCCTTTGTTGGCGAGTGGAAAGCTTGATCTGGCGGCGGGGCGAAAAATGGCGCAGAGTGGCTGAAGTCAGGCGCTGTTAGCTCAATTGGATAGAGCATCTGACTTCGGATCAGAAGGTTAGAGGTTCAAGTCCTCTACGGCGCAAAAAGAAGGGGTGCTAGATTTCTCTGCGGTGAGAGAGTGCCTGCCCAAGAGTGATTGAGTCGACGAACTCGAGGCCAGATCCCGCGGCGACACCAGTGGCCAGACGAGTGATTTTCACACCCAGAGAAGTAAGCTCTCTGGCAATATAGATGGCGGTGGTTTCCCCGCGGGCATCGGTGCCAAAGCCGAGAATGAGTTCGGTAACACGATTTTCCTTGGTGCGTTGAAGGAGGCGAGGAATTTTTAGCTCTTCTGGGCCGATGCCATCGAGGGGAGAGAGTAGGCCGCCGAGGACATGATACTTTCCTTTGAAAGCGCCTGAGCGTTCGAAGCTCAGAACATCGGGGGCATGCTCGACAACACAAAGGAGAGTGGAGTCCCGGTTTTTATCCCGGCAAATTTCACAGAGACCCTCTTCAGAAAAGAAGCCGCATTCGGGGCAGGGTTGAATCTGCTTTCTAGCCTCTTGGAGGGCGTGGGCGAGGTCTTGAGATGCGCCGGGTGGTGCGGAGAGAAGGTGAAGGGCAAGGCGCTCGGCAGAGCGGGGGCCGATACCGGGAAGTTTACGGAGAGCGGCGACGAGCCGAAGGGCGGCGGGAGGGTAGTCGGCCATCAACGGTCGATAATTCGGACGTCAAAACCTTTGAGGGCGTTTTTGATGCCTGGATCGTTCAGAAATGTTTCTTTGGCGGAGGAGGTCGAGGTGGGAGGTGGGGTGGCTTTGCTGGAGGTGGCTTTGGAAGGGGTGGGGGCGGGGGGTGGGGATGCAGGAGAGGGTTTGGCGGGGGGATGGGAGGCGGCGGCTTCGGCCCGCGTTTCGGAACCGGGAACGGCTAACTTCTTCAGAATGGTTTCGAGGCTGACGCGTTCGCGCATTTCACAAAGCCGCAGAATCAAGATTTCTAAAGCAACTTCGCGAGCGAGGGAGAGACGAAGGTGGTGTTCGGACTCCAGAAGTTGCTCCAAAAGGGAGAGAAGGTGCGCTTGATCCGGAGGATTCCCCAGCCCCAGGAGGGTCTGCTTTTCCGTTTTGCCGAGTTCGGCTTCGGCTTCGGCGGGTGCGATCTGCAGAAGAAGCAGATTGCGAAAGTGGCGGGCGAGATCTTGTGCAATTCGAATGGGGTCACGGTGGCGGGAGCGAAACTCAATCAGTTTGGCCAGTGCGGAGGAGCTATCCCCAGCTAAAATGGCGGAAGCCAAAGCACGGGTTTCGATCGGCCCGGCGAGGCCAAAGACTTCGAGAACGTGGTCGAGGGTAATATTCTTTCCAGCGAAGCTGACCAGTTGCTCGAGGGCGGATTCTGCGTCGCGCAGTCCACCTTCCGCTTGGCGGGCGAGCAAGACGAGGGCTTCATCGGCAATTTTAATCTTTTCTGCATCGGCAATTTTACGGAGGTGGGTGCAGATGAGGGGATCGGGGATACGGCGAAGATCGAACCGTTGGCAGCGGGAAAGAATGGTCGCGGGTAATTTTTGGACTTCGGTCGTGGCGAAGATAAATTTTACGTGGGCGGGGGGCTCTTCGAGGGTTTTGAGGAGAGCATTGAATGCCTCGGTGGTGAGCATGTGGACTTCATCGATGATATAGATTTTAAATTGTCCTCGGGCGGGGGCGTAAGGGACGCTTTCCCGAAGTTCCTTGATGCTTTCAATGCCTCGATTGGAAGCGCCGTCGATCTCAAGGACGTCGAGGCTGCGACCTTCCTCGATCTCTTTGCAGATATCCTCGTCTGGGTTGAAGTCAGCTTTGGGGCCTTTGGGGCAGTTGAGGGCTTTGGCAAGGATGCGGGCGGTGGAGGTTTTCCCGATTCCGCGGGGGCCGACAAAAAGAAAGGCGTGGGCCAAACGACCCTCGGCAATGGAGTTGGTCAGGGTACGGACGACATGATCTTGGCCGACAAGCTCCGCAAAGGTGCGCGGGCGGTATTTGCGGGCGAGAACAAGGTAACCCATAGAAAGGCAGAATAGGTGAGAGAGAGAGGTGGGCAAGGCTGGGAGGTGAAGGAATTCACAATTGACGGCGGGGGGATTCTTTTTTATGCTATTCAGTTCCAGTGAGAACCATTTCTGCAAAAGCAAAGGATGTCGCCCGGCGGTGGTATCTGATCGACGCCGACAAGCAAGTCGTGGGTCAGGTAGCTGTGCAGGCGGCCAACATCATTCGGGGTAAAAATAAGCCGATCTTCACGCCTCATGTCGACACAGGTGACCATGTCATCGTGATCAATGCGGCTAAGGCGGTCTTTACGGGTAAAAAAGAGACGATGAAGAGCTATATGTCATTTTCTGGGTACATCGGCGGGCATAAGTCGGAGACGGTGCAGGCGCGGCGGGCACGGAGGCCTGAGCTTTTGATTCAATCAGCGGTTAAGGGGATGGTGATGCACAATCGGTTGGGACGGGTGATTTTAAAGAAGCTCTTTGTCTATGGTGGGGCGGATCATCCGCACATAGCGCAGCAACCTGAGAAGGTGGAGGTCCGCAAGCGCGGGTAAAAGGGATGAGCGAAGATTATATTGGTATTGGACGGAGAAAAACGGCGGTGGCGCAAGCCTCGATCAAGCGGGGAACGGGCGTCGTCACGGTGAATGGCCGGGCGTTTGAGGAGTATTTTCCGATTCCGTTTCGCAGGATTGAGCTGATGAAGCCCTTGGTCACGATCAAGGAGGAGAAGAAATTTGATGTGCGTATCCGGACGAGTGGGGGTGGTTTGACGGGACAGGCCGGGGCGGCAAGTTTGGCGATTGCGAGGGCTTTGAATAAGTGTTCACCGAATTTCCGTGGCCCCTTAAAGAAGGCCGGATTGATGACCCGTGATCCCCGCAAGCGGGAACGGAAGAAGCCGGGTCAACCGGGAGCGCGGAAACGCTTCCAGTTCTCGAAACGCTGATCCTTTG
>Ga0209401_1001865_pt1 | contig 13811 bp, 15 predicted proteins | sample M_140807_MF_Meta_FD_187318 | JGI IMG/M metagenome (GOLD analysis project Ga0209401, IMG submission 187318) | Freshwater microbial communities from Lake Montjoie, Canada to study carbon cycling - M_140807_MF_MetaG (SPAdes) (version 2) | ecosystem: Environmental > Aquatic > Freshwater > Lake...
TTGACGATACCGTGAGCGTCGTCGTACCCGCCGCCGTCGCCGTGGTCGTGTAGCCGGGCGTCCCGAACGCGGTGAATTGCCCGTAGGCCATCGCGTCGGTCGAAAGGGTTGCGTTCGCGAGGCCGGTGATCTTGTAGCCGCCCAACGGGATATTCGCCGTCGGGGTAGTTTGCCCATCTTTCGTCAGAGCGGTCGATAGGCCGGTCGCGAGATCGGCCGTCAGCGCGTTAAACGCCGTGGACGAAATCGTTGTGCCGGTCACCACGGGCTGGCCGGAAGTCGAAATCAGGAAGGTTCCGTTACCTTGATAGCTCATTTGGATGCCTCGTTACTGAGCGCGTTGTTGCGATAGTATTTCGGCAAGCCGCTTCGCTTGTTCATCAGACAGGCGGTTCTTCTCCCGACCTGTTTGGTACGCCGAAGCCTGGACCGGGACGCTTAGAGCGTCACCAAGTCGCGCGGCCTTGCCGAGGTAATAGGCACCTTCGCCCATAAGGCGCGGAGAAAATGCGGCCATAAGAGGCGCGGCTTGCAGAGCGCCCGCAAGAGTGGCGCCGCCCGTCAATACGGAACCGACACCGGCGCCCCCAGTTAGCGTTGCCCCCACGCCCTGCAACCCACGCGGAGTATAGCTGCTAAGAGCCTGTCCCGCCAATTTTGGGAACATATCCGGTGCGCCCTTGCTCGCCAGAAGCGCTGCAAGGTCTTCGCGTCGGCCGTAATTCGTGTTTGCGTTATTTCTCATTATCGACTGTAGTTTTCGGACAGCCGTGTCAACGCTTGCTTTGGGATTAAGTGAAAGAGTTTTCTCTATGTCTTGGATCAGATTACTTGCTGTCTCGTAATCCTTCATAACTTTGGCGTAATCGGGCGCTTGAGAAACTATTTCCTGGCGCACCGCGTTATATACATCGTCAGCAATCTTACGCGCCGGTGTGCGGAACTCGGTGCTGTCTCTAATATCGCCGATTGCCTTCTTAAGAGCGTCAAACCCTTCTACCGTATGAAATTCGGCAGGATCGGCCATACGCCAATCATCAATCTTCTGAGATATCTTATCCCATACCGGGCGCGTACTTTCGTCCAAGACCATCGCCGTAGAGTTGCCGCTAACCCCTTTGAATATGCCGACTTCCGCCGCGTCTCGGACGGCCTTGTCGATAGGCTTAAAGTTTAGGACTGTCAGGTCGGCATTTACGCCACCCATACCGGCCCTATATTCTTGGCTACGCTCGCGGGCCATACGGGCTAAAGCCCCCTTGGCCTCTGTTACTACGTTCTCGATGGGCTCAACACGGCGCAGATTGTCTTGGAACGCATCGGCGACCCTGCCGCCAGTCCTGCCGGCTTCGTAAGCCGTTCCGATAGCTTTCCCACCGGCCCCGGTGGTCTGGCCGATAACTTCTCGAACTATAGGATTAACGACCGTCCCGGCTGCTTTCAGCGCATTGGACAGCGGGTCGATAGCCTTTCCAACTTCGCCGGTTGCTTTGGCTATTATTCCAACCGTTCCTGGTGCCTTCATCGCGGCCAGGCCGCCCATTGATAAAACACCGGCCGCGTCTGATAAGAACCCCACGGGATCGCTCGCCATTGTTTTCTTGATGTTCTCGGCGCCGCCGTATCTCTTTACAAAGAATTCACCAACCGCATTGGCGTTCTTTTCGTCCTCTGCCCATCCCATATCTTTTGGGGATATTTTTTGAATAACACCGCGCCCAAGAGCGCCAATCGCTTCGGCTGTATCAACAGGATGGATGAATGGCTGCACGAAATCGCCGGCGGCGCCCTTCGCGCTCGGCCATAGGTTCTTAACGGCGCCGGTTCCGACATCAGACCAAGATATATCCCCTTCCGGTATCTGTTCACGCGGAGTTAGGGCCGGGGCGGCTTTTGGTATCGACAAGACAGCGGCCGAAATGTCTTCTTGAGACATTCCATCGGGGAAATTTATAGCCCGACCATCGGGGAGATTAACGGTTGACATTTGGCACCCAATTAAACGACCCATTCGGTTGCGGGACAAGTTGCCCGCCTGGTACGGTTGTCGTTTCGGCGGTTATTTTCGGCGCCGTCAAACCCGTAATAACGTCTTCTGGATTGACGCCGCCGCGCTTCGCTATCTGGGTAAACTGAGACGCAATATCGTCGTATGCTGATTGATGAAATTGCGCGCGAGAACGTGCCTCGTTGAATAGCCTGGCCCGCGTTTCTGGCGTCAACCGCCCGCCGCCCAGGATATAATTGAACGTCCCTTGGAATTGTTCTGCCGGCGACCCGGATTTAATAGCCATCGCGGTTTCAGACTCGCGAACAACGGACGCCGGGTCCATTAGCTTGGCTATACCATAAACGATATTCAAGTCGGCGGCTGCGTTGTCGCGTTTCATGGCGTCTTGCATCGACGCGAAAATAGGAACGACTTCTTTGTAATTCTTAACGGGCGATTGCCCGTTGAAGTCATCGCGCAATTTGCCAGCGGCTTCGGCCAGTTTTCCAGGAGCATCGACTTGCGACTTGCGGTTTACTACTTCGATAGCATTAGCCCGAGTTAGGTTGTTCTCACCGGCCGTAAACGCCTGTTGCGAAGCGGACTGCGCGGCCGTAAACACCTGTTGGGCTTCCTGTAACTTCTTTTGGTTCTCTTGGCTTTTGTCAGCCATATAATCAGAATGGGCGCGAGCTAGACCGCCCTGCGCTGCGGTAAAGTTATTCTGCAAATTGTCCCGGTTGAGCGTAAACGCTTGATCGTCGCGCTTGATCGCACCTTGCAAACCCATGGCTTGAAAATCCGGGAACTTGGACGCTACCATTATGGCGTTCGCTGCGTCTACGGACCCCGGGACCGCCGCTTTCGCGGGTGCGCCGATATTCGCGCCTTCGCCCATACCGCCGCCCGTAGCGAGTTGCTGACCGAGTGCGATCGGGCTTGCCGCAGCCGGCCCCATTTCGCGGTCGTTCACGTCGGCTTGCGTTGCCGTAACGGACCCCGGCATTTCGGGTGTGGCCTTCGTGCCTTGGAGAGCGGCGACGACTTGATCCATGCTCGCTTTGCGTTCGGTCGTCATCTTATTGGCGAGGTCTTCCGAAGACCGCATCCCGCGCCCTTGCAAGTACCCGGACACACCGAGTTGCAAGCCCTTCGCCAACGCGCCAGCCGCGCTCGGGGGCGCCTCGATCCCGGCATAGGAAAACTTCTCGTTCGGCGCCAAGCCCTGAGATTGGAGCAACTCGGCGTACCTTTGAAGGCGCTCATTCTTGGCCTGTTCGGCCGCGTATGGATTGAGCGCGAAGGTCTGTGCTACGTCAGCCATGATCTACCTCTTCAATCCGTAGGCTAACCCGCCCGCGCCCAAGGCCGCGCCACCTAATCCGTACAACCCTGCCGTCTCCGCATTGGCCGCGCTTTGCTGGATCCCGTATTGGTTCATCGCGTTCTGGCCCTGCGCCTGGGTTGCGGCGAAGGTCGGCGCCGGCGCGACGTTCTGCCCGGTGTATTGCTGGAATTGCGGCAATTGGATTTGCGAACCGCTCATCAGCCCGGTGATCTCGTTCAGCGGCTGTTGGCGCAAGGCGAGTTGCCGTTGCAGTTCCGCCTGTTGGGCCGCGTTGCCGAACTGCGCTGACTGCAAACCCTGGTTCTGGATCTGGGCCTGCGCCGTGTTGGCGAGATTGGCTTGCTGTTGCAATTCCCCGAAGCCCTGCGACCGCGCCGCCGTATCGAGGCCGATGCCTTGAAGCGCGGCCTGCGAGCGGGCGTCGTTCTCTTGGTAGCCCAAATTCCGCATATCGGCGTCGTAGGCCTCGCCGCCGGCAACCAAGCCCTGATTGCGGAGTTGGGTTTCCTTCATCGAACGCTGCTGCGCCAAGGCCGGCTGTAGCCGCGCCATGATCGCCTCTTGGCCCGTCGTGCCGGCGTTAACCGGCATCCGAGCCAAGCCGGACATATCGTAGGACGATTGAACCGCACCCGGAGCCGATAGGCTGGTCTGTAATGGCCCCCCGGTGGGCGAAAATGCCTGCCCCATGACGTTTTGCGCCGTCGTCGTACCTTGGAGGCCGAGATCGGCCAAAGCCTTCTGTGTGGCCTGCTGGCTCTCCAGCGCGGCTTGTGCGTTCGGGTTGAGGGTCTGGGTGACGGTCGGCTGATCGCCCTCATACGAGATCTGCTGCGTCCCGTAGGGGCCGACGATATTGGGGTTGCTCAACCGGGCGGACGTGCGAGCCGCTTCGATGTTGGCCTGACCTTGAGCGACCGCAGCGCCGGTATAATCGGGCGCGGCCGGGGGGGCGGGGCTATCTTTGCTCATATCTCGGCTCCAAAAACCTGCAATTTGCTTTGTCCATGACGAGGAAAACCATATCCCCGTCCGGCCTTGCGTCTTTTATCCGGGCTTCCTCGACGAAGCCCATATTACCAACTAACCGCAGACTTTTTTCGTTGCTACTCGAAACCGGAACAATTATCTTTTTGGCCCCGATTTGCCTAAAAGGATAGTCGAAAATCGTCCACAAATACTTTTTCGTAAGCCGCCCTTCGATTGCGATATGGCACCAAATCGATACTTGGTTCCAATTTTCGTAAATCACGCCCGCGATAATCTTGCCGTCTTTCTCGATCCCGATCGCCTGGCTCGCCGCCTCAAAGAATTGCCCGTTTACTCGGGCTGCGACCCAATTGCCTACGACCGGACCCGTAACAATCAAATGCCACCCCAACCTAGTTGGTAGACGATATCCGTCGAGGCCCACTGAATCTGAACGCCGCTCGACGACGATTTAAGGTTTACGGCGCCGCAATAGCCCTCGCCGGTAATCCCTTGCCAATTGTTCGTGATCGACAACCCGGAACCCCATAATGCCGTATCCCAAACCCCGGTATCCCAAAGCCCGAACGTGGTCGGCGAGAACGAGAGCGCGGCCGTGCGGTCGGAGGTATCGAAGTCGGTATTGATGCCGACGAAGATGCTCGGCTCGCCGTTCGTGAAAATAGACGGGCGACCGCGGGTGAATATTTTCTTCTGACCCCGCGCCTCGAAATAGTTAAACGCTTGGAGCGAGTTGGTTTGGATATCGGAACCGTTGTCGGTGAAGGTCGAGGTCCACGCTTTGCAGACGACACCGTTGCCGCCGAAATATGCCTGGTTTGAATGGATTTCCCAACAATTCGCGGCCCATCCGGTAAACCGGCACCAAGCGTGCGTGATGTTGTTCATGACATATTGCACTTGCTGCCCGGTCGATACCGGGACGTTCACATATACCGCGTTGTTGCGGTTATCGACAACGACTTGCCAGCCGAAGGACGAGCCGTAATTCGCCGTCGCTTCCGCAAAGGCGCCCTGGATCGTATCGGATAACGCAAGCCGAGGATCGAGCTTGTCGCTCTGTAAAGCCGCGGCGAGCGGGATCAAGCCGTAATAGCTGATATAGAGAACGTCGCCGCCATATTTGACGGTGCAACGCTTTCCAACCGGGGTGCCGAGGTACCAAACGCCGACAAGCGCCCAAGTCGAGGACGAGGACGGATCGGTGCCGCGATAGATAATCACCTCGCCGATCGACGTGATGAACAATAAATTGTCGTCTATCCCATACCCGGCGTCGATCGTCCAAGTCGCCATCGCGACGAGATGCCCGCCGTGCATCGCCACGGACGAGAGATCTAGGGCGTTCGCCGCGCCGCCAACCGCCGAGGTCGGGAGATACCAGGCCTTGAGCGTGTCCTTTTGGATAAACCAAAGCCGATTCTTAAACAGCGTCACCGTGTCGAGCGTCGTCGTGGTAACGCCTGTGATCGCGATCGGAGACGAGATTGCTGTAATCGTTGACCATGTTGTTCCATCGTATAAACGCGGGGCATCCACTCCGTTCACACAATAAATATAGCTGCCGCCAGAGGTCGTTATGTTCGTGTATTCCCATCGGGCGTTCGTCAGTCCGGTTTGGACGGCCGCGCCAACGACGCCGGCGTTCGTCACGTCGTAGAATGAGGTTCCCGCCGCCGCGAATAGCTTCTCGGTCGAGCCGCCCGAATAATCGAACAGGCTTTCGACCTGGCCGCTGATCCCGGTGACGTGGTCGGAATACCCGCCGCGCAACGTGACGGATGAGACGTTCGGGAACATATTATCGAGCGTCACCGCGAATTCCGGGTCCATGTTCGCGATCGAGTCGCGGGCGTTCCATCCCTGCACCGGGGCCGGGATAGACGCTACCCGCGCAACGTCGCCTTGGACGAGCGGGATCGATTGAGAGCGGCGGCGGGCGTAGGCCATCAGTTGCCATAACCGCTGTCTGGGATGTTGTCATAGCCGATCAAGACCGTTCCCGGCCTTGGCGCGAACGAGAGATTGGCCGACGATTGGTTGAGCGACATTGCGGCGTTGAGTTCTTCGCGATAGTTGCGGAACATCGCCGTCGTGTCGAAACCCTTGGCCTCGAAATACTTCAACTTGATCGACAACACCATCAGGCGATCGGGATAGATACAGGTGTCCGTATCGACGGTGAAACTATTCTTGACCGTGCCGTTAGCGGCGTTCGCCCAACCTTTCGAGCGATACTCGAACCCGAGATATTCGGCCGTCGTTACCGGAGGCCATATTTGGAAATAGTCGCCGTAAAGGCGCCACCGGATGCGCGGGCCGGTCGAGATATAGCCGCTCAACAGCCATTCCCATTGCTGCGCGTCTTCGGGGCCAAGCATTTCCCAATGCTTTGACTTATCCCACATCGTGCGCGGTACGATCGCCTCGTAGTCCGAGGGGAGCGAATATTTGACTTTGGCAAACGAGATCGCCGCCGCCGTACCCGCCGCCGTGGTCACTTGGTTCAACGTGACCTGGGTCGAACTATCGACGGATTCGATGAACGTATCCTGATTGATCCCGGTCCCGATCGCCATATAGTTCGTATCAAGGCCGGTCGTTGACGGGATCCCGGTAATCACGGCCGAGCCGCTAGTCCAAGCTCCCGTCGTTGTCGAATATTCGGTCGTGAACCGGTATGGCTTGGTCAACTCGCGCCACGGATGCTTGCGGAGAAACTCGTAGCCGCTGGCGTTCGTGAGCGCGAGAAGTTGGATCACGTCCTGTTGAGTATTGCCAACGACGGACACCGGCACACTGATCCCAAGCTCGCCGGCGGCTTGCTGAACCAATTGCAATAGTGTCGTGGTTGACATTAAACCCTACTCCGCTTCGGCGTTCTTCGGAGGACGACCGGGGCCGCGTTTCTCGGCGCCCTGGCCGGCCAAGAAAGCCGCCATCTGTTCCTTCATCTCGGCGAGTTCGCGGCGCGTCTCCGCGAGTTCCGAGGTCGCCGCAACCGCATTGCGCTGGCGAAGGAAAGCCTGTGCCTTATTGCGAAGGCTAAGACCGCCCATCCCGATACGCTGTAACTGGCTATCGGTCGCCGTTGCCACCTGTTCAACTACCCGGAACTTGAGGATCTGCAATTCCCCAAGCTGAAGTTCCGAGATCTCGTCCGGGGCTTCTGCGGCCCAAGTCTCAACCGGCGTGCCGATCACCGGCGCGTCGTTGTTCTGCATTTGGAAGTGCAGCCATTGACGCGGAAACCGCTCTTTGTGGTGATCCTGCACCGGCTGGTCAATGATCGTGGTTTTATCGCCCGGAACCATGATCCGAACGAACGGCTTGCCCATATACTCCTTATCGCGCGAGTTCGTGTAGAACTCGACGTGAAGCTGGTTATCGGCGTTGTTGTAATCGCTATCGAGCGGCATTGTTTTCTCCCGTTTTTTGTTAAGCGGTCGTGACGGACGCCCAGGTCGTCGCAGATGTGGCGAACAAAATCATTGTTTTCGCCGTTGCAAGGCTAACGCTTGAAGCCGCCGCGTTGATTGTAGAGCTTGTGGCAGGATAGACCGTGACAGTCTGGCCGCTGTCGTTGCGGATGCCGACCATCGCGCCAGCCTCTGTCGGGGGCAATTTAACGCCCGTAGAGGCGCTCGACGTGGTGATCGTGTTCCAAACTGCCGAAAGCTGCAAAGCATCGGCGGCGGTCGAACCAACGGCCACGAGGCCGGTTGCGCCGTCACCAGCGATCGAGACGGTAGCGAGCGGGGAATTGCCGGCCGAGAGTATGCGTGAGGGAATAGCCATAATAATACCTTAATCAGACCGCAACGGCCTGCCTTTCTTCGGGTTGTAGCCAATTGACTTCGTGAGGTTTGGGCCTGCCGTGAAACTTTACCAAACGCGCCCCGTCAGGGACGCCGTGGATCTTGTAGCTAACGAGTTGGCCGGGGAGAACGTCTTGCCAATACTTCATCGCGGGCGTCTTGGTGTGGTTCATCAGAACTTGGTCATAGAAATCCGGCGCGACGTGGGCGTTGCCCCGCGCCATCCAATGATCCGGGAATTTGCTAAACTCGCTCCACGTTTCCGCGAAGTCGCCGACATCGTATAGGAGGACGCTTTGCGATGGCCCGCCGTGATACCAATCTTCCGTGATTACGATGCCTTCCTGGGCCGCTATTTCGTCCAAGGAGCCCGTTACGACGCAAGACAGGTCTAGGAATAGGGTGCGGCCAAACGGCAACGTAGGGCGGAAAATCTCGGGCTTGGCCCAATACGCCGACAAGCCGAGTTCGAGGGGCAGACAATCGACGCCCGGCACCGGGTGATCGGTCAGGCAAACGAACTTGTGGGGGATAGATAGGTTCGCCTCGACGCCCGCCTTGAGCCGGTAGACATATTCCGGCGTGAAAGTCGCGCTCGGGGAATAGACCGTGAGGACGGTCAACGGCGCGCTCATCCGCTTTGCGATCGCCGGGAGCAACCCGTCGCCGTGAACGTAAAGGGCCGCGTCACCGTCGGCGAGTTGCCGGGCCGCTTCTTGGAATTCCATAGCCTGCCGCGCCATCCAAGGCGCCGCGATGTATTTCTTGCCGGCAACCCAATACTCGGCGCGGGGGTCGTTGTCGTTCTGGTGTTGGGCGTAGGCATGGCCCTCGTCGCCAACGAACGAACTATCGAACCCGTAGATATGGATCTCGCGGAACCCCATTGCATAGGCAATGCTGATTGCTTGCAGGCCGACGGTCGTACCGCCGCCGATCAAGGCGCAATCGTCATCGCCGATATATTCGGAGATCCCCGGATAATTCGGATGCCAAAGCATAACGTCGCGGCCATCGAGGATATCGAACGCGGCAGGCGCGCACTGGGATGCGATCAGGAAATGATCGGCTTCGGGGTAATCGAGGAACGGGAGGTTTACCGGGCGAGCGTCCAACATGACGTAATAGTCGGAACGGATGCCGGCGGAATGGAGCGCCCGCATCGTGCCGTTCATCGTGAATATCGTGTCGCCGTTGGCCCGATGAAGATCGATATGGGGCAAGTGCGACCGCAACGAGGGGCCACCGCCGACAATGACGGCAACCCCTTCGCGTGCGTCCGAGACGTGCAAGACCGGGAGAGCGCGAGATACCGCCGACTTTACGTTGGCGAATATCTCACTATCCCCGGTGTTGCACACGATCGGGATCATCTCGTCTAAATTAGACGAGCGGATCATTAGATAATCTGGCCCTGTTTATGAGGCCGATTGATCGATACGATAACGGTTGAGGTTGTGCTGGTAACGGTGGCCAGATTCGCGGCACGAGCGCCGAGAAGCTGTTTGCCGGTAGCAACAGTCGCCATAACGCGCCCAGTCGTTGCCGACTGGAAGATCGCAACCTGAGGCGCAACCGCAACGGCGGTTTTCTTCACGACGGCCAAGCCCTCGATCTGATACCAACCGAAACCGGCCGCGAGGTTCGCCGACATAGCGACGGCAACGGGGCCGGCCAAGTTGGCGGTGTTCGCGGAGAGTGCGGTCTGGTAGGTCGTCGCGTTGTACGAAACGAGCGAACCGACAACCGTGGAGGCTACGCCGACGAGCAAGATAAACTCGCCTTCGCCGTAGGTCGGGTCAAACGCCCGAACAACCTGGCCGAGAGTGCTGGGCTGTGACGGGTAAACGGTCGAGCCGTTTGCATTGGCCGCGCCCGCGTCCGTGCTGGCGATCGGGAGATAGCCAATACGGGATTCAGTGAAAGAATAAGCCATGATCTGTTTCCTTTCCTGGCCCGGTTAAGCGATCAACACGCCGCAGAACTGAGGCCCGGACGAGGTCATATTGCCCGCCCAGCCGATCAGTTTCACGATGGCGTCTTGGTTCACCGCCTGACGCTCGCCTCCGATCGGAACAAAATTCCGGTCGGCATGAGGACGCAGGAAGATGTATTTGGTGTTGAGGAACCACATATGCGATGCGGTTGCCGCGGCACCAATACCACCGTCGAGAACCACGTCGGAGGCCATGCCAGCGCCGTAATACTTGAGCGATGCGAACCCGGCGCCGGCAGACGAATTGCCGCCATCGGTAATGCGCTGGATCGACTGCAAGCTCTGGAGGTAGAACTTGTAGTAGTTGTTGTCGCACACGATCAGGTCGGGCTTGTCGGTGCCACGGATCAGAGAGACCGCAAGCGCGTCCATGTACCCTTGGATGTTGCTCGCCGAAACGGCCGAACCGCCATTGGTCACGCCCGAGTATTTCTGGCTCTGCCAGAAAGTCCAAGTTGCGCGATCAATGCCGCCGTAGGTGCCGGAAGACGGAGCATCGGGAACCGCAGCGGCCAGGCCGGTGAGGTTCTTGCCCGCGTTGCCCGTGCCATCACCATAAACGTCGGTGCTGATACGGTTGGCGAGTTGGGCTTCGGCGACCTGCATACGGCCATCGAGCAAGTCGATGATCGCCTCTTTCCCGGAGTTCTGGATCATTTCCAGACCCGAAATCGAGATGGCGGAAGCGTACTGCGTAATCGAGAACTGAGCCGCGGAAATCGGCGAGTTCTGGCCCACGTTCAGCACTTCGTAGCCGGAATAGCTGTTCGTGTTGTTCGTGGTGGTGTCGGAATACATGATTTCTTGAAGCACCACGTTGCCACCCGAGAACGTCTTGACGTTCCCTCTTTGTTTCAGGCGGCGCAGCAGCGCGTTGTTGTTGGTCACGTTATCAGCTAACTCGCCGGTTCTGCTCTGAATGTTGGCGGCGATCACGTCGCTGATAGAGGTATTGGCAAATGCCATAACCGTTCTCCATCATAAAATTAGAGACGATCCGTCATGTTGTCGAACTGCTCGGCCAACATCGATCGTCTATCTTGCGCGTTGGTTTTCGCCGCTACTCCGGGTGTGGAGCTTCGCACGCTCACCGCAGCCCCTCTTGCGGCCTTAGCCGCTCGATTCGCCGTGTCCCTCTTTTCCGCATCGCGCTTCGCCTGTAGGGCGGCTTGATCGGAAGTAAAGAGTTCGTCGTTGAGCCGGATCGCCTGGGTGTAGGCGCTTTCGAGGTCCGAAGCCAAACCCGCTTGTAGCAGGCTCGCCATCGCCGGGCGTACTTCCTCGAAGTGTTCTTTTCCCTTAGCAAAGTTCGCGATGTCTTGCAATAGGGTTTGATTTGCCGCGTCTTCCTGCGCCTTCTTCCACCCGACCACTTCGCCGCGAACCTGGTTGAGTTCGTTCTTGAGCGCGTAAAGGTCCGGGTTGCCGGCCGAAGCGGTCGGCGCGTGTTGGGAAACGTCGCCCAACTGGATGCCGTAATGGTCGGCCAGTTGGAGCAAGTACGCCCGCTTATGTTCCGGGGCGCTCGTCCGAAGGATATGGTCGGCCTCCATTAGCCCCTTGATCGCTCGCGGCGCGTCGAGGCCGAGGCCGTTAATCGTCGGCATATAGGGTTCCATGACCTGCTGGATATGGTCATAGGCCACCGCCCGCTGTTGCGCCGTCTCGGTGCCTGCGCGCATCTCCTCCTCGCGCTTGTAGGCGTATTCCCGAAGGCGCGGGTCGGCGGTGTTCCAAACGTCGTGATAGTCTTTCTTCCACGATTTCGGGGGGCGCGCCCATACCGGCTCCTCCGGGGCTTCCGGACCCGCTGGCGCGGTTTCGGCGCTCTTGGGGGTGAACTTACCGTCGGCAGCGCGAGCGGGGCCGGAAGGCCCGGAAATATCCGGAGCAGGTCCGGAATTATCCGGACTTGACTCAAGTTCCGCGAATTGGCTTTCGAGCAGTTCCCGGCGTTCGTCAACGATCTCGGTCTGTTCGACTTCGATATCGGCCATGATTTAATTCCTCCGCTTTAGTTCAGATAATATTTGGTTCGCCTGGCGGTCTGACATATCCGCAAGCTGTTCCCGCAATACCTTCCGGCGCCCTTCCCGATCGGGGGGCGCGTAGGTCGTCTCCATCTTCTCGTTCCCGACCTCGATGCAGTTATTATCGCGGAGCATCGTGCGGTGCCGCGATCGGCTTGTCACCATCGAGCCATCGATCATCGATTTATAGGGCTGAATATCGGGGATGATTTGGAGCGCGGGGGCTTTCTTTTCGGCCCGCTTTTCGACCATCTTGCCGTTTTTCCAAACGTAGGTGGTCATGCTGACCACTCCTTGCGCCATATGTTGTCCCATGTGCGAAACGTCCACCGACCATTGCACCGGAAAACGTAGGCGCGCCCGAAGGCCATAACGGCGAAGTAACCCGGATACTCCGAACCGGAAAAAACTTGAAAACCTAGCAAAAATGGTGGGTTCATATTAACCTCAACACGTCTTCATCATCCAATTCGTCGGAAATAGACAAAATCCTGTCTATGTTGGCCAAGTCGGCCATCATTGCGTCAATGTCTGGGTATGATTGCTCGGGCCGAATAAATGGGGCCGATATCTCTTCGGCCACCAAAGGGCGACCTTCGACAATATGCTCGAACGCGAGAACCACCTGGCGGCGCCGGCGGGCTTTTTCTTCGACCTCTTCCGCAAAATTCTTGCGCTGACGCTTCCCGCCATCATGCGTATCGATATCTATAATCGGGGTAACAAAATCCCACGTCGCCGAATCCCAAGTGCCAGTGTCCCAACCGCCGTCCATGTCTACACGTCAACCTCGACGCCTGCCGCGCGACCGTCGGGGCCGCGAATTATCCGTTTTGGCGATGCCAAAACCCGCATTACCCCGCTGAGTTTCTCCAAGGTCTGACCCTGCATGTCAGCCATATGCTGCATCGTTTGCCGAACATTGTCGCTCAACTCGTTGGCAACTAGTTCGGATGCGGCCTGTTGGGCCTCGATCATCGGCAAATCCATCCCTGGGTTAGCGCCAATTCGAGCAACCAGTATTTTGGTCGCGGCGTCCAATTCGTCTTTTGCTTTGACCCGATCAAGTTCTTGCTCCTTTTCCATCATGGAGCTTTTCTGGCGTTGCTGTTCGATCCTCTCGCTGGCCGCGAGCTTCTCGCGCTCGATCTGGGCGCGCAGAATCGCTTCGCCTTCCTTAATCCGCAATTCGCCCTCGCGAAGCGAGAGATCCCTGCGCTTTAACTCGTTCTCGGCTTTCACCTTGGCGATCTCGGCCCGACCGCGCATGACCTCGAGCTGTCCTTGCGCTTGCGCCTTGGCCTGGTCGGCCTGGATCCGCGCACCCTCGATCTGCCCCGCCTGCTGTAGCTTCATCATTTCCGGGTCGGGCTTCGGCGGTTGCGGAGGCGCGGCCTCGCGAGCCTTCTGCGCCCTAGTCATCTTTTCGAGGACGGCATCGAGCGCGCCTTCGATCTGTCGCGATTGCTTGAACGCGCCGGTGCCGAATTTGAGCAACTCAACCAACATCGGGCCGAGTTCCGGCGCGGCCTGCGCGGCCGGGATCGCCTCCTTGAGGAACCCGCCGAACGCCGAGATGAACTCGAGCCGGTCCTGCTTGTTCTGTTGCTCGTCGATCTGAACGAGGCTATCGGCGGCG
>Ga0209401_1001867_pt1 | contig 13801 bp, 15 predicted proteins | sample M_140807_MF_Meta_FD_187318 | JGI IMG/M metagenome (GOLD analysis project Ga0209401, IMG submission 187318) | Freshwater microbial communities from Lake Montjoie, Canada to study carbon cycling - M_140807_MF_MetaG (SPAdes) (version 2) | ecosystem: Environmental > Aquatic > Freshwater > Lake...
ATATTTAATAAGAGTGATAAGCCAAAGACAGATGTATGGCTAAGAGAGTTCGGTCCAGTCGCCCGTGAGCTAAGAAGAATAACTGGAAGATACACAAACTCTCCAGGCTATCCCCTATATCCAGTAATAGTTCAAAACAATGACGTAACCCTGGTAGGATCTTCCCTTGACCCATTTACAATGGACGTGTTTGTTATGAATAATACTGGAACGTTTACCGACCTTGCCAATGGCCAGCAAAAATCATTTGTTATTGTGGGTAATCAAATAACCCCATCAGACTCATTTGAATACATTGATCCTAAGCTTACCGATGCAGATAGGGCGGAAGAAATTGCATTTGACTCCCTATGGATACAAAAAGAAACAGAGGCAGCCAAGCTATCTGAGTGGATTACACAACAATGGGCTAATCAACAAAGGGTTGTAAGCATAGAGACATTTATTAATCCTTTAATACAGATAGGCGATGTAGTTGAAATATCATATCCTAAAAACCAGCTTTATTCCTCAGAAGACGTAAGCCCCCCATACCCAGTAGGGAAATATGTTGTTCTCACAGTAGAAAATAGCTATGACGACCTAAGCGCACCTGTTACAAATTTAATGTGCAGATCGATTTATACTGGATGAAATGGTAGAATGTTAATATGAGTAACCAAAAACAACAAGCAGCTAAATCACCTAAAGCCAAAAAGCTATTATTATTTCCAGGAGATAAGCTTATAGAGGTCCTTAACCCAGACCTGTATCTAATTGTAGATCCGTCTACTTTAACTCAAGCAGAGATTCAAGGTATACAGGATGACAATGAAGCATTTATAGATGATGTTGAAGAAGATGTTGAAGTTGAGGTTGAATTAGGTGCACCAAATTTAGAAGACATAACGCTTATTAGTAAAACTATGGTAACAGATGGAAATAAAAATCAATATGTTGAATTTAAGTTTAATGTAAAAAATCACGTCGGAGCAGAAGTAGTAGGAGTAAATGGATATGGACAATAAATTATCGTTACAAGGAGAGTACCGTTTTTATGAAGACGGGAAAGAAATTTACAGGTCTAAAAATATTCTTACCAAATTTGGCAAGAGATATATTACACAATACCTTGCGGGACAAGCAACGACAAATAATAAAGATATAGCCGTTGGAATAGGCTCAACCGTTGCATCAGAAAACAATACAGGATTAGACTTTGAATTTTATAGATCACAGGTAAATATTTCAAGTGTTAATATACAGACAAGCACAACATCAGGATTAAGCACCTATGGGGTTGTTTACAAAACAACCCTACCAGTAGATGTTTCTGGAATTGTTTCTGAAATTGGTTTATTCCCAAGTGTCACACTTGGGTCAACAGATTATGCAAGCAAATCTATATCAACATTTTCAGATTATCAGCAATGGACAAATGATGACGGGTCCTATTCAACAGCAGTTACTTCTCCAACTCCAAGAATTGGAGCAAATCATTTATCATTAACAGCAGCAGCTTCAAATAGTAAACAGTATTCATCCAGCATAGATATAGACATAAATGGGTATAGCCCAAATGACAGTCTTACACTTGCATATGTTCAAAGCGATTTAAATCTAGACTATGTATTTGTTAGATTCTATAGCTCTTCTACTAATTATTATGAAATTAGATATTCTGGAGACCCAGCAATTGGAAGCAAGATTAAACAATTAACTTTAAACAACTTGTACTCAAGTGGGTTTGGTGCTGGAACTCCAGACAACTCTTCAATAATTAAAGTATCAGTTGGAGCAAAAGCAAAATCTTCAGGCTCAGCAAATGTATTATTTGATGGGCTTAGAATTAATGATGAAGATTCATTTAGATCAGATTATGGTCTTATTAGCAGATCTGTTCTTACAGATCCAATAACAAAATCAATCGGAAGACAGATGGATATAGAATACAGATTAGGGTTAAACTTCTAAAATGCCAACAACAGCTTCTTGGAAAGGATATACTCCGCCAGATTTAGAAAAAACTACAACACAATCAGCGGATGCTGCTAAGGAAGCACCCACAGGATCATACGATAAAATAATTAGGCTTCCTCTTGTTAAAAATAAAAAGTACAGATTTTGGTTTACATACTTATATGAAGATGCAGAAACTAAAAAGTTAACAGAAGGACAGCGTTCTCCTACAATAGAATTAGGTTTTGATATTCCAAACCTAACTAAAGCAGTTATAAATTTAACTATAACTGCATCCTACAGAGCTTATGGGATTAAGTTTGATTTTGATCCGCTAAGCGTACAAGAAGACGTTATTGTTTATGAAAGCCTATCTGCTGATTTTGCATCACCATATATTGTTTACGTAGGAAATTCTACTAACATAACAATTCAAACGGGAAGCACGGCACAGAGATGGGTTAAGGTTGTAGTTAGAGATAAGTGGCTTGATACAAATAGGTCAGAGTCTCCTATACTAACAGTTACTCCTTTAAATCCAGATCCAGATACAACCTATACGGTTGCAAATCCAACTACTACAACTGCAACCGCAACCATTGATCCAAAAGACCTAAGCGGTTTTAGCGTTGTATCAACAATGACATGGTCAGTAGCTACTGACACTAGAACTGCTGGGTATTCATTAAGATGGTCTACTACAAACCCGTCTGCTGGAACTCCTTTATGGGAATATGCTTCTGTAGATGGAAGAACAACAAATACATTTACAGCAACAGGATTAATACCTAATACAACTTATTATTATCAGGTTGCCGCAGTAACTCCATACGATACAATAAATTGGACTGGAGCAGCGACAAGCACATTTATAGCATCTGATGCCGATGGAACTGCGGCAGGAGCTCTTGCAAGACTAAAATCTTTTATTGCAATTGGAGGGGCTTCACAAGATTTATTTAAAATAGGAACAGGAATTGCACAAAGCATTAATTTAAACACTGATCCTCTTGTAAGCCCTACATTAACTGCAGGAACTTATCACGGAATACTTTTAAATAAATCTACAACAAATGTTGGAAATAACTTTTGGCTTACTACTGGCCAATTTAGAGTTGGAAATCCAACAGAGTTTATGTATTGGAATGGGACTAATCTTTACCTAACTGGAAATATTAATGCCACTGGCGGTAAATTTACTGGCAACGTTCAGCTCGCAATACCAACTGGGGGTACTACAAGCGGAACCTTATACGCTGGGGCCTCACCAGATACAGGTGCTCGATTAAGATTTAATAATCAAGGGCTTTATGCATATGATGGAGTTTCTTCAGATGCTTCAGTTGCAATTACAAATGCAGGTGTAATTGATGCACGTAAAGGATTTATAGGCGGATGGACAATAAGTGCAACCTCACAGACGTCAGGAACAATTTCAAGGAATAATACAATTTTAGATAGCAATGGTAATATCACTGTTGGAGATACTACAGGAACATTAGGATCTGCAGTTAGACTTAGTGCTACTGATCCAACCTATAGAATTTGGGTTGGCTCTACATCTTCATCAAATGCTCCATTTAGAGTAACTTCAGCTGGAAAACTTTATGCTGCGGGTGCAGTATTTACAAGTTCTTCAATTGATGGATATGCAACAACTGCAGCATTAGGTAATTATGCAACTACAGCAACGGTTAGTGCTGTTTCTACAACAGCTCAACAAGCTGCAACTGATGCTAATACTGCAAAGGTTTCAGCAGCAGCAGCAAAAGCTATTGCAGATGCAGCATTACCATCAACAAGTTTTGATAGAGCAGCAATTGTTTCAAAAATAAATAATACTTCAAATACAACTACAATTGATGGAGGTTTGATAACCACAGGAACCCTATCTGCTGGAGCCGTTGTTTCAGATTTTATTTCTACATTTTCTTTAAACGCAGATAAAATTACAGCTGGAACTTTGACTGGTCGAGATATATCAATTGCTGGTGATTCAAGTACAAATAGATTTAGAACTTCTTATGATAGGTACACCTCTGCTTCTGGAATTGGGCCTATATCTTCTTTAGGAATAAATGCAATAGCAATGATTAGTGTTAATACTTCTGGTGTAGTAAGCCACTGGTATCCTTATTTAGATGCGGAATCAGATATTGGAACTATAACTTATAAATGGAGATATATTAGATCTAATAATGGAACTATTCAAACTTCTGATATAAGAAAAAAAACAAATATAACAGATTCAGATCTTGGGTTAAATTTTATAAATTTATTAAGGCCAGTAAAATATAATAATAAATATGACCCACAAATTCCAGAGGTAGATGAAAATAATCAACCTATATTAGATGAAAATGGAAATAGAGTCATTAAGCCTGGTCATGGATACACTGGGTCTAGGTATCATTATGGACTTATAGCTCAAGAAGTAAAATCAACATTAGATCAAGTAGGAATCGGAGATACTTTTTCTGGATGGACTCTTGATAATTTAGAAGATCCTGATTCATATCAGGGCTTATCTTATGATAAATTTATTGCTCCAATGATTAAGTCTATACAAGAGCTATCAAATATGGTAGAATTATTACAACAAGAAATAAATACACTGAAAGGTATATAATGGATAAAGTAGAACTAGTAGTACAAGCCTTACAGCAACGCATCGGTGAAATTGTCTCACAATATGAGACGCATGTTGCAGTTCTCCGTGCTGAAATTACACAATTAGCAGAACAAATTAAATCACAGGAAGTTCCAGCGGAACAACCAAAGGAGTAAAAAATGGTACAACTTACACCAACCAAGATATCAGCAGGAGATCCAGTAACCTCTGATTTAATTGCTGCAATGATTCAAAATATCAATCTTCTTGCAGCACCTGCAGCACCTACTGTTATTAATATACAAAACGCTGGTGCCAATACTCCACCAGCCGCAGTATCTTCTACAATAGTTGCTATTCCAGGAAGTAAGGCAATAAAGTCGGCAGGAGCTGGTACTACAACCACAGTATCTTTTGGAAAGGGTGTTGAATTTACTTCAACTCCTAATGTGTGGGTTCAGATAAATACAATTGGACAAACTTCTCCATCATGGGCAAACTCACAAGTTTTTCCACAAATAGAAAGCGTAACCTCAACAAATGCAGTTATTAGATTTAGAACTGCTACTGCAAACACTACAGTTAAATATACATTGTTTGCTGCAGGAACATTAGTTACAAAATAACCTCTTGACAAGCTAGGCCAATATGTTACAATAAATGTAACATCAAAGTCACGTACCCGTGACTTTTTTACGTATTAAGGTAGATAATGAGCAACGATTTAAAATGGATGCTTTCATCCGATCAGCAGTTCCCGTATCAAGATGATAAGATGATTGCCCTATGGTTTAAAGTAATGAAATGGTTTAAGCCAGACGTTGTTGATTACCTAGGCGATACAGATGATCAGGCGTGTTATAGCAAGTATACAGAAGGAAGATCTGCAGAGTTCTTAAATTATCATAAGACTGAAAGCGGAGATTTAATTGTTCCAATGATGCGTCATGAAGCAAAGGGCGCTAGAGATTTCTATGCAAAGACAAGAGAGATGCTTCCAGATGCTCAACTGTTTTCTGCATTAGGAAACCATGACATTAGAGTCTTTAATTATGTAGATGCCAAGCTTCCAGAGTATATCAGTGAGGTTACACCAGAATCTTTATGGAGCCTAGACTCTTTGGGGTATGAATATATTTATTATAATGAACTACCTAAGCGACGCTTTGGAGACATACACGTACACCACGGTATTTCAATTGCAGCAACAGGATCAGTTAGAAAAGATGTAGAAGACCTACAGGTTTCTTTAATTCGTGGACACTCACATAGAATTGCTTCCCATATGGTAACATATGAACTTAGAAACAACGGCGAAGGAGAAACGCTTCGTGGATATGAAATCGGTCATATGTGTGATGAAAAGAGTGATGGAATGAAATACAGTCAACACCACGACTGGCAAAAGGGATTTGCGGTGGCACATATTGTCAACGACTATCCTCATATTCAAATGATTCATATTGCACCAGACTATTCTTGCGTTGTAGATGGAAAGCTGTTTACTTTATAATGTGGTGTGGAAAATGCAACGGTAGAGTTTTTGTAGATAGAGTTTTTTCTCAGAAACTACATATGGAATTATTTTGTATCATGTGCGGCAAACGCTGGATGTGCAATAAAGAAACGAGTGCTTTCGGGAAATGGCTAGATCAAAAAGAGACAGCAAACCAAAAGTTTTACGGTATTTCTTCTTAAACGATAAAATACACAAGGTGCTAAGCTCATCTAGATCAAAAGATGAGATAGTTGCTTGGTGCTACCCAGATAAAAAAAGAGTTATGTATCCATACTCTCAAGTTAAAAAGAATATGGAGACTGCATATACAATCGTACAAGTATCTGCTATGCTGAATAAACATAGAGTTACAATACAGGATTATATTTTAGAGGGTAAAGTAATTACTCCAACTAAAATATATCCAATAGGAGAACCCAACAGCCAGTACTGGTCTAAGTATATGTTTAATCAAAAGAACATACTTGACATACATCAGCATATATTAGACTCAGGGCACTCTTCTGAGCTTCCTTCAAAGGCAGAATTATTGGGGCTTCTCAAAAACAACTTTATATTGTATACTAAAACAGATGAAGGAAAGTTCATTCCAATCTGGAAGGCGGAGTAATGGCTGAAATGGCACAGTACACACTCGAGACTGGCGCTGCAAAAAAGCGTAAGCGTGAAGCAGAAGTCGAGTACTGGAATTCTTTAAACGGTCCAGTTGTTGTTACCAAAGTTGTTGGTGACAAAGATGGCAAGTAGCCGAATAGTAATATGCCCTGAATGCAATAAAGAACTTGAAGTACGATCTGATTTTGCACACATAACATTATCTAACCATATTAAGAAGGAGCACAAGTGACAACGAAGGTAAAGGTTGACCTATCATTTACTAGAAATCTAGGAAACTATGAGAGCATTAAAATTGGAATAGGCGTTGAAGACGATGTCCGCCAAGGTGAGACGGTTGATTCTGCAACAGAAAGAGTATATGCTTTTGTTGAAAACAAGCTTATTGAAAAAACGCAAGAAGTAGAAGAAGAGCTAAAGCGTGGCAAATAGCAAAGAGCCTTATATCCTTTTGACTCTGTATCAGAATCTATATAAGGATAAATACAATAAGGCTGTGACAATTAATAAGTTCCGTGAAAAGTGGGCTATGCAAGATGTCATTGATAGTGTAGGATATACTCGTGCAAAAGAATTACTAGAGTATTATTTTGGGATAACTAAGAATGGGCACCCACTTCAATTCTTCTTTTATAATTTTGACAAGATGGATTTAGTAAAGACTGAGATTGAAAAGGATAAAGAAAAGCGTCGTTTGTTACTGGAAGAAACGAAGAAGATGGTAGAGCAAGGCGGAATAGAATGAATACAGAAGCAACATTAATATCTGCTGTATGTAAGAATAAAGATATCAGTACGCTACTAGCAGACAATGTAGACGATCTATTTACCTCCCATAAAGATATTTGGGAAGGCCTAAAGTCATATTATTATAAGTTTAAGGCTGTCCCAGAAGTTGGGATCCTTCAGGAAAAGTTTAAAGACTTTGAGCCAGTAGAGACAAAAGCCGAGACGGGTTATTATTTAGACACACTTAAGAATGAATTTTTGTCTGCAAAGCTAAAGAACATTTTATTAAAAAGCGGCTCAGCATTAAAAGAAGATGCAGCCTCAAGAGTACTAGAACAAATGCAAAGCCAACTTGCTGGTCTAAGCCGATTTACTAATAACGTAAGAGACTTAGATATTACAGATGCGGATGCTGCAATTAGGCATATGGAGTTGCTTCGTGTTAGGTCTGCCGAAATGGGTGGTTCTCCAGGCATCAAGACGGGCTTTGAGGCCATAGATTTGGCATACCCAACAGGTATGGCTCCAGGACACCTAATCGTCGCTATCGGCTGGCCAGGGCGTGGTAAGACATGGTTTACTTCATACCTTGCCTGTAAAGCCTGGGAACAGGGATTTAAGCCAATGATTGTTTCCCTTGAAATGTCTCCAGAGAATATGCGTGACCGTATTTATACTATGCTAGGCTCTGGATTATTTAAAGCTTCTGATTTTTCAAAGGGCAATATTAATATAGATGACTTCCGTTCGTGGTCACAGAAAAAGTTCGAAAACAAGAACAGCTTTATTTTGATTTCAAACGAAGGAAATACTGAAGTTACTCCAGCAACTATTCAAGGCAAGATAGATCAGCATAAGCCAGACTTAGTTATTCTTGACTACCATCAATTGTTTAATGATAACAAGCGAAGTAATTCTGAAGTTGAGCGTAACCGAAATGTCTCTCGTGAATTTAAGATGCTGGCAGTATCTAACAATATTCCAATTATTGATATTACTGCTGCTACTGCAGACGATGTGTCGGATCAAGACAATCCTCCTATGATGTCTCAGGTAGCTTGGTCAAAGGCAATTGAATATGATGCCGATATGGCTATGGCAGTGCATCGATATCCAGGAACTAACATGATTGAGATTGTTTCACGCAAGAATCGACATGGACACGATTTTGGTTTATACTTAGATTGGGATATCAATAGGGGTATCGTCAAAGAGATTTATGAGAATCCATTCCAAAATAATGAATCACAAACCGATAAAAAGATTTCAGGTTAGAGTTGAATTTCTAGACGACTCTGATATGGTTCGTATTAAGCATCAATATGAAAGTATGCTTACGCACCAGATGAGAGATAAGGGATATCTTAGGGTACTTGACATAGATACTAACTTTTCGGTAGAATTTGACGGTACAACATGGGTGTTCTTAATGACACTCTATGGAACATATGTGGGAAAGAAGAAGGCATGGCACTCAGAAGCAATTACGCAAGGAAAGCTAATTCCACGCAGTACGCTGTCTCCCAAGTAAAAGCAATTGTAAAAGCTCTAGGGCTACACGAAACTTCAGAGGCAAACAATAACCTATTAATGTATTGCCCGTTTCATTCTAATAGACATACGGCAAGCTTTAGCATTAGTTGTGAGAACGGAGCATGGCTCTGCTACAACCCAGCATGCGGAGAGTCTGGAAACCTTGTTGAGTTAGTTAAAAGAATCTTGCACAAGAATGATTTTGAGGCCCTTAGATTTATCGGGGCTAAGCAAAACGAAGCTCTAGAAAACTTTGACGAACTACTATCTGGGCTAATGGAAGAGAAACCAGACTTTGAAGAGTTTCCACAAGAGACTCTTGATAAACTATACTCTGAGATTTCTTCAACGGAAGAAGGCAAAAATTATTTTAAGTCTAGGGGCATAGAGTCACAATCAATTATTGATTTTAATCTAGGATACTCAAAGAATATGGGGATGGTTACTGTACCAGTTCACAGCCCAGACGGAATTGCAATTGGAATTGTTGGCAGATCTATCGAAGGAAAATCTTTTAAGAATAGTACAAATTTGCCTAAAAGCAAAACGATGTTTAATATACATCGTGCTAAAAAAATTGGCAGTAATGTCATAGTAGTAGAGTCCAGCTTTGATGCAATCCGTGTGCATCAGGCGGGCTTTCCTAATGTTGTAGCCACTCTTGGAGGATCTCTGTCCTCAGAGCAGCAAAAGCTACTAAATAAATATTTCAGCACAATTGTAATAATGACTGATGCTGATGAGGCTGGGCGTGAGCTTGGCCTAAGTATTGCAAATAGATTAAATACAAAAGACATCTTGTGGGCTTCCTATGACTATGGTAAGATATACCCTCATGACGCAAAAGATGTAGGAGATATGACGGATCAGGAAATACAGCAATGTATAAAAAATTCTGTTTCTCATATTGAATATGTCAGTTGGTAATGCTATACTAATAACACAGATGGATTTACACCATCAACTATAAACTAAGGAGATACAATGGGTATCGTTAAAGGACTAAAAGGCCTAAATAAGGTCATGGATGCACCGCAACACTCAAGCGGAGATGGAGTGAAGGCTCGTTGGGCCAAGTTAGAAGATGCAGAAAGCGTGAAGGTTCGTTTCCTTCAAGAGCTTGATCCAGATTCGCCAACATACAACGAAAAGAATGGCTTAGGCTTTATTGCCGTAGAGCACACAAATCCAAAAGACTATCGCCGTAAGGCATTATGCTCAATGGAAGATCAAGGAAAGTGCTACGGTTGCGAACAACACCGTAAAGATTATAAGGCGGGTTGGAAAGGTCGTTCACGACTTTACATGAATATACTTATTGATGATGGCAAAGAAGATCCATACGTGGCAATTCTTTCTCAAGGTTCAAGCGGAAAGACAATTACACCTACACTAATTGAATACGCAGGAGAAATGGGTTCAATCACAAATCTAATGTGGCGTATCAAGCGTTCAGGAACAAAGACGGACACAAGTTATACAATCATTCCACTCGCAAAAGATGAAACACCATTTGATTCATCATCACTCGAACTGTACGATTTGGAAACAACTGCAGTTCGTGACCTACCTTACACAGAGCAAGAAGCATTTTTTGCTGGTGAAGGCGGACACACAGAAGAAGCTTCTGCATCAAGCAGCAGCGTAGACTGGTAAATTAATTAGTTAGGGGCAGTCTATTGACTGCCCCTATTCTATTTAGTAGACTGTTAATATGAACACATACGAGATACCAGATCCTTTTGATACTTTTGTAGCAAATAAGTATAAAGACTATAAGGGAATGCTGTATGATTTCTTTGCAAGAGAATGGCACTTGAAGGCCGCTTGTTGTGGCGAAGACCTTTATGCACCAAATAAAAAGACTATGACTAAGATAAGACTTTATCATACAAGAAATGAATGCATGGGCGGATATTAATGAGCTTTACACACCTACACGTTCACTCCTATTATTCATTAATGGATGGACTAAATTCACCTAAAGAATTATGCCAAGCAGCACTAGATGCTGGGCAAACTGCGATTGCAATTACAGACCATGGTACTCTCTCTTCACACAGAGATATGCAAATTGCCGCAAAGGAAACTGGCATTAAGCCAATTCTTGGTGTTGAGGCGTACATTTCTCCAACAGATAGGTTTGATAGATCCTCTAAAACAGACAAGTCTATTCAAGCCTATAACCATATTATTTTGCTAGCGAAAAATAAAAAGGGGTTGGAGAATATAAATATTCTACAAGAGCTAGCATGGAACGAAGGGTTTTATCATAAGCCACGTATTGACAGAGAGGTTTTAAATGAGTACAAAGAAGGCATTATCGTTCTTTCTGGATGTCTCAATGGTCTTATTTCGAAGTGCATTGAAAAGGGTGAGTTCGAAGAAGCAAAGTCTATCTTACAAAATTTTAAGAAAAATTTTGCTGAGGATTTCTATATTGAAGTGCAGTCTCACAATCCCAAAGAAATAAATTCAAAGCTTCTTGAATTAGCCGATGAGCTTAAAATTAAGGCGGTGGCAACAGGTGATGCTCACTTTGCTAAAGAAGAAGATAGAATATTAGAAGAAGCATTACTTATCCTATCAACATCTCCTAAGTTTGATAAAGATGCTGACTTTGATATGTCTAGAAATATGAAGGATATGTTAGATAGATTTAATTATCTTTATCCTGACCGTAGAATATCATTCCAGGATATGAATCTATTCATTCAAAGCCGTTCTGAGATAGAAGCCGACTTTAATAAGGCTGGAATTAATCGAACAGACATCTATGACAATACAATGGAAATTGCAGACAAGGTAGGAGAATATGACTTCTATCAGGGCCTAGACCTTCTGCCAGTCCCAAAGACAGATGCCGATGAAAGACTAAGACAGCTTGCTGAAAGTGGCTTAGAGAGCCTTCAGAAGGCTTCAGACCCTATTTATATGGACAGGCTTAACGAAGAGCTATCTATTATTGCTAAAAAGAATTTTGCATCCTACTTCCTAGTTGTCGGAGATATGATTAATTGGGCAAAAGAAAATGACATCCGTGTTGGCCCAGGCCGTGGTTCGGCAGCAGGCTCACTTGTGTGTTACGCACTTGGAATTACAGATGTAGATCCAATTGAATATAACCTTTTGTTTTTCAGATTTATTAATGAAGAACGTAATGACTTTCCAGATATTGATACTGACTTTGAAGATCGTCGTCGTAAAGAGGTTAAGGATTATTTAAAGAAAAAGTTTAAGCACGTTGCCTCTATTTCCACATACACTTATTTTAAAGATAAGGGCGTTGTAAGAGATGCTGCTCGTGTGTTTATGGTGCCACTTCAAGAAGTAAATCGTGCATTAAAAACTGTAGATACATTTGAAGACTTTATTGATTCTCCAAATACAAAAGAATTTAGAATGCGATACCCAGAAGTTGTGTGGCTGGCAGACAGACTACGTGGGCGTATTCGTTCAGTTGGAGTGCATGCTGCAGGTGTAGTTGTAGCAAAAGATGATCTAAGAAAGTTTGCACCAGTAGAGTCTCGTGAGGACTCACAAGACAAAGTCTCTGGGAGAATTCCTGTTGTCGCATACGATATGGATACAGTTGCTGATATTGGCCTAATTAAGTTAGATGCACTTGGTCTTAAAACATTGTCTGTAATATCTGACACACTGAAATCAATCAAGGAGAGAACAGGGAAAGAGATTGACCTTTCAAAACTTTCACTTGATGATACAAAGGTTTATCAGATGCTAAGCGAAGGGTATACAAAGGGAGTTTTCCAAGCAGAAGCAACTCCATACACAAACCTATTGATTAAAATGGGTGTCGATAAGTTTGAAGACCTCGCCGCTTCAAATGCACTTGTAAGGCCAGGAGCTATGAATACTGTAGGTGCTGCCTATATTAATAGAAAAAATGGCAATGAGGCAGTTGACTTTAGCCACACTATTATGAAGCCGTTCACCGAGAACACATATGGTGTTATTATATATCAAGAGCAAGTTATGCAGGCATGCGTACACTTGGGAGGTATGACTTGGGCAGAGGCTGATAAGGTCCGCAAGATTATTGGAAAGAAGAAAGATGCAAAAGAATTTGACCAGTTCAAGGATAAGTTTGTTACTGGGGCTTCAGAACACATTACTAAGAAAAAAGCAGAGGCGCTTTGGCACGACTTTGAAGCGCATGCTGGTTATTCTTTCAACCGTTCCCATGCTGTTGCTTACTCTATGCTTAGTTATTATACTGCTTGGCTTAAGTCCTATTATCCTCTTGAGTTCATGTTTTCAATTCTTAAAAACGAAAATGATAAAGACGCCAGAACAGAATATTTAATTGAGGCAAAAAGACTAGGCCTCAAGGTATTACTTCCACACGTTAACGAATCGGGACTTCATTTTTCTTTACAAAAAGATTCAATTAGATTTGGCCTATCTGAGATAAAATTTATTTCAGACAATATTGCAAACAAGATAATAGAAAGAAGACCTTACAGTGATTATGCTGACTTTATTGAGAAAGCATCGAAGAAAGGTTCTGGCATTAATAGCCGTGCTATTACTGCTCTTAACTCCATCGGCGGTGCTGCGTTCCCTGATAACAAAAGGCAAGGAAATGAAAAAGACAACTACTACGAGTATTTAGGAATTCCAACATTTAATCTTGAGGGTATTCCCCCAAGAATTAAAGCGCAGGCAAGAAATATTAATGAGTTTGACGACCTGGGATCATTTGTAATGTTTGGAATGGTAAAGTCTATCAAGCGAGGAAATGGCTGGGCCAGAGTAGAACTTGTAGATGAAAGCGGAACTGTTGGTCTATTTCATACCGAACAAACTCAAATTGAAACAAACCAGATGTATTT
>Ga0209401_1001872_pt1 | contig 13779 bp, 22 predicted proteins | sample M_140807_MF_Meta_FD_187318 | JGI IMG/M metagenome (GOLD analysis project Ga0209401, IMG submission 187318) | Freshwater microbial communities from Lake Montjoie, Canada to study carbon cycling - M_140807_MF_MetaG (SPAdes) (version 2) | ecosystem: Environmental > Aquatic > Freshwater > Lake...
CCAGCAGTCAGAGAAAGATTAAAAACAGTGCCACCGCTAGAAGCGTTCTTCACATAGTACGTAGTACCCGGCACAAGCGGTGGGGGTAAATACCCAGCAGTTGTTAGCGTTAGTGCGGTGTTCTCATCTAGCCCTACGGGGGAAGTTACTACGGCGGGGCTGGCAAAACTTATTGTTACTGGCGTTCCAGTATAGCCGTTGTCTGGCGTCCACCAATAGAGCGGGCCACCGCGTATACCGTACAGCAGCTTTTCTTGAAATACATTTTGTTGGTTCCACAGACGTAGCGGCGTATTGGTTTGCGCCCCGTAGCCCCAAGTACCAATGAGTGACGGGGGAGAGTAAGTCGGCGGCGTACCCCAAGTACCCGCGCCCCAACCAGAAACGGGAGTTACAACAGCCGCGCCAACGTTAATTTGATACACCGCGTAGACCGTACCACCGCCGTTTACAACGGTTGACGTTGCATTGCTCGCAGCAGTGATTGTGTATGTCGTGGCGTCTATGTACGCAATTTGATATTCCGTACCGGGAGTTATTGTTATTCCGCCGATGGATATATTTCCAGCAGAACCATAAAACGTAACGTAGTCGTTGTTAACAAAGCCGCCCGCCGCGTCTACAACCGTGATGGTGTTACTAGTATTGACTGTCGATAGCTTATTGACCAGCGTGCTCGTAGTACGAATGGGTGTGATGTCGTAGTAAGCGCCCGAGTTCTGTATATAAAACTTGAGATTGGTCCCAACACCTGTGAGCTTTTGGAACTGAAGCGTTATCCAAGTCCACAAAGACCGGCAAGTTCCAAGAAACGTGTTGGCCGAGATACGCACCCACCCGCCGATCTTTTCGGGTGTGCCTTGGCGAAAGCGTATTTTATCGGACTCGTAGTAGCCGCCCTCGTTGGTGTAGCGCGTATTTTCCCTGTTGACTCCGGGTTTGAACAGTATCTTTTTTAACGGCATTACTTGCTCGCTACACCCTTGTGCTTCTCGAATGAGCGCATACCGCCAAAACCAAGCAGACCTGCCAGCAGTGTCATAAGCTGCTCAACGTCCAAATCTGGTGGGGGGTTCAGTCCTTTAGGGATTATGTCATAACCTTGACCAAAAGCCCAACACCACTGCATCAGGGGGTATCCAAGGAACTGGTAAGCCAAGCCAAGCACCCCAACCCAGCCGACAGCAGGACGCCAGCCACTGACAAATAGGCTACTACTCGCCGCTTCAATCTTATTGACATCCACTTGCGCGAGGTCTGTAGTCTGATCAATGCGCTTTTCCTCAAGGTCGAGCTTGCGCTCTTCCAGCGCCATCTCCATGCGTTCTTTGTCCGTCGTAATGAGGTCGCCCGCAACCTTGCCAACACCTTCAATTATGCTTCCTATACCAATCAGATCCATTACTTGAGTCCTTGCAGAGTGCGGTTGATCCAGCCAAGAAGAAATTTGGATTGAGATCTATCTTTGTTGCAGATCTGCGCGTACCGGCTTATCTTTGCAAGGGCGTAGGCTGGCAGGAATTTTTCTGCTGTACAGATGTTCAACCGTTCGACGGTTTTTGGTCCGATTGCGCCGTCTGGGGTGACGCCGACGATGAGTTGGGCGAGCTTGATGGCAACTCCGGTTCCGGTGTTGACGGAGAAGTTGAAGATGGTTTCCGCGATAGCTTGGTTCGCAATATCGTCACCTCTGACACGATCCCAAAAATGAGATTTATAGAACTCGCGGACCAAAGGCGTAGCTGACCCAAAGTCTTTCCGGTCGATGTATTGCCACCCTGCCCAGTCGGGGTTGGGTTTTCTTGCGATCCCTGCATATGTCTGTCCTCCCCGGTCACCGGGAATGTCGGTTAGTTGGTATCCACCTTCGTCGTGGATCATTTTTTCAAAGGCGGGGGTGAAGTCAGCCATTATTTCCTCGCCATGCGATCTTCGATGATGCTGATGTGTTTCTGGTTGTCATGAATCATGTCACGGTTGCGCTGAATTTCTTTCTCAAGTTCTTGACGCAATTTTTCTCTTGCGAGTTCCGCACCGGAGTTCACGGCTTGCTTGTTGTCAGATGTGACAACGAGGGAAATTTTAGCGTTGAGCACAGTAACCTCATGTGTTAGTTTATCGAGCGCCGACATTAGATAGACCACACACGTGAACAAAATCGGCAGAACCGCAAACGCAGTCTTTTCTATTAACTGGCTTTTAGCCTCAAGTTTTTCGCTCATTGCTTATCCCTCATCTTGTTGATGATCTCGAACGCGGACTTGACTTTTTCCTCAAGGACTGCTACGCGCAAGTCAAGCTTAGAGAGCACGATGATGAGCGTCACAATACCGAGCAGCACCGGCCATGCTTTCAGGAAGAGTTCAACTAGCTCCATCGCCGTGCATCCTTATGTACTCGCTTCGTAAAAACGAAACCTTCTTGCGCCCGTTGTGTCGTTTGACTTTACCCAAAGCTGGTGGGTTGTTCAAGTATTCTGCGGCTCGCAAGATCATGTCCGGGTCGTCGTCAAAGCTACCTAGCGCCGTGTTACATCGTACACACAAGATCCCACGTACATCATCCGAGTCGTGGCAATGATCGACCGCAAACTTGTACTGCTTGAGTTTGAGGGTGTTGTTACAGATAGCGCAATTATACCCCTGAAGTTTCAACAGGAAGTCATAATCTGATGGGGACAGCCCGAACCGATCAAGACGGTTTACGTCTGACTTGCACGCGCTACAGAGAAAATAGTCCTTGCGACCGTGAACGATCAGGTCTTTTCGTAGAAATTCCCCACGGCAGACGGCGCAGAACAGCATTGGAATACCCCGGTGGGTCGCACCGGGGCCTGACCTTAGTCTTCGGTCTGTTCGTCGATTTCTTCAGCTTCTTCGGCTTCTTCAGCTTCTTCGGCTTCTTCAGCGTCGTCTTCTTCAACTGCATTTGCGGCAACTTCAAACTGTGCTTCGACATGTGCAGCGAAGAGCGAGCTAAGCGTGAATTCGTTGATGCCGCTCTCGATAGCAACAGCAAAAGCAACAGAGAACAGAGCGTTCAGCGCATCAACCGGCTCGGAACCGTCAATCGCATCAATGATCAAGTCTTTCATGGAAATCTCCGGGGGTTAGGTGGGCGGGTGCCCGTCGTAATTTTAGCGTTTCTGTAAGACAGGGAAGTTAATTTTTTAAACCTTTAAGCGTCTTGGCTAACCGTGCGCGTTTGCCCAAAGTGCCGGATTTTTGTTGGCGTTTTGAGCCAGTTTCTTAGCCGCGCCTGCGGCTTATGAGATTATTGTAACCGAAGAAGTTAGTGTTGTTGTGGCGCTTGTAAGCTCTGAAACAGAATCCGTTGTTGAACCGGCGGCGTCCGCAAAAATATTGGTGATGTCCGTTAATGTAGAAACGGAATCGGTCAGAGAGGCTGTTCCATAAACGATTGAAACGCCGCCAACTGTGTACGTACCTGTCAATGAACCGTCAGTCGGGAGTTTAGCAAATAGCCAATAACCTGTGCTTCTTGTGCCGGAAACATACATGTTTCCGAAAGAATCCAAAGCTATACCAAAACCATACTCAGTATTCGCGGTACTGCCTAGACGCCTTTGCCATTGAATTGCTCCAGATGTATCATATTTTGCTATTAAAAAATCATAACTGCCGCTAATCACTGCGGTGCCGCAAACATACACGTTGCCAGAAGAATCCGCAGTTATTGCTGTGTTATAACTAAGCGCTGCGCTTGTTCCTAAATTTCTTTTCCATTGAATAGCGCCAGAAGTATCGTACTTAGCTATTATTGCGTTCGTAAAACCACCACTGGTAGCAGCCGTAGAATCTCCGCAAACATAAACATTCCCAGAAGAATCAGTTGCTATTCCTCTACCTTGAGTAGTAAAACCCGTACGGGTTAATGTTCTTTTCCACTGCAAAACCCCAGAGGTGTTGTATTTGCCTACTACAAGCGCAGTATCGCCGCTTTGATTAGAGTCTCCGCAGAAGTAAACATTTCCAGAAGAATCTACGGTTGTAGCATAAGCTCTAGCATACCTTGTGGTGCTGCTACTATCTAAAGTTTTTTGCCATTGAAGCACCCCAGACGTATTGTACTTAACTACTAAAAAAGCTAAATAGCCAAGTATAGCCGTATACCCGCAAACATAAACATTGGCTGAAGAATCCACTGCTACACCATATGCAACAGTTGCTCCCGCCGAATCTGCTAGCGTTCTTTGCCATTGAATAGCGCCAGAACTGTCATATTTAACTATCTGCGCCGCGTTCGTGATAAGCGTAGTATCAGTTAAAGACCCGCAAACATAAACATTGTTGTTTGAGTCTACCGCTGCGCCATTAATACTAAAACCATTAGCACTGTCACCAAGGTTTTTTTGCGACTGTATTATTCCAACTGAATTGTATTTGGCTACTTCAAAGTAGCCATCAAGGCTTAGCCTAGTACCGCAAAAATAAGAATTAGCGTATGAGTCTACTGCCACAACAGCGGGGAGGGAACCGTTCACGCCAGTGCCTAACTGCCCGATCCAAAAAATGTTAGTCGGTAACGGCCAAGTCCCTGCTTTAATATAGGTTATTGCTTGATCAAGCGTCCAGATGCCGGGGGCAGCAGCCCCAGTTGGCGTGACAGGAGTTTTGGAGATCAATCCCCCGGGGTAGCGTCTAGACATTGTTTAAACGATTGAGTGGGTCCACGAACGGTTTGTTTGCCTGCTCAATCTCTTCTGGTGTGGCGTCGCGCACTTCCCACGCAAAATACCAAACTCCATCGATTTGCTGCGGATCTTTTCTGTCACAGCGTTGCGTTTTTGGATCGTACTCAGGCTGTTCTACCCACTCAACATGCGCGTAGTCATCCATACCGGCAGGGTCAATTTCAATATCCCCAATGTGGCGGGGGAACTCAAGCGTTGATAGTTTTATATATGAACTCATAGTGTAGTAACAGCGTAAGTTACGGACGTTGTGGCATCCGTAAGTGATGAGGCCGCATCAGCAAGAGTTGAAACAGAGGCAGCGTTTCCAGATACTGTACTAGATGCAGAGCTAGACGCGGCAGTGTACGATGTGACTGCGTAAGTAATTGCCGTACCGCCAACCGTGTACGTACCTGTTAATGAACCGTCAGTTGGAAGTTTTGCAATCAAAGTACCGGAACCGGATCCTGCCGTAGCATAGACGTTAGAAGAGTAGTCTACTGCTACAGCAACACCCGAACTCAAACTTCTCTGCCATTGGATTGTACCGGACGGGTCGTATTTTGCTATCACACCTTTTAATGCTAAAACACCACCAACATACACATTACCGGAAGGATCTACTGCAACACTATTCGTAGCGCCGCCCACATCCCCATCATCCAAAACTCTTTGCCACTGAAGTGTGCCTGAAGTGTCGTACTTAATTAGAGCGGGGACAGGATTCGCACCGCGAATTAACCAGCCGGAAACATAAACATTGCTAGATAGGTCTATTGCGATACCGCTACCGCCAGTAAAAGGACTACTTAAATTCTCGATCTTTCTTTGCCATTGAATAACACCAGAACTGTTACACTTAGTTATTAGAAAACCGGAATACGTTTCCCCATCTCCATAATCACCACAAAAATACACATTACCGGAAACATCTACGGCTGTGCCCATGCCGGGTATAGTGTATCCAGAAAATATTCTTCTTTGCCATTGAATAGCGCCAAAATTGTCGTATTTAGCTATTTGAAAATAATACGTACTCGAAGAGATTTGGGCTGCAATTCCAGAAACATATATATTACCCGACAAATCTACTGCTACAGAAGTTCCTCGCGCAATAGTGAGAAGCCCCGTTCCTAAACGCTTTTGCCATTGAATAACTCCGTACGTATCGTACTTGGCTAACTCAAGGTACGAACTGCGTGGACTGCCCGTTACGTTAGAATATGATTGACCACAAACATACACGTTGCCCGAAGAGTCTGTTGCAACATCAAAAACAGTACTTGAATTACCGTCCAAACCCCCCAAACTTCTTTGCCACTGAATAGCACCAAAACTATTGTATTTCGCTATTTGAAAATTGTTTGAGTTTGAACCACAAGTATAAGAATTGCCAAAAGGATCTACGGCTATAGAACGAGCGCTCACCGCACTAAGCATCCCCATCCAATAAGTGCCGCCAATTTGGGTGGGCCAAGTACCCGCAGCTTGCGCTTGCATCTGTTGGACTAGCGTCCAAGAACCTGTAGCGCGATTTATTAATGTGCTCGGCGCTGTAGCCGAAATAACCGCTCCTTTATAGCGCATTGACATTTATGAAATCACTTCATAACTGACGCTAAATGTAATACCGTTTGCAGTGCTACAAGTCACCGAGATTGATGTTCCTTCTTGCAGATATATCTGCGTGGTCTTGTCTACCACAATTAAAGATGCGTTTGATGGGACTGAAATAGCCGAAGCGATGGGGTAGGCAGTACCCCCTGCTGGCGCAGAACCTTGAGCTACAGCGCCGTTGGTGTAGATACTTACCGTGGCATTAATTGCCGTAGATCCGTTGACGTTAGCTGCAACAATCTGATTGATCTTGAAGACCTGCCCAGATGATGCCGCGTTACGAACTAAAACAACCGCTGTTGTTACCGAAGGCGTGTAGTAAGTTGTAGTGCCGGATGCCGTCGTTGCGGCAAGAAGGTTCGGGTTTGCCATGACTTATGTTCCAAAAATAAAAGTGATCATTGTGGCTTTGGCTTGGTTTGTTGGTGCCGCCCCGGATGTCCAAGTAGTACCGTCTGACGTTAGTACGTTACCTGCTGTTCCGGGGGAAATACCAGCAGTGCCACCGTTACTGTTATACAGAACTTGATTGTTTGTCGAAGTGCCAATACCACCACCGACGTTCACAAAGTCAGAACCATTCCACGCAAGAATGGATTTCCCCAATATGGGAAGCGTCACGCCTGTTGTTGGGCCAGCGCCCCTAAATGTGACGGTGTACGTCGCTGACGTATTGATGACTACGTAGGTCTTGCTTGCTGCCGGGGCAGTGATAGTGATGTTGGCTGATGTCGGAGACGCGATAATAATCGCATATTGAGATGATGTTGCCCCAAGACTGCTGTTGGTAGTCTTCGTGAGCGTTGTGTCCCCAGTAACCGTCAGCGCCCCAGCAACTGACGCATCAAGATAACTAGTGATGTAGTTGTTGACCGTATCGCCCCAAACGCCGGACAACTCCCCCTGAACGGGGAGGGCAAGCCCAAGAAGCGGGGTATATGAAGTTGCCATTGCAATCCTTTAGTTTGTCGGGATGTCAGTCCACACCGGATCTTGCGAGGTAGAGATTTCCACCCAAATCGGACTTTGACCTGCATCAGCCACCACCCCCGCCTCAACCACCGCTACCGAATATGCCGTAGGGTTTGAAGTTGAGTAAGGTTGTGCGCTATAGGGTCCGTCACCGTAGAGCATTTTTAAATCCGATACAAAATGTATGTGCTTGCAGCAGTTCTGCGAATACGGAATCGGGCGGAAATACCTGTTAAAACCGTAAGCGTACCAACAGAAGTGACGCCTGTATTTACTGCCATTGTGATGGTGCCGGACGCAGTGTTGATAATAACAAAGTCGTAGCCCACATCTACTGCTGCCCAATTTGCCAACGTATCAAGCGTCGTACCTAACGGCATTGTTAGTGTAAACGAAGTGCCGGTGGTGTTAATAAGTTGCGTTTGCAGTTGAGCGTTTGTAAGCGTTGTAGCCGCAGAAATTGAACCCGGAGTCGGGGTATACGGCATAACCGCGCCGGTCTGCATTTGCATGTTCCCAGCGTTATCAACACGGACCTTCTCCGCGCTTACCGAAGCATTCGTTGTGTTTATTACAAACGCGCCGGTAACTGCCCCCGCAGTATTACTGATAATGGACGCACCAATCTGCGAATATATAACCGCAGCGCTACTGCTGTTTTGTAGTTGAAAATCAATCAACCCTTCGTCACCTACAGTGTTGCTGGTTCGTATAAACGTGGCACTAGACTCGATCGAATCGGAAACCGTCAGTCTTTTTCCACTAGTTGGCGTGCCAACCAGTAGGTTGCCGGAAGCATTTATGTACACAACGCCAGTACTATTAGTAGCAAACCCTACCGTGTTGGCGGCGGGTAAGTACACGCCGTTGGTAGGCGCAGTGCTGCTTGTGGGAATTAGACTTGCGGCTGTAGAAGTCCCAGCCGTTGAAAAACTGCCCGCTGTAGAAGTCCCAGCCGTTGAAAAACTGCCCGCTGTAGCAGATCCCGTCGTTGCGAAATTGGCCCCATCAAACGTAAGCGCACTTGTTGCTGTGGCAACGCCGGAGCCGGTATAAAATAAAACACCAGCAGTAGTGCCCCCGCCGCTGGCTTGAACAAGCGTCCGAGTAGCTGGTTGGGTGACAAATACTTCTTTCGTCCCTGCCGTAAATGCAACTAGTGAGCCGCCGTTACTTGATGCAAGGACCGTTGTCCGGGCCAGATTTGCACTAGTAGAATCAAGCGTCCCAAAACCAACTTCCCATTCCGTAGTAGCTTGGTTAGCAATTGCGTAATAGGTCGTATTGCTGTTCCCGACCCCGGATGCGAAAGACTGAAACCCCGTCACCGCCCCAGCCAAAGCCATCGCGCCTGTACCAGTAGTAGTGCTGGTTTCCTTTACCCGATCAGCAACAACAAAAGCCATGATTAAGCCGCCGTTAAACTAAATGTATATGTCACAGTCACGGTGTCATTCAAAGTAACCACGCGATTTCCGCCTGTGAAGTTTGATGCCGAAAACAAAGTACCCGCCGTGCCACCTTTTATATTGGTATCAACCAGAAAAGCCCCGGCAACAGTCCCACTAGTACTAATAGTAAACGCCGCAGCAGAGGTTGCGTTGGTTACAACCGAGGGGTTAGCCGTAGTAGCAGAGGTAAATGTTGCTGGTCTGCGAGTAGCTTGACTGTAGCCTGTAAACTCCGTCCACCCAGCGTGGCTTGACATTATGTCGTTTGCGGAGTATGTAACGCTTGATCCCGGCCCAGTCACAAGCCCAATAAACCAAGTCGTGATTTGCGTACCACCAGCCAGCGCAGATCCAGCCATATACTGAAGACCCACGTTCACTACTCGGTTGTGGTTTTTTTCTTCCCACTTAAGGTTCCCGTCTTTGTCGTAGCAAAGAACATGGAACTCACCAGACGCCAGTAGTTTTTCCACGGTTACGCAATCCTGATAATTGCCGCAGTGTTTGTAGCTGCTGGAAATTGTACTGTAAAAGTAGTGGCCGAAGTCTTGTCTGCGCCAAAATCTAGCACACAGATAGCTGGGTTAGAAGCGCCGTCAGCCAGATAAATCAACGCCCCCCGCGCAGTAACCGCAGTAGACCAGACGGCGTTATCGAATGACCAGTACGCAGTCGTGCCGGTAGCACCCACAGTAGGGACTTGGCTAATAACAAGGACTTGCCCCCCAGCGGTATACCCCGAGGCAGAAACCTCGCCTGTTGCAGTATATCCAGTGGTTGTCGCATCTAACGTAGCGGCGTTGGTGTACAACGCGATCTTGAAGACCTGCGTTGTACCCGTGTTGAAGTTGAACGTCCCACTAGGAAGCCCAGTCTTAAACGTATTGGTTGTCCAGTTTCCCGTGAAGCTCAAGGTCACACCTCATACCTGTTATGCTTTTGGCGGTTTACAGTACATGGTATCACTTGTAAGTTGTTGGGCACATGGAACCCAGAAACTTTCTTACCCTGTAAGGGGATGATGTGATCTACCTCCCACCGAAAACCAAACATTTTAGTGCGAAGCGCAGCCAACTCGTACGTCTGCTCAATCATCCAGTAATCGTCGTCCGTTAGCCAAGCCGGAGTCCTTCGCGTTTTTTCTAACTTGCGCTTTATTTCTTTTGCTGCGTACTTGTGCAAATTTGCTTTTCTATAAGCCCTGTTAACCGCAAGAATATGTTCTTTTTTATCAGCGTACCTTTTTTGGAAGTATTCTCGCCTTAAAGGGTTTTGTACTGCGTCGTATTCACGTTGAACTTTTTTTATACGTTCGGCATTTTTTATTTTGTATTGTTTTTTATAATCGGCTACGCATGTTTTACACCAAGTACGATATCCGTCAGCATTGTTTCCTTTATGAAACATGCTGATTTCTTTATTGCTGTTACATTTGGTGCAAGTTTTCATCAAGTCACCGGCTGTCTATATTGACCAGAACGATAAGCATCTTGCCTCTCAAGTCCGTCACCCAGACGTTTAGCAAGACCAAGCGCTTCTTTGTACTTACCGTCGTACAACGCCATCATATCCTGCTCACCTTTCATGAACGTGTAGGCTTCCACAAGAGTCCCGTACAACAGCACCGTATCAAAGTTATCGCCCAGCCAGCTATTCCCCGCAGTGACAATCGAAGGCGGGTAGAAGAAGTAGTGCAACTCCATTGTGTATATGGCGTCTGGAGTTGGGCCGAGGATAAAAGTCAACTCATTTACGTCGCTCGACCGTGGGCCAAACAGCGCGTAGTACTTGGGCAGCGCCGTGTCTGTAGGCTGGGGGTACGCTTCACGTATGAAGTTCACATCCTTGTTCAGCAAGTACGAGTAGTTGCCCGTCGCGTCAACAACCGCCAAAGAGTACGAAGACAGGAAATCATCTGGGCAAGCAAGATACTTGTTTGACGGCACCGTCACCCCGGTGACGTTTCTACGAAGCGAAGGGAACTGAACCGTGTTGTAAATGCGCTGTTCCGCCTGCTCAATGAACGTATTAATGTTCGCAGTTGGGAACGTATTCTCCGTATAGTCAGAGACCGCAGTTACAAGTTCAGCGTAGTTCACGCCATTGGCCCCCGAGCCATCGTGCCTTTAGTAGCACAACCATTACCACGGGTTTTGATGCCGGTCGTCTTGACCTCGGCGTATGGCTTAGAGCGGAACTCACCAACACTCAGCGCCACATCTTCTGGTTTAATACGCTTGCCCGTGCCATACCCGTTGTTGCTCAGATCGACCCCGGCTTTGCCGTCCATCGTGTGCGGAGGTGCATACACCTCGGCAGGGCCGACTTCCTTGCCGCCTTGTTTCATGCTGAATTTAGCCATTATTTGCTACCTTGGTTCATAGCGCGGGACAAGTTTTTACCGTACTTCATACGGTCGTCCGTAGTTGGGCCACCGGCCTTCATTTTCTTGACGCCTTTGTGTAGCCGCTTTTCGTGGGCTTTCACTTCCGTATCCGCGATTGCCTTTACCATCTTTTTATCCATGATGACTCCTATGTCGTCACAACCGTTACTGTACCCAATTGCACCTGCAAAACCAAGTTGTTTGGTGTAAGCGCAGTATCGAAAAAACTCGCTCCACCAACCGGGTTCCAGCCCCACTGAAAAATCCTGCTACCGCCGCCCGAATAACCGTCCGCAAGAAGTCCGGACACTTGGTAGCTGTTATCTCTGCGCGGATCGCGCACCCCCTGCGGGTCATCTACCGGATACATCCCCAACTGCAACTGCGGCTGATCTGGATTCCAACAACTAGGACAAACCAATAGATTATATATCTTAGTCTTGACTACTTCTTTCTTAAGCTGCGACAGCTTGTACCTAAACCCACAGCGGTCGCACTCGGCAATACTGTTTTTGCCGGATGAAAACCTATTGCCCATTTACGGACCATACCCAATAAACATCTGGCGCGGCACCAAGCGCAAAGAAGCTTTCTCATGGTCTTCTTGTGCAGCCAACTCCCACGTTTCGTCGTACTGCATCTTCAGCACATCAAGGCGCTGCATACCATCAGGAACTTTCAAAGCCACATAGTACGCAAGCCCCGCAGCCATGCACGGAATAAACCGAAACGGAACGTCCATGACGTTGACACCGCCACCGGCATCCTGCGTGCGACGCATGCGCCAATAAACAAACTGGTATGGGGTCGAATTATCTGGTGTGGGCCAAACAGTAATAGCCGGGGTCTGTTGCCAATAAACTGTAGCGCCTGCCGTGTGTGCCGCTGCCGTTGTGTTCTGCTGCGCACGGAAACAGTTATATAGCGTGTTGCCGGTTATGTAGCCGTAATTGATAATCTCTGAGTCAATTTTCACAAACCCAGCAGCGGGTAGATTTGCCGCAGAACTCACCGTGATTGTGGTGTCTGTGCTATTGATTGTTGTGCTCAGCGTGGCTGAGACTGGCGTTGTCTGTCCGTTATAGCGCTGCACCCAGACTTGAATGGGTCTGCCTTGCGCCAGTTTGTTTGGAAGCGTAGCGTACGTTGATACGCTGATGCGGGTGATCGTCAGGTCTGACTGGTTAGATGTACTGTTGGCGTTGGTGCGGATCACATGCTCAAGCAAATCAACGGTGTCGTCTGGCACCGGATAAGTATTCTGACCCTGCACAAGATTGATCGTGCCCTGCTCAATAGTCCACAGATTGATGCCTCGGTTTGCCCAGTCAGCAAACATCAGGTTGAGCGACCGCCTAGCCGTACGAAGATCGTACCCCGAACGCAACTCCGAGCCAGCACGCTCAAAAGCTTCCTCGACCAGTTCCGTCAGGTCAAGGTTAAACGTGGTTTGGCCGGAAGTATTTGCCATTATTAGTAGCCGTCTGCGGAATTATAGTACTCATACGGCGCTGCTTGCTGTACAGGCTGTTGCTGTACAGGCTGTTGTGCAGGCTGTTGCGCGGTGGCTTTGTATCTTTCCAAAAGCTGTCTGTTCGCTTCGTTTGATTGCGCTTGTGTCCTTGGTGCCGGTCTTTGCGAGTATGCGTCTTGCATACCGAACAAACTACCTAACCCGCCGTACATTTGATAGGGATTGGGCCGTTGTTGTTGCATGTATGGGTTGGGCCGCTGTTGCTGCATGTACGGGTTGAACTGCTGGGCTGGAGTCATTCCTCCCAGCGTTCCTTGCTGACCCGCCATATATGAAGCAAGACCGTTACTTGGTCCTTGATAAGCAGGGGATATTAGAGCCGGATTTGCACTTCCCTGTCCCTGTGCCTGTCCCATTTGTCGTAGTCTCTCCATCAACATCTGCTGCTGTTGTTGGCTCATCTGAGGAGCACCGCCGGGGCCATCGCCGTAACCAAATTGACCCGGACCGGGGCCTTGACGGGAACTGTTCAATATCGCGCCCATCGACCCGCCCATTAACTGCCCAAACCCCGCTTGCCCTTGATTAGGGTATGGACTTATCGGCATTGTAGTAATAGGTCCCGATTCCCTTGGGCGTTGAGCTTCGGCGTTTGCTCCGGGTCCGTGCAACTGTTCAAACTCGGGGGTGCCAATTTCTGGATATCTCAGCCTATGTTCTGGGGTACCGGGCATTGGGTTACCCAATCTACGTAAAAGATCCGTATTTGTTTGCTGTTGGAATTGTGGCCGCTGCTGATTCATTTGCAACTGGTGCGGGATCTGAAACCCAAACTGGCGACGGTCTTCCGGGGAGTATGGGTTGGTTATTGTCGGCGCACCATAGGGGTTCTTAAACTGCGGAATAGAGTTATTTTGCGGTGGTTGCGGGGGGCCGACACCATAGATGCCGTCTACACCTTTAAGCATCCCACTCCCTTGATTGGTATCGGTCTCGGCAGAATCACTTTGCGGGGCTTTACTGCCGTTAAACAGCCCGCTGCCTTGCGCACCTCGTAGCGCTTGCAGTACCGTTGGTAATGGTAATAGTCCAGATCCACCTGCCATCACTTCCTCGCCGTTTTAGCAGCGTCAATAAACGCTTGGTCTGTTGGAGCACCCTTGGCTCCGGGCTTGCGCATCTT
>Ga0209401_1001873_pt1 | contig 13778 bp, 24 predicted proteins | sample M_140807_MF_Meta_FD_187318 | JGI IMG/M metagenome (GOLD analysis project Ga0209401, IMG submission 187318) | Freshwater microbial communities from Lake Montjoie, Canada to study carbon cycling - M_140807_MF_MetaG (SPAdes) (version 2) | ecosystem: Environmental > Aquatic > Freshwater > Lake...
CAACTGAAGTCTTTGAGCATATTTATGATGAAGAATTAGAACGTATTATACCACAACTTTACAAGGCTTGCAATATGTATTTTTACTTTACATCCACTCCTAATCCAACCACACCAGAGTGGGATGCTGAATGGGGTCATATAAATCTTAAAAGCAAAGAGCAATGGATAGCAATGTTTGAAAAGCATGGTTTTATTTATCATTGTGACGAAAAATCCGTAACAGAATGGGGAATGATATTCAAGAAATAGAAAAAAGGCTGTACACTCCAGAGGAAATTGATTTTCTAAAGACCTTTTATCCGTACATCCACAACCAAGACCTTGCCGAAATATTAGGCCGATCTGCTATATCTATTGGAGGCAAGGCTTGCACAATGAAAGTGCATAAATGCAAAGGCTTTTATAAGTTAAATATGCGCAGAGTATCAGCCATTGGAAGAGAGAAAGTGCCGCATAGAACAAGCTATTATACAAAAGGGCATGAAAGTTGGAATAAGGGAAAGAAGATTAGCGATGAACATAGGCAGAAATTAATTGATAGCAGTTATAAAAAAGGTAATATTCCTTTTAATATTAAGCCTATTGGAGCAACTCGTAATATTAATAACTACAACGAAATCAAGGTCGACCATGCAAAGTGGATAGCAGTGAGCCGCTACAACTGGATGCAAGTGCATGGTGATATTCCACAAGGCTATGTTATCTTCCACATTGATGGCAACCACCTCAATGATCACATCGACAATCTATGCCTTATCACCAGAGGGCAAATGGCAACCATTAACAGGCATTACAACGGCCTTACACCAGAGTTAAAAGAAGTGCAAATAATTATAAACCAAATTAAACAACTTATCAAATGAGATTAACAAAAGACGAAGCTCGAATATTAGCCGAAGCTATGGAGGAGTATAAGTACAAAGTAGTAGAAAATCCTCATTATAAAGAATTAGGAGTGTTTAGTAAACTATTTGATTTGCAGCACAAATTAGAAATGTTTGGCGATGATAAACGCAGAAATGGTAGAACAAGCCAAGATAATTTTAACGACTTAATTAAAAGATTAACAAAATGAAAAACAAAATTAGCGACCTCCGCAATCATCTCTTTTCCGTTCTTGAAGAACTGACCGATCCCGACTCCACCTATGACATTGCCAAGGCCAAGGTTGTGGCAGATGTTGCACAAGTGATTATTAACAGTGCCAGCGTTGAGAACCAGTATCTAAAGATAGTGGGAGGGAGTCATGGCAGTGGATTTATAGAGGATAGGAATGAGGTAAAACAAATAGTCGAAAAGAATTAAAAAAGTATTATATTTACATATCCTTTGAACGGAGTGGACGCTGCTCAAAGGAAAGGAACAACACAATATTGTTCTAACCCTTGCCCGATAGTGTCCACCTGTCGGGCTTTTTTTTTTGCCTTATGAAAAGGAGTTATTCCAATTCAGAAAAATCATTATTATACAGACTTGCTAAAGGTAAATGTCAGTTATGCCAATGCGACCTTCCAAGGTTTTGGCACGCTGACCATGTTATACCATTTAGCAAAGGAGGAATAACTGCATTAAGTAATGCCCAGGCATTATGTCCAAATTGTAACTTAAAAAAATCTAATAAAATGGTTCAATTTACACCAAGGGAATGGCAGATAGAAGCCACTAAAAAATTCTATGAGGAAATTAAATTTAATAATGTTTTTTTACTACACGCTGGTGTTGGTTCTGGTAAAACATTATGGGCATCTTCCATTATAAAATATTACATTGACAGAGGTTATGATGTAGTTATTTTTAGTCCAAAAGATTCAATTAAAATTGATTGGGCTCTTGAATGTAAAAAGTTTGGTATTGAACTTGATATTAAATTAGTACCTCAATATACATGGAAACCTACTTTTGATGGAGTTTCACTTTGTTACCAAGTTTTGAAAAACAATACTAATTCATTAAAAGAACAAATTACAAATAAAACTATTGTTGTTTTAGATGAACATCACCATGCTTCTGATTCTGGAAGTTGGGGAATGGAACTTGAAAACATATGCGAAAATGCTGGTATTATTTTATGTTTAACAGGAACACCATTTAGAAGTGATAACAATAAAATACCTTTTGTAAAATATTTAAAAACAAAATCTAATGATATAGATGGTTGGGAAATTGCAACTGATTACTCTTACACATATGCTCAAAGTGTTAAAGATCGTATATGTTGCCCCACATCTTTTAGACCTATTGATGTAATTATTAATGGTGAAACTAAAATTTTAATTGGTGAAGAAGATAAAAAATACTTAAACCAAATAATAAACGCATCTAATGGTAATAGTAATTTTATTGATGTTGCATTTAATCAAGCAAACAAAGAATTAAATGGGATAAGAAATACTTATTACCCAGAAGCAAAAGGTTTAATTATTGCAAATACCATTGAAGATGCTAAATGGATTTATGATAAATTAAAAAAACAAAATATTAGCTGTTCTATTATTACAAGTGATGCTGATTCAACTACTGAAACAATAAATGAATTTAGGACTAATAATAAGCATTGGGTTGTAACAGTACAAATGGTTTCTGAAGGTGTAAATATTCCTCAAATTAGAGTTATATTATATCTTAATAATATCACTACAAGAACATACTTTGAGCAAGTTATGGGCAGAGGTGTAAGAAATTGTAAAACTTACAAAAACGCAATAGATCATTGCTATTTTTATTATCCTAATTTTTCACTATTTACCGAAGTTGCCGAAACTCTTGAAGCTGGATATAAGCATTTTGTAATAGAAGAAAATGAAAGGACTGGAGGAGGTTGTTATCCACCAACAGGAGGAGGAATAACTGAACCAAAACCTCCAACTTTATTTGATGAAATAAATGGAGGTGATTTTGGAATTATTAATAATGGTTATCATGCAAACGAACAAGAAAAAGAAATACTTATCTTTTTAAAAGAAAAAAATTATCCGATGGCAAGTGTATATGAAAATATGATTGCAAGAAACATCCCAAAAAATAATGATAGTGTAAAAAATGAAATAATCTTAACTGAAGAAAAACCTAAATATCAAAAAATTGATAGCATAAAAAAGCTAATTCACAAAAGAGTTGGATATGCAATTAGATTAGGAGTTTATGATGAATATGGAATTGCTCATTATAATTACAATGAAGCTGCTAATATAAAAGATCACAAAACTTGTAATGATTTGAGATTATTAACAAAAAAATTAAATCTTATTAATGATGATATCAACAACTACGCAAAAAATTAATCCAGATGAAGTTTACGTTAAACTTGTTGACATAAACGGATTAAACAGTTTTGGTTTAGCAATTACATATTTTGATTCTTTATATTCATTTAAAGACTTTTGGAGTAACAGACATCCTTATGGACTTTCAATGAAAAAATTTAATACCTATGTTGAATTTGCAAGGTATGAAGTGCCTTGGGGATTAGGTTGGGATATTGATGTTATTAAAGCGCATTGTAAACGTAATGCTAATATTTGGCAAGAATACGAAGAGCAGATTAAAGTTATTAATAAACATGGTGTTAGAACATATTCTACAGGTGACATGTTACCTGTAGATAAAGAAAGAGGTAATTCACGACAATACCAAATCCAAAGGTTAAAGCGTGACGCTCCAGATATTGCCACTAAAGTTATTAAAGGTGAATTAAGCGCAAAGCAAGGCATGGAAATAGCTGGTTTAAAAGATAGAACAGTTGTTGTTAAGTGCAAGGCAGAGGACTTTGTAGTAAAGGCAATAAATAATCTTGAAACTAATCAAATTGAAAAATTAGTACAGGATTTATCTTTATATTTAAAGAACATTACTTTATGAAAGAAAATAGAGATTTTAAAGGTGTATGGATACCTAAAGAGATATGGCTAAATACAGACCTATCTATAATAGAGAAAGTGTTATTAGTTGAAATTGACTCCCTGGACAACTCCGACCGCGGCTGCTTTGCCTCCAATGAATACCTTGCATCCTTTGTGCAGTTGTCAGAGGGTAGGGTAGCTAATATAATAGTTGACTTAAAAAAGAGAGGATATATTATTCAGTTGTTTTTTGATGGAAGAAACAGAGGACTGCGAACACATATAAGTGAAAGCAGCTATAACGAAAACGTGAAAGCAGACTTAACGAAAACAACAAAGCAGTCTACACGAAAACGTGAACATAATAATACAGAGAATAAAACAAGTATTAATACAAATGATATAGGTTGTGAAATGCCTTTCACTCCTATTAAAACAAAAATAAATAATCCTTTCTCTCGCCAGGCTTACCATGATTTTATTTCCAATGACCCAGTGTTTAAAAGAGAAAAAATTTCCGATAAAAAAGAGAAAGCCGAGCCCTCGGAGACTTACCTCTGTTTCTCCGCCTTCGCCTCCACCTATGAACGGCTTGCAGGTGTGACCTATCCAAGTGACAAAGGCCATTTTATTATGACTGCCAAGGATGGTGCTAACTGCAAAAAGTTAGTAACATGGCTAAAGAAAGTATCTGCCAGTGAGCAGGCACCAGACGAAATGGTGACAATGTTTACCACGGCTGCATGGCAGATTAGCGATAAGTGGCTTAAAAGTAATTTTACTATAAGCAATATCTACTCACAGGCAAATAATATTTATACTAAATTTATGTACAACAACCCTGCCGCACAGGAGAAGCGGAGGCAGGAGGAAATTGAAAGACTTGTAAATGAATATCAGCCATGAAACAAACACCCAAAGAAAAAGCCAAAGAGCTATTTAACCACTACTATATCCTTATCCAAGACATTGGAGGAGAATTAGGGCAGGAAATCCTTGTATCTATTTTGGCAAAGCATTGCGCTTTATTTGCAGCACGGGAAGTGTTAAAACAAAAATGGAATATTGAAGTAGAAGGTAGCTATGATGAATATTACTATTGGGAAGAAGTTGAACATGAAATAGAAAATTATGAAGAATAAACAAGACCGCAATGCCTATATGCGTGAGTACATGAAACGCTACCGCGCTACAATGAACGAATACACTTACAAGAAGATCCGCGAACGCGAGAACCTCCGCCTCCGCGCCAAGTACAGAGCCATGAGCAGGGAGCAAAGGCAGAAATACATTTAATACCAAAGAAGCTATCACAAACTAAAACAATTTACTAATGAGTAATTTAACACAGTACCAACCGCGCAACTCCGATGAGCAAGCAATCATCACTGCCCGATCTAACAGAATTGCCAACCTTGACCAAAAGGACGCCTATAAACAAACATTAAACGTTATCAGCTCCGTGTTTCCAATGTACGGCATAGATGGAGACTTTGCCTTTTATGCAAACATTGCTAAAGAGATTGTTAAGATCTTTGGGCAGATAGCAGCCAATGAAATTGAAATAGCTTTCCGCTTGTTTTCCGCTGAAAGCCTGGAGCTTGATAGTGACATTAAATTTTATGGCAAGGCTAATATGCACACCATAGGCAAGATACTAAATGGATATATGGTATATCGGAGAAAAATCATTGCAAGCCATGACAATGAAATTGCAGCACTTCGACACCAGAAAGACATGGAAGAAAGAGGGCAAAAGGAAAGGGAGAAGTTATATGCAGAATTTCCCACCATGATCAAAGACTTTTCTGGAAAGACTTTCAATGATGTGCCATTGTATTGGTACGATTTATGCGTACAGTTTAATATGATAACATACGAGGAAGGTGAGAAAAGAGCATTGTGGGAAGAGGCACAGGCCATTGCTTTAAAAGAGCCGCCAGAGTCATTGGACTTGATGACCATCCGCAGCCATGCAAAGATCATTGAGCAGGGCAACATGAAAAGGGCAGTGGTAATTGCGCAGAAGTTGGCAGTCTGGAGGAAGGTAATAAAAAAAGTAAAATAATATACATTTATTTTTAATTATGCTTGTATATTATAATTATACTTTGTATATTTACATATCGTAAGAAAGACACGATATATCACCTTTAAAAAACACACAAAATGACAACTTTAGAAACAAAAAAAATTAAACAATTAAACAGGTACAATGTAGTTGACAGTAGAGGTAGAAACACAGAAATTTATTATGTTGCTTCTAATATTAAAGATGCTGCAAAAATTTTTAAAAATGACACAGAAAACTTTAGAAAGTTTTATTACGGTAAATTAGTAAGAGGATATAATGGAGGAGTAAGAGGTTAATAATCACCAACAGGGCAGTCCCCCAGCTGCCCTATTTTATCACATTAATAAAAACGCATTACATGAACGACATTAGTAAAAGATTTGCATCCTATTTAATGGATGACTACAAGATCAAAGGAACAACAGAGGAAGATGTTGACAAAGCCATTAACAGAATATTTCGCTTTGAATTACTTGACGATGCACAGCAAGTGTTATTTGTCGAAATAATGAACGAGGCACTAAATGTGCCTTGGATAGCCGAGCAGCTGACAGATGTGTGGGATAGGTATAATCAAGAGATTTATGACTGTCAAAAAGAAGATAGCTATGAAAATAACTAAAGGCATTGTAAAATATGGAGCAGGTGCGCCACGGGAAGGGCAGTACGGCCCTTCAATAAACATCCTTGTAACTCTGGAGGATCAAAGCCAAGTCAGAGTGTACGGAAAGCCTGGAGATGTCATAGAGAGATACAAGTCTGGGCAAGCTATAACGTTAATAGATGACAATGGCAAATTTAAGGTATTGGAGGATGATACACAAAAAATGCCAGCACCTACAGGTGTAGCAGTAATTGAGCAACAAATAGCAGAGAAGCCTGACCTTGCAGCCATAGTCTTTGAAATGTCTGCCATTTACACGCAGGCATACATAGACATTTACAATAAGATAAGTGAGGCCGGCGTACCGCCAGAATCTGCAACGGCTGCAACGTCAACAATATTTATTCAGGTTTTCCAAAAATTGAAATGACTCATTACGAGGCAGTAATTGCGCTGCCTCTTTTTTAACAACGCCAAAAACAAAACAAAATGGATTTAGAAAAAAAAACATCGTTAAGAGTAGAATATTATGATCACTCTACACAAGAAATAAATAGTTGGGCATTTAAAAGCAGTACAAGATTAGCTTTAGTGATTAATACTATTGTTTATGAAAAAGATAAAGTTGATTTAGATAAGGAACAATTTGAAAAATCATTACAATTAATTATTTGGGATATAACAAAATTCTTAAACACACCTTACACACCAGAAGAAAATGTTTAAACTACCACGCCCACACCTATCGGTTTCACAAATAAACCTTTGGGAGACTGATCCATCTGCTTACATGAAAAGGTATTTCTTAAATATTCCCGATGCACCTTCTCCCATGATGGAATTTGGTAAGCAGTTTGCCAGTGACATTGAAGATTATGTAAATGGTGAGCAAAGAGAATATAATTTCCCACCTAATTTTTTACAGAATATTCTGCTTTATCCTCATGTAGAATATAAACTTGAACATGATTTTGGAGATTTTAAATTTATAGGATTTATTGACAATGCCTCTGAAAACTTTGGAATTATCCGAGACTTTAAAACAGGAACCGCTGCATGGACACAAGATCGCCTTGTAAATAACCTGCAAATGAAGGCTTATAGCTTAATTTTATTTAAGCAAAAAGGAATTATTCCTACTTGTTTTATTGATTATTATAAGACAAAGATAAAAGGCAAAGGAATGGAATGGACAGATGTGCATGAAACATATCAACATACCTTTTCAATTGTTGATCTTGTAGAAACAGATAGCAGAATAAGAAAAGCAGCGGAGGAAATAGCGGAAGCCTATGAGCTGCATTGTAGCGAAGAATTATCTACTTTAATTGCAAAATATGTACATTGTGATAATGTATGTAAAGAGTGGACAGAACTAAAAGATACGTATCGAAAGCAAATAGAGCAGCAATTGCAGAATAGTAGGTATATGGTGCAAGTTAATAATAAGGTATTAAGTTATAGCACTTACCAAAAGAAATCATATATTCATAGCCAAGAAATACTGGAAAGGGAGGAGCAACTGGCTGCACAGAAGAAGCAGGAAATACTTTATGGAGTAGCTACGGAAGAAACAAAGACAGTAACATTGCTAACGGTAAAAGACGCAAAGTGAAAGAGTACAATGCTCAAATGATGGAGATAAAAGCCTTTTGTGATGAAGTTAATACTTGGATTTCAGTAGCACCATCGGCAGAAGATTTAGATTCTTGTGACCAGTACCTCAGGCAACTATCCGCGTATTATTCACGATATACCGTTATCTCTGGCATCAATGAAAGCATCTATTCCCAGTTGCTTATGATGTGCATTCGTGACATGGCAGAGGAGGAGTATAAGAGAATAAAGCACTCCTCTACCTTAACCGATTACTATGTCAAGGGAAAATATCCTAAGGCCACTGCCATCTTTGAGCAATGTAGAGCGGTAAAGCAGCTGTTATTAATCACCAGCGATAATTATCGCACACTACTAAGTAGCTTTAGGCAAGAAAGAATATTAGTAGGACACATGACTACTTAAAGATATTTGCAGACCTCGGGATTAGGTGATGTTCTTATTTAATTAAGCATTTCTTTACACCTAATTGCGTCAGAGGATGAATTGGCAGCTTGTAAAGACAGGCAATTTTTAAAAACTAAAATAAAAACAAAATAAATGATTTTAACAGACAAGACCATCATTGACGAAATAGCAGCTGGCAACATTGTCATTGAGCCTTTAATCGAGGCAAACATTGGCACTAATAGCGTTGATTTAACTTTATCCAAAACTTTGTTATTATACACAGACCAAGTTCTTGATACAAGAAATAAAAATGATTATGCAGAAATTAATATTCCATATGAAGGTATGATTTTGCAACCAGGCATATTATACCTTGGATCAACATTCGAATATACGGAGACACTTCGGCACGTTCCAATAATTCATGGCAAATCGAGTTTAGGTCGTTTAGGTTTATTTGTTCACATTACAGCAGGTTTAGGAGATGTAAATTTTAAAGGGCATTGGACTTTAGAACTTGCATGCATCCAACCAGTCAAGATTTATGCTGGCATGAAGATAGCCCAAATTTGCTATCATGACATTTCAGAAATGCCATACACCGATTATGCTTCAAAATCTAATGCAAAGTATAAAGACCAGGGAAAAGATCCAGTAGCCTCAAAAAACTATTTAAATAAATAACTATGACCAGAGAAGAAGAAAAAATTATTAAAAATGCTGCCAAAGTATTTGTTTATTTTGGAGGTTTAGTAACCCTTGCATTTGCCATTTATTACATTATTGACCTTTTAAAAGATTTAAGCCATGGAGGTTAAAACAAACAGGTACATAATAAAGTACAAAGAAGGTTTTGTAAATGTGCCGGCAAACAATGTCGAGGAGGCAATAGAAAGATTTAAGGAGTTAAGGATTGAAACCAGTGCAAAAGAATTAACTATTGTACCATCCAATGAAATGTACAAAAGGAAAGAAGAGATTTTTGGGAGTAAGTAGTTTTGTGATGCGTTTTAAGTGGGAGATATTTTATTTCCCACTTTTTTTTTATTTTATTATGATTTATAATTATACTTTGTATATTTGTGTATGATTAACAATTAAAACATCACAAACATGAAAAAGAATTTTAACAATCAAAACTTTGAATGGCTATTTCAGGACATAACATCCAGTATGCCAAAGATTATTTTTACAGGTATTATTCTTACATACCTTATTACCGCAGCTCTTAACGTGTACTTTCTTCCCCTTCCGCTGCTCCTTTCTATTCCTGCTTCCCTTATGCTTCAGTTTGGCAGATTTTCCATTGTGTTTATTGATTTCCTTAACCCATCTGACAAGCGGAGTAAATATCCTCCTCGTGTTGCAGCAGTTGCCACGGTTATAGCATTGTTAGAGTTGTGGTTTAGCATACAAGGCAAAAGCACTGGCGCGGAGTTTTGGGCAATGTTCTTTTTTATTGGTGCAATTATTTGTTTTGGATATGTGTTAGAGATACAATTCATTGAGAAAGGCATAGAAGCCTATGGTATTGGCGTGAAAGAACCAAGGAAGCGCAATCCACCGAAGCCAAAAGAAAGTGCGCTTAAAATGAACGCCACGACTTCGCAGCCAATTAAATTTACAATGGCTATCTGTTTTATGTTTGCTGTGTATATATTGCCAGCGCAAAAGAATCACTTTATGGCATATAATTACATGAGTGTAGAGAAAATTGGAGGTGATAAATTAGAAAGGACATTTTATGATACTAACGAGGAGCAGCACTACATAGATACTATAACTACTGATTTTTTGACATCTTGGAACTTCTGGGATGGCTATTCCAGGTCACACTTAGACAATGATCTCTTTATGACCTATGGCACGCAGACGATGAAATATATCAAAAACAAAGAACTATGGTATTATAAAGGCAAATATTACAATTATATAGATTTGCTTAAATTCTTAGTAAAATATTCTAAAAAGAACTTTGTAAACAAAAAAATACAATGGTAAAAAAGTATGTAGGTATTGATCCCAGTATGCGGCTAAATGGCTTTGCCGTTTGTATAATTGATGATTATAAGTTGTACTTTGGCAGATATAAAAAATTAGCTGACTGGGCAAAGGACGCATTGACATGGGCAATGGACATTGTTGTAGTTGTGGAAGATTCGAGCTTACAGAATATTACCTTTCGTAAATATGTTGATGGTAGGTCACGCACAAAGATAAGCCGCAATGTTGGCATGAACCAAGGAGCGAGCCGTTTTACAATAGATTGGTTGGAACTTTATGGACATACAGTAAAAGGTATATCACCGGAAGAGAAAGGTAAGAAATGGACATTAGACTTTGCTATGTCCGTAATTAAAGGAATGAAATTAGAAGTATCTGGAAACAAAAAATTATCACAAGATGAAATTGACGCATTCCAATTAGCGTTAATTGCTAAAAGCTATTACAAATGATGCAGGAAAAAGTATTAAGAAAACGACTTCACAACTTGGAGAAAATTTACTTTGCCGAAACTATGAAAGAGAACCGCAATCAAGATAAATGGTTCTTAGGAATTATAGAGCAGCGCATGAGGCAAGAAAAAACAAAATTAACCCTTTTAAAAATAGGACAACATGGCAACTAAAGAAGTATTATTAGATAAAAAGAAACTTGATATATGTAGTGAAATATTTAATAAATATCCAAAGCCAATAAAATTTAACAACACTATTGGTACAGTAAATGTATTGTTAACCTTTTACAATGGCTTAGATGAAAATGGTAAAAAATATTATGAGTATATGAATCCTGAAAGAATGGTATCTTTGTTATATCAAATAATAAAAAATACAAAAGAAAAGCCAGAAACAAAAGAATCAGCTATAAGAATGCTGGAAATAATATATCAAAAGATAGTTGTTAATTAGTGTTTAAGAAGGTGTTTAAGAGGTGCAAGAGAAATACTTGCACCTTTTTTTATTCCCATTGCACTCCCTCCTTTACCGCATATTCCAAGATGCCTTTTGCATGAGCTTTAGCTATGCTTTGCTGCCATTGTATATCTATCATTAAACAACTATCTGCATAATTTGTAAAGAATCCATTCTCTGTCAACACCGCAGGCATTGATACACCGGTAAGCATTTGAAACCTTGCCTCCTTGTCTAAATCTCCATCAATGTAATCTCTCCTATGCACCCATCCAGGTGTAGCATTTTTAACTTCCTCGCCTATTGCTGTTGCAAGTTGATCTGACTTGGTTTCTCCTGGCGATGTAAATATCTCCCAACCTCTTGCAGTTGTTGTTGCAGCTGCATTGCCATGGATGGAAACAAGGATGGAATGCTTTGCTACGCTGGCATAAGATGATGCAAGCTGGCAGCGTTTGTTTAAAGATGTGTCGTTTATTGGTTCGTATATTTTTTTTACCTGAAAGCCATAGTCTAAAAGATATTGCTCCAAATAGTTAGCTAATGACCTGTTAAAAACTCCCTCAAAAAACCATCCATATGAATGAAATTTACCTATACGATGCTGGAAGCACTTTGAAGGATAGGTAACATATTTCTCTGGGCCTGTTCCTGCCTTGATGCCACCATGGCCAGCGTCAAGGCATATTAAAAAATCATTTGGTTTCATTCTGCAAATTGAAAGTTATAATTTAATTTAAGGTCTGAGCCTATTGTGTATTTCATCCATATACCAGCACCAGATTTAGGCGCTAATCCTTTTTCAATAGCATAACCATTAAAATCTATTGGTGAGTTTTGATACGTTCCCGTTTTAATGTGCCATTGTTGATCTATGCTTTCACCGTATCTTGAAATACGATTTCGTGTTATTGGAACTATCCAACGGTCATGAGTATGTCCTGAAATACAAATGTTAGCGTCTGGAAGATAGACCGCTCTTCTTGCTGTCTGAATAGTATCGCGTGTTACTGGCCCACCTCCTCCATAACCGTGGTGATATCCAATAATTAAAGGTACTTTTGTACTTTCTTCTAAATAAGCAAAAAATCTACAATAAATATAGCCTGAGTAATTACCTTGACTCATTTCTAACTGATAACAAATCTTGTCAACTATTCCGTATTCAATGCGTTTTTCAACACTTGTTTCATGGTTGCCAGGTGAATAAAAAGCAACTACAGATTTGTATGGCGTTAAAAATTCGACCACGTCTTTTATGACTTCGTCTATGTATCTTGCAGTATTATATTTTGGATTTAAATCTGCTTTATTTGATCGAGGATCGTATTTCCCTTGCATTAGGTCTAACAAATCACCAAAAATAAATACTATTGCGTTTCGTTCTAAAGCAAGGTCAAGATGCTGTTTTAATTTTACTCTATCACAATGCACGCTATCTAAATGCACATCTGATATAAATAAAAAATACCTATCCTTTTGATAAATTTGGTAATCTAAAAATTCATGTGTATTGGGAAATATTTTCTTAAGCATAGTTTTTTTTTTAAGGGGAGAAGAAATTAATCTACTCCCCTCGGCTGCCTAAGGTAGCGATTCTTCTGCGCCTATATTTTACTGCTTAATAGATTGAAATCTTTTAGCAAGTTTAATCGTTGCAAAAACATGGTCTAAAACATCCTCAACAAGTAATTCAACAGCATCATTCTTTAAGTCAAATCTTTGTTTCAACTCGTTTACAAGTTCTTCTTGTTCTTCTGGTGTAAGGTCAGTTAACTCCTGTTTAACTAATTCAATGCCTGCAAATGCTTTTGCGGCTGAAAAAATAACAGGTACAAAACGAGGCGAATCGGTAACAATGGAAAACTTTTTGTCTTCTAAAGATTTAATGATTGCCTCTAATAAATCGAAACCAAAGTTTAAAACTTCTTTTGTTTCTTTTACTCCTAAAACTTCGTTTGACATATAAATTTATTTAATGGTTACTTGTTAAAAAATCTAAGAATAGTGGTTTTTAAATTAACGCCAGTAATTACTTTTATGTTTTCCGAAATACTGTATAGCTCCGTGAATGCTATCAAGAAACTAACTGAAAAAACTATCTGCGAAGGCAGTCCAAAAGTTATACTTGCACCGTGAAAAATCATTATACCGCAGAAATAAGTAAGTATCTTTTGCGTAGTGCGATAAAGCCCTTTACTTGTTATCGGCTCTTTCCTTTTCTTTGCTGCAAGGATCCCCGTGACTGTATCCGCAAAAACAACAAAAATTGTAAAAATCAAGAAATGTTTGATGGGAAATATGAATGAAAAAATAATTCCGCAACAAATGGAAAAT
>Ga0209401_1001876_pt1 | contig 13763 bp, 23 predicted proteins | sample M_140807_MF_Meta_FD_187318 | JGI IMG/M metagenome (GOLD analysis project Ga0209401, IMG submission 187318) | Freshwater microbial communities from Lake Montjoie, Canada to study carbon cycling - M_140807_MF_MetaG (SPAdes) (version 2) | ecosystem: Environmental > Aquatic > Freshwater > Lake...
TCTGCCTTAATATCCCCGATGCAGTCCAAGTCGATGCCGGACAGTCCCTTTACAGCACGACCAGTCACAGACAGTCCTGAGTAATGGCAGCTCGTAAACAGCCGCTGCGAGGGGCAACCAAGGCAAGGCTTCACAGCCCACTTCTCAAGGGCAAAACTCGCTCAGATGAGATCGCCAAGATGGCAGAAGACTTAGGCATGCCATTACTACCTTGGCAGAAGTGGGTCCTCGATGACATGATGCGAATAGATGCTAAAGGGATGTACATTCGCAAGACTTCATTGCTTCTCATAGCAAGACAGAATGGAAAATCACATTTAGGTCGAATGCGCATAATCTGGGGCCTATTTTACGGTGGAGAAACCAAGGCTTTAATCATGTCTTCCAACCGAGCGACTGCTCTGATGACCTTCCGTGAAATTGCCTGGATCATTGAGAATGCACCTCACCTCAAAGCTGGCACCAAAGCAATCCGCTACGCTAACGGTGGAGAGCGCATTGAACTACTCAATGGTGCAACACTTGACCTCGTAAGCGACACTAGGGATTCCAGTCGCGGCAGGACCTGCGATATATTATGGATTGATGAGCTCCGCGAGGTCAGTAAAGATGGATACACAGCTGCAATACCTACGACTCGCGCTCGTGCCAATGCCCAGACACTATTGACGTCGAATGCCGGGGACGCCTTCTCTGAAACGCTTAACACATTGAGAGAAAGAGCTTTATCTAATCCGCCTAAATCTTTTGCACTTTACGAATACTCAGCACCGCAATACTGCAAGATCACAGACCGAAATGCTTGGGCGCTGGCTAATCCAGCCCTCGGCTATACCATTACAGAGGAGACACTTGAAGAAGCTGTGGCAACTAACAAAATTGAGGACACTAGAACTGAGCTTTTATGTCAATGGATTGATTCTCTCCAGAGTCCATGGCCTCACGGCGTACTTGAGGAAACATCCGACGCCACACTCCAAATTCCACCGGGTAGTTACACAGTTTTTGGTTTCGATGTATCTCCATCTCGCAGAAATGCGAGCCTCGTTGCTGGTTGCATTATGGGTGACGGGCGAATCGGAGTGGGAATCTTACAGACGTGGGAAAGCCAAGTCTCGGTAGATGATCTCAAGATCGCAGTTGAGATCAAAGGCTGGGCTGACCAGTATCGACCTAAGATGATTTGTTTTGATAAATACGCGACTCAATCGATCGCGGAAAGATTGGCCAATGCAGGTCAGATAACTAAAGACGTATCTGGTCAACAGTTTTACCAAGCCTGTTCTGATTTACTGGATGGCCTTGTAAATCATCGAGTAGTCCACAATGGCCAAGCCGAATTGATCCAACAGATGAATAACTGCGCAGCTAAAGTAAATGACTCATCATGGCGAATCGTTAAACGTAAAAGCGCTGGCGATATATCTGCGCCGATTGGTTTAGCCATGGTCGTAAGCATGTTGATGAAACCTCAACAAATAGCGGCTATTTATACCGAGTAGTGTATAATTGCCCTCTATGGGTATCTTCTCGCGTAAGCCGCAAGTCATTGAAGCGCAATACGCGCCACAGGTCATGGGCGAGAATATGCCCTCTCTTTACAACGCGATCTTCGCCCGTGTCTCGCGTCATGACGCAATGTCAGTGCCTAGCGTGGCCAGAGCCCGTAACCTTATCTGCGGCACGGTTGCATCGATCCCTCTCGAGTATTACAAAACATCCACTGGCGAAGTTATTGCTCCGCCTCGATGGATTAAGCAGCTCTCAAAGAATCAGCCAAGTTTCGTAACCCTTACTTGGTGCGTTGACAGTCTTCTCTTCTACGGCGTTGCTTATCTTCTCGTCACTGAGCGTTATTCCGAGGATGGCCGTCCAGCATCTTTCGAGTGGGTTGCTAATTCTCGCGTTACCTTTACTACCGATCTTGAAGGCATCATGGTCACACAGTATTACGTTGACATGAAGCCAATCGACATGAATGACATCGTTACAATTCAGGGCTTTGATGAAGGAGTCCTTGATCGCGGCAGCCGCACGATTCAAGCAGCCATTGATGTAGAGCGCGCAGCTGCGACTAACTCCGCCAATCCGCAACCTACGGGATTTCTGAAAAATTCTGGCGCTGATCTGCCACCGGCTGAGGTTCAAGGTTTAATCTCTGCATGGAAGCGCGCTCGTCAAAGTAATTCTACGGCTTACCTGACTTCAACTCTTGATTACAATCCAGTCTCATTCACACCAAAAGACATGATGTATAACGAGGCCATTCAGAATCTCAGCACTCAAATTGCACGCACTATGAACGTGCCAGCCTATTATCTTTCAGCTGATCAGAATACGACAATGACTTATGCAAACGTTCAAGACGAGCGTAAGCAATTTTACGCGCTATCCATCGAGCCTTACATTCAGGCGATCCAATCTCGCCTATCTATGGATGACATCTCTACATCTGGCCATGAAGTCAAATTTTGTGTGGGCGATACATTCTTGAAGCAAGATCCTCTAGTCGAAATTCAGGTACTAGAAAAGTTACTTAGCCTAGGCCTTATCACCACAGAGCAAGCAATGGCAATGACAGACCTAACACCAAACGGAAGCGAGGGACTCTAATGGAGACTCTAATCATTGAAGCATCGTCTATTGAATGCAACGAAGATCGCCGCGAAATCTCAGGCAAGATCGTGCCAATGGGAACAGGCGAGATCGGTAACACCAACATGGGCGGCGTCGTATTCGAAGCTGGCGCAATCAATATCGAAGATGTCTCTAAGATCAAATTGCTATCTCAGCATGACATCAAGAAGCCTGTAGGTCGAATGATTTCAGCCGAGACGCGAGCAGACGGCATTTATGCCACATTCAAGCTCTCACGCTCTACGGGCGGCAACGATGCACTGATCCAAGCGCAAGAAGGTCTCGTATCCGGACTTTCTGTAGGCGCAGAAGTTATCGCATCAAAGCCTTCACGCGATGGTCACATCGTAGTGTCATCTGCAAAACTAAAAGAAGTTTCTCTAGTAACCGAGCCAGCATTTAAGTCTGCTCAAGTATTAGAGATCGCAGCCGAGGAAAAGACCGACGCTGAAGAAATCCAACCAACAGAAAGCGAGCCAGTCGTGGAAGATACCACACAGGTAGAAGCTCCAGCAGTTGAAGCAGCGGCAGTAGAAGCGGCTCGCCCAACAGTTGCAGCGGCATTAACAGTAAGAGAGCGTATTGCTCCACTTACATCATCACAGTACCTCGATGCAAGCATCAAGGCAGCAATGGGAGATGACGAAGCTCGTCGCACCCTTCGCGCAGCTGATGACTCAACATCAACAAACACAGGTCTAACACTACCTTCACACCTCAACACATTCTTGACAGATACATTCTCAGGTCGCCCAGCATTTAACGCTGTGACTCGTGGATCACTTGCAGGAATTTCTGGAATGTCATTTACCATTCCACGTCTCTACACAAATGCATCATCAGCTAACGTTGCACCAACAGTTGCAGCTGTTAACGAAGGCGCATCAACATCTGAGACAGGCATGACAAGTGCTTACGATACGGTCTCGATTCAAAAGTACAGTGGCCTGAACGAAGTCAGTTTCGAGTTGATCGACCGTTCATCTCCTGCATTCATGGAACTCCTTATGGCAGAACTCCGCAAGGCATACGAGAAAGCAACAGATACAGCGCTTCTATCAGCATTTGCTACATCTGGAACAGTTGCAACTTCAACAGCAGCAACAGCAGCTGGACTACAGTCATTCATCGCTACAGAATCAGCAGCAGCATACAAGGGAACAGGTGGAGAGTACGCTAACCAGCTCGTAGCTTCGACTGATCAGTGGGCTGCAATCATGGGTTATGCCGATGATAACAAGCGTCCTCTTTATGCAGCATCACAGCCACAAAATGCTTCTGGTGCAGTATCACAGGGATCAACAGTCGGCAACGTTCTTGGTGCTAACCTTATCGTAGATCACAACATCACAACAGCTGGCGTGATCGATGATTCAGCATTCTTGGTTGCTCCGGGATCTGTTTACACATGGGAATCACCAGCTACAGAGCTTCGCGTTAACTTGCTCGGTACAGGTCAAATCCAGATCGCACTTTACGGCTACCTCGCAATTTACGTTGGTAAGTCAGGCAAGGGCGTTCGTCGCTACAACCTAACATAAGCAATACCCTAAGTCGCTCGAGGGGCAGTGCCCTTCTGCCCCTCGAGTCTTTAGAAAGGATAATAGTATGAGTCTGACAACAATTGCAGAACTTCGCACAGCGCTAGGCGTAGGCAGTCTCTACGCTGACGCAACCCTGCAAGAAGTATGCGACGCGGCAGATAACGTCCTATTGCCCTTTCTATGGAATAACTACACATTTAATGTTGGACACAGTAATACGACTACAGAAGGCACTTTGTATTTTGACCAATCAATCATAGACATATTTTATGTTGGTCAGACAGTCGTGATAAGTGGCAATGGCGCACCTCATAATGGATCTAAGGCAATCACGGGTGTAAGCGACGATTCCATTACTTATGCAGTCACAGGTAGTCCAACAGCACAACCTCGACATTCGGTTGCGCCTTTTGGACAAGTAGCAGTCGTGGCGACTGTTGATTACACAACGATTCCGGCAATCCAAGAAGCATCTCTCATGATCTCGATTGACATCTGGCAGTCTCGCCAAGCGCCATCAAGCGGCGGCGTCACTATCGACGGTTACGCTCCATCTCCTTACCGCATGGGTAACACCTTGCTTGCTCGGGTTCGCGGCTTGCTTGCACCTTATCTTGATCCGCGTTCAATGGTGGGCTAATGGCCGCCATATCAACACTCCGCGCAGGCATCGCCTCAGCTCTTACAGATAATACAATGTATTCGGTTTTTTCATTTCCACCTGCAACACCTATTGCCAACAGCGTTATAGTCGCGCCAGCCGATCCTTACATCACACCATCTAACGGCTGGCGAAATACAATCGCGCCAATGGCCAATTTCGTAATTTCCGTCATGGTTCCCTTGCTTGATAATGAAGGCAACCTTAACGGGATGGAAGATAACATCGTCCGGGTTTTCAACCTGCTCGCTGCATCGACCTACACTTACAACGTCACAGAAGTATCGGCTCCAGCCGTTCTCAATGCCGTTTCAGGTGATCTACTAACTTGCAATATCAATATCTCAGTCCTAACGAGTTGGAGCTAAAATGTCCGAGTGGGAAAAAGAGCAAGAGGCCTTCCTGATCAAAATCGGGCAGGTAGCACCATCAAAGCCAGTAACTACTAAGAAAGACGAGGAATAATCTCATGGCAGTATTCATGACCAATAACGTCGGCGTGAAGGTTAATTCCGTCGATCTATCAGACCACGTTACAGCTGTAACACTTAACCGCAATTTTGATGAACTAGAAGTAACTGCGATGGGTGACTCAGGTCATAAGTTTGTAAAGGGACTTGAGGCTTCATCTGTAACTATTGATTTCCTCAATGACACAGCATCTGCCAACGTCCTAGCGACTTTGCAGGCTGCATGGGGAACTAACGTCACAGTGGTACTTCTACAGACCAAGGGAACAGCCGTGTCAGCGACTAACCCTCTTTACACAATGACCTGTCTTATCAATAACACTACAGACATCAACGGCGCAGTCGGGGACCTTTCAACACAGAGCCTCACATTCAACGTCTCTGGTACAGTAGCAGTTGCTACAACAGGCACATTCTAAGAAACTAAACAAAGGGGCATAGCATGGCAAAGTTAATAGTCACAATGGCAGACGATAGCGTTACGAATATCGAGATCACACCTCGATTGGAGTACGCGTTCGAGCTATATGCTAAAAAGGGATTTCACAAAGCGTTTCGCGATGATGAAAAGCAGTCAGATGTCTATTGGCTTGCATGGGAAGGCCTTCGACTAAGTGGAGTCACAGTCAAGCCATTCGGCCCAGATTTTCTCGAAACTCTAAAGAGTGTAGAGGTTGCAGAGTCTGACCCTTTGGCCTAGGCAGGGATAGCATCCACTATCTCATTGCTCGCTTGAGCATTGAGACGGCTATCCCTCCACAATCTTTAATAGATTTAGATCCATCAATGCTCCAGATGTTACTGAAAGCATTGAAAGACCGAGCGAAGGAGCAGAGCGATGCCTACAGAGCTAAAAGGCGCTAATGACCTACGCAAAGCTCTTAAGCAATTTTCTCCTGACTTAGACAAAGCAACACGAGACGAGATGGTGGGATTCTTAAAGCCATTGGTCAAAAAGGCTCGCGGTTTCATGCCATCTAATAGTGACATGCCGTCTGGATTCGTTAAGCATGAAGTCAAGACTGCGACGTTCCCAATGTACGATGCAGGTGAAGTAAGACGCGGCATCGGCTATAAGTTGACACCTACTAAGCCTAACCGCGAAGGATGGTCATCGACTGTATCGATCCATAACAAGACGGCGGCAGGTGCGATCTTTGAGACGGCTGGCCGTAAATCTGGGATCGGTGGTCGCTTTACTCCACGTTTACAAGGGCAACTAGCAGGCGCTGGCAAGATGGCAGGCCGCGCCATGTATAAGGCTTACAAAGAAGATGAAGGCAGAGCTAAGGCTGGAGTAATCAAGGCGCTTGAAAAGGCTGCCGCTAAGTTCAATGGGAGTGCCAATGGCTGAGTTAAGACTGCCCATAATTGTAGAAAATAAAGGCAAGAAAGCATTTAAGGATGTTGATAAAGGCGTCAAAGGTCTTACGAAGGATTTTAAGAAACTAGCAGGCGCAGCTGGCATCGGTCTATCGACTGCCGCTGTTATCAATTTTGGTAAGGCAGCCGCTAAGGCATTTATAGCAGATGAGAAGGCGGCTTCTCGCCTAGCGATGTCTGTAAAGAATTTAGGCCTAGGCTTTGAAACTCCACGCATTGAGCGCTATATCTCAGAACTATCTTCTATGTCTGGAATTACAGACGATCAATTACGTCCGGCAATGCAGCGCTTATTACAGACCACAGGATCAGTTACTAAGTCTCAAGAATTACTTACTCAAGCTCTAGACATCTCTCGCGGCTCTGGCGTCGATTATGAGACCGTAGTAAACGATCTTTCGATGGCTTATGTTGGAAACACTAAAGGGCTTAGCAAGTACGGCTTAGGACTTACCAAGGCCGAGCTCAAGACAATGAAGTTCGCCGATGTGCAGGCTAAATTCGCTGCCACATTTAAGGGTGGGAATGCTGCCTATCTTGACACATACGCTGGCAAGTTCGAGTTAATCTCTACAGCGGCAGGAGAAGCGCAGGAAAAGATCGGCGGCGCTCTAGTTGATTCTCTGGTCTCAGTTTTTGCAGCTGGAGACCCTGTCGAGTTCGTGGCCAAGATTGAAGCCCTGTCTAGCAAAATTGCTGACATGGTTGCTCAAGTAGTATTCGGGTTCAAGAAACTTTATTATTTAACAAGCGACCAAGCAATTCTAGCCGCCTTCAATCCATTCGATGACTATGAGAATCAAGTCATGAGAATTATCGACTCTCAAGAGAAAGCATTCTTGGCGTCATTCAATCGCATAAAGATTGGCTACTTAGGCTCGATGCCCGTTGGTATTTATACAAGCGCAGCTGACCTTGCTAAACAAAAGAAGGCCGAAGCCGACGCGTTAAAGCGTCAAAAAGAATTGGCAAAGTTGCAGGCCAAGACGGCTACAGATGCTCTTAAAAAGGCGGCTCTAGATAAGGCTGCTCGTACTCTGGAATTAGATCGTATCGGCATTGAGGCAGCCCTCAAGGGCAAGATAAGCGAAACAGATAAACTATCGCTCAACTTACAGCTTGCACTTCTCGACAAGAATGATACGGCTGCCACTAAATTATCTTCTCAACTAGAGACAGCCATTAAGAATAATGCTCTACTTCAGGCTGCTCTATTGGCAACGCCAGAAGCTCCTAATCCTTATCGCAACTGGGTAGCACCCGGAATGGCTCCACTCACTACTCAAGGATCGATTTCAAGCGGTGGCGGTGGAGTAATGCCAGACTTCAATGTTCCTGCTAATTCTTATGGCCAAGTCGGCCCTATGGGCGGCTTAGGTGCAGGTGTTATCGCTGGAGTTAATCCTCAAATCAACATTACAGTAGAACTTGATGGTCAGGCAGTTGGCGGAGCGATCCGTGATAGCCAGATCAATGACTCACTTTCTGGATCATTTAGCCAGACTAATAGATTTGGAAATAAGCAGGGTACCATCGCACTATGAGTCTCCCTGCCACTATTTCGGTTTCATTTGACTTTAGCCAAGGTGCTACATTCGGCTACCCTTTTACGGTTGGAGATGCGAAATACGGTGTCATTGGAGTGTCACAATTTGCATCAACGGAAGTACCTGATCCAGTCGTCGATCTTAGCGATGTCACTCGATCAATCAGGATTAGCCGTGGCCGTAATGTCATGCGTGACACCTACGAAACTGGCACATGCACCGTGCGAGTTCTTGATCCTGATTCTTATTTCAACCCTCAGAATGTATCCAGTCCGTATTACGGCTACTTAACTCCACTTCGCAAAATTCGTGTGGCAGCCACGACAGCCACAGCTCAAGAATTTTTATTCTCAGGTTATGTTGATTCGTATAAGTATTACTATCCAACAGGGCAAGAATTAGGGTACGTCGACATCGTTTGCTCAGATGCATTCAGATTATTTCAAATGGCTAACGTCGCTACAGTGACAGATGCAACTGCTGGCCAGACAACAGGCACACGCATCACCAAGATTCTTAATCAAGTTTCATTCCCTACATCAATGAGAATTACAGATACAGGATCGACTACAGTTCAGGCAGATCCGGGAACTGCTCGATCTTCTCTTGCAGCTTTGAAAGCGGCAGAATTTGCAGAGCAGGGCGCATTCTTTATCCGTACAGATGGCACAGCTGAATTTAAGGATCGCACGGATGTCGTGGGATCACTAGCCGCTACTCCGATAGAGTTTAACCAGACCACGGGCATTCCCTATTCAGACCTTAAATACGCCTTTGACGACAAGCTCATCATTAATCAAGCCAGCATGACACGCGTCGGTGGATCAGCCCAGACTGCAACAGACGCAACTTCATCAGCTAAGTATTTTCCTCATGGCATGACAGTAACCGAAATGATCCCTGAGACAGATGCTCAAGTCTTAGACATCGCCAAGATATATGTAGCAACTAGAGCTGAGACAACAATCCGCATTGATGCTATGACTGTCGATCTTCTAGATACAGCAGTACCGACTAACACGATGATTGGGCTTGATTATTTTGATAACGTCAAGATCACTAACGTCCAGCCAGATGGCTCGACAATCGTTAAGACCTTGCAGGTGCAGGGTTTAGCGTGGGATATAACCCCTAACAGCATGAAGTGCACGGTCACGACACTTGAGCCGATTTGCGAAGGCCTGATTGTCGGGAGCAGTACCTACGGTATAATCGGACAATCCATTATGGGATACTAGGAGACAATCATGGCAGAAGGCTTTCCAGCGACAACAGGCGACATCTTTACGGCGGCAGACTATAACGGCCTAGTAGCCTTTACTGTCGGCGCAGCTAAGACAGTCGATTACACGGCAGTTCTGACTGATACCTATCAGGTGCTAGTCCAGATGAACAAGGCTACAGCGATCGCCTTTAAGATCCCTACTAACGCCTCAGTAGCATTCCCTACTGGCACAGTTCTTACGATCCTAAACATTGGCGCAGGCGTCTGCACGATCTCAGCAGTCACCTCTGGCACAACTACAGTCCTCTCAGCTGGCGCAGTAGCAGCCGCACCTACCCTTGCACAATATAAGTCAGCAGCCTGCATTAAGACTGGCACTGATACATGGTACGTTGTTGGGGCTATTGGCTAATGATCGCTAACACGATCACAGCATTACTCTCTCCTGCTCCAAGTGCAGTAGTTACAGGTGGCACACTTGTTACATCTGGAGGTTTTAATTATCGTGTGTTTACTAGTAGTGGAACTTTAAGTGTTACTGGTGCTTCTTTAAGCTGCGACATTCTAATAATTGCTGGTGGCGGTGGTGGTGGTGCCTCAAATAATAGTGGGCCTATTGGCGGTGGCGGCGGTGCAGGTGGTTTCTTACCACTCACAACTCAAACATTAACGCCAAATTCATATTCCGTAGTCATTGGTGGCGGCGGTGCAGGTTCTTCAAGTGCTAATGGCGCTAATGGAGTTGATTCAACACTTGGCGCTTTAACTTCAGCAGTTGGTGGCGGCGGTGGTGGTTGCGGAGTTTCTTCTTTTGGCGGATTTAATGGTAGTGCAGGCGGTTCCGGCGGTGGCGGCTCGGCGTGGGGCTCAGTAAATACTGGAACTGGTGGAGCAGCTACTTCTGGACAAGGCAACGCTGGTGGATCAATTAGCGGACAACTTACTGACAGAGCTTCAGCAGGCGGAGGTGGTGCAGGGGCAGCAGGCGCTTCTTCATCAACAGTTTCAGTTGGAACTGTCGGCGGCGCAGGATCAAATTTTTATTCATCTTGGGCAAGTGCAACAAGTACAGGAGTCAGCGGTTACTACGCAGGCGGTGGTGGTGGTCTAAGCAGCGGTACGGGTCTTGCAGGCGGTTCAGGCGGTGGTGGTGCAGGTTCTTGGCCGAGCACAGGCACAGCAGGTACAGCGAACACAGGCTCTGGTGGCGGCGGTGCTGGCTTAACTGGCGGCGCAGGCGGTTCTGGTCTAGTAATTGTGAGGTATCCAGTATGAGTCATTGGGCTAAATTAGACGCAGATAACAAAGTCATCTCAGTCGTCGTAGGCGATAATAATGATCCAGCAGGCGATGAAGGCTATCAATGGATCATTGACAATCTTGGCGGTAAATGGGTCAAGACAAGTTACAACAGCAAAATTCGATTTAATTACGCAGGTATCGGTTATACATACGATCCGATTGATGATGCATTCATCGCACCAATGCCGCAATGCGGTCATGATTCTTTGCTACTTAATGATCTAAAGCGATGGGAGTGTGTCGACTGTGAAGCCACGTTTAAGTCGATCAGCGATCCAGCTTAGAGAGCAGATCGATGATGCATTCCCAGATAGAGATCGAACTTCGGACGGCTGGATCGGCGATACTCGACACGCTGCACGCAAGTCTGATCATAATCCAGATGAGCAAGGATGGGTTCGTGCCATCGATGTTGACCGCGACCTTGCAGGCAAAAACGGGAAGCCCGATCTCATGCCTGATCTGGTCGATCAGATTCGAATCGCTGCAAAATCTGGCGATAAAAGGATCAGTTACATCATCTTCGATGGCCGCATTGCCTCATCTAAAAAGGCTTGGGCTTGGCGTCCTTATGATGGGATCAATAAGCATAATCATCACGCACATATCAGCTTTACTATCGAGGGCGATTCAGACAGTACGTTCTTCAATATCCCAATGATAGGTGGACAATAAATGAACATGAAGCATCCGGCAGTAATTGCAGTAGGCGCATTCTTATGCGTATGGGGTACTACATCTAATTTCTCTCTGGACTATCGTGCCATCCTTGGTTCAGTAGTAGCTGGAGTCTTTGGTTACGCGAGCCCTAAAAAGTGACTGTATCCGACTTGATGACCCTTTACTTTGCCAGCCTTGCCGTGATCGGTGGGCTCGCAGGTTATGTCATCACTCATCTTCTCTCTGAAATTAAGAGACTTAACTCGCGTGTCGATGAGATCTACAACATACTTCTAGAGCGATAATTTTAATTATGGCACGAAAGAAAGTCATCGATCTAGATACTTACTCACAGCTTGACGCATGGGCTATTAGCCTGCACGAGATGTATCGCGCACTACGCAGGGCAGGCTTCGCAGTTGATCTTTGCCTAGCAATTATTACAGATCGAGACTCTTATCCTGACTGGATTATACCTAACCTCCCAGCCGTGCCACCAATACCCTACGAGGACGACGACGACGACGAGGATTAGATGAAGCGCATTGTCATAGTGAGTGACCTACAGGTTCCCTTTCATGATCGAGTAGCTGTAAAAAATGTAGCACAATTTATACGCAGTTTTAAGCCAGATGAGGTAGTCACAATAGGTGACGAGATTGATTTCAATACAATTAGCAAGTGGTCAGAAGGAACGCCAGAAGCTTATGAACAGACTTTGGGAGATGATCGCGATGAAGCTGTTCAGGTACTTTACGATCTCCAAGTAACACAGATGATTCGGTCTAATCACACAGACCGGCTATACACGCAGATCATGCGTAAGATCCCGAGCTTCCTGTCATTGCCAGAGCTGCGCTTTGAGAAGTTCATGCGCCTTGATGAGCTTGGCATTACTTTTCACAAGAAGCCGTACAACATAGCGCCTAACTGGATTGCAGTTCACGGCGACCATACTCCTATTAAGTCTCAAGGTGGTCTATCAGCCCTTGAGGCAGCCCGTAGGCATGGTAAGAGCGTCATCTCTGGACACACACACAGGGCAGGGCGTTCGTCCTTCTCAGAGGCCTCTGGAGGCCGCATTGGGCGTGTTCTACATGGCGTAGAAGTCGGCAACCTTATGGACTTTAGCAAGGCCTCATACACAAAGGGATCGGCTAACTGGCAGCAGGCATTTGCCATCATGTACGTCGAAGGCAAGAATGTGCAGGTCGATCTTATTTACATCGAAAAGGATGGGACATTCGTAGTCTCAGGCAAGCGCTATGGACGACCTAGATAACGAGCTTGATCGGGACATCGATGACCACATGGACGACCTAGAATCGTTACCATTTCGTTACCTTAAAATGTAGAAATTCCCCCTTAGGGCGTGAGACAGTTGAGCCATGGATGAAGGGCATCCATAGAAAAGGGCTCAAAATGAATGCAACAGAAATCAAGTCAGTAAAGCTTGTTATTGATGAAAAGCAGTTATTCGCGTTAGAAGAGATCCTCAATACAGTGCGTCATGATTATCCAACTGAGTGGGCAAGCCGTCCATATTATGAAGAGCTGCGCCAATATCTCAAGGCTAAGGTTTTGGAGGTTCTTTAATGTTTGATCCATCATTAGGCGACTTGGTTGCCATGATTGTCTTATCCGCACTATATTTTCATCTAGGCCGTACTGTCGGCATTCGCGTAGGTTATCTAAAAGGCCGCAAAGCTGTTAGAAATTACTACGAGACAAAAGAAAGGGTGCGAGTGTGAAAGCAAGTGAAGTCTTATTATCAGCTACTGACATCATTGGAGACCGAGGACGAATTTATGGTCATCCTCGTATCAATCAAACTAGAATCGCATTACGACTCCAACAGATGCTTGAGACACCAATCTCAGACCATCAAGCATGTCTGGCGATGGTCGAAGTCAAGTTGGCTAGACTCCAAGAGACCGCAGATCACATTGACTCCTATATCGACGCGTGTGCTTACCTTGCACTAGCTTGTGAACTAATTACTGAAAGGGATGAGCAGTATGTTTAATCTCGAAGATTATGAGACAGTAGAGGAAAGACTCATTAAGTTCTGGAAGGATCACCCAGATGGACAAATTCATACAAAGATACTGGATTCAGCCGCTGGCCGTTTTATTGTTGAGGCTGCTATATATCGTACAGAGGCGGACATTCGTCCATGGACTACAGGACTTGCAGAGGAAACGATTCAAGGTCGAGGTGTCAATGCGACAAGCGCGCTGGAGAATTGTGAAACTAGTGCTATTGGTCGAGCGCTTGCTAACGCAGGATATGCAACAAAGGGAAAGCGAGCGTCACGAGAGGAAATGGTCAAAG
>Ga0209401_1001881_pt1 | contig 13740 bp, 13 predicted proteins | sample M_140807_MF_Meta_FD_187318 | JGI IMG/M metagenome (GOLD analysis project Ga0209401, IMG submission 187318) | Freshwater microbial communities from Lake Montjoie, Canada to study carbon cycling - M_140807_MF_MetaG (SPAdes) (version 2) | ecosystem: Environmental > Aquatic > Freshwater > Lake...
CACAGACGGTAGTGCGGCTAGCTGGGCTACTGTTAACTCACTGCCTACACAAACTGGTAATAGTGGCAAGTACTTAACCACAGATGGTAGTGGGGCTAGTTGGGCAGTAGTACCCACCACCATTATTAGCAGCACAGCGCCTAGCACACCTAGTGCTGGTACTAAATGGGTTAATACTACTAGTGGTGTAGAGTATACTTATTATACAGACGTAGACAGTTCACAGTGGATTGAAACTGGTCCAGTCAGCACAATCAGTGGTTTAAATGTATTGCCTGTATACTTAAATTCCGGAACTACTACAAGCGTAAGCGTTGCTCAAGGCTATTTTACAGTAATGGATCGCAGTGGCAGCTATACTAGTGTAGCAATAACATAATAGGAGTTGCAATGGCAACACGATATTCACTAGTAATTTCTGGAACACAAATTCAGGAATTACAAACCGGCGACACCTTATTAGGCTCTATTGCAAATATTACAGGTGGCAGTGCTGGTCAAGTACACTACCAAAGTGCCGCAAATACTACTGGTTTTACTGCTGCTGGTACTAGCGGTCAGTATTTGCAAAGTACAGGTACAGGTGCACCTGTTTGGTCTACAGTAGACGCCCTACCCTCACAGACTAGTAATTCGGGCAAGTTTTTGACTACTAATGGTACTACGGCTAGTTGGGGTACTGTTACCAGTTTAACTGGTATTACTAACTCGGCTACGCCATTTACTACTGCACTTGGTTATCAAGCAGCTAACAGCACAACTGGAACTTGGAACGTAGCTGTTGGGTATCAATCACTTTATACAAATTCAACAGGAAATGGAAACGTAGCTATTGGCACTTCTGCGTTGTATGGAAATACAACTGGTTCTAACAATGTAGCAATTAGTCCACCAAACGCTTTAAATAATGGTGCTTTGTATATTAATAGCACTGGTAGTAGCAATATTGCAATTGGACTAGCAGCATTAAGGGAAAATACCACTGCTAACAATAATGTTGCAATTGGTCAATCTGCTTTGAATAGCAACACAACAGGTTCTCCAAACGTAGCAGTTGGCTATCAATCTCTGATTGCAAATACAACCGGATCGCAAAACAATGCAGTAGGGTCATATGCGTTGTACGGAGTAACAACAGGAACAAACAATACTGCCATAGGTTACACAGCAGGTTATTACATCACAACAGGTTCAAAAAATACTATTATTGGTGGATACAACGGCAACAATGGTGGTCTAGACATTCGCACAGCGTCTAACTACATAGTATTATCAGACGGTGACGGTAACCCACGCGGAATGTTCAACAGCAATGGATATTTTGCTGCATCGCCAAGTGGTGGATTTCCAGACGGGACAAACTTAGGATTTCATTATTTTAATAGCCCTGCTTCCGCTGGTGGTTCGGGTGACAAAGTAGTGTACATTAGGGCAGACAGTGCATCCTTTGCAGGAACCGCTTTTTCAGTACGCGGCAATAGAAACACAACTAATAGTACTTTTAATACATTTGATACCAGAAACGGCAATGACACTGGAGCATTTATAATTAGAGACTCTGGCAATGCAGTTAATACAAATAATTCTTATGGGTCTATTTCTGACATTTCTTTAAAAGAGAACATTGTAGACGCAACTCCCAAACTTGCTGCATTAAATCAAGTTCAAGTTCGCAGTTACAATCTAAAAGCAAAGCCTGATGAAAAACATATTGGCGTGATTGCACAGGAATTAGAAACAGTTTTTCCGGGTTTGGTTGAAACTGACAACGAAGGCATTAAGAACGTCAAGTACAGCGTGTTTGTGCCCATGCTAATCAAAGCGGTACAAGAACTAACAGCCCGCATCGAAGTATGGGAGTCTAGGCAATGAATTTTCCCAGTAACCCCACCCTAAACCAGACCTATACCTACGCAAACAAAACTTGGCGTTGGAATGGCACTGCCTGGAACATAGTCCCACTAGTACAAGCACCTGCAATTTTTACTAGTTCAACTGCACCTAATTATCCAGTTAGTGGCACTAAGTGGATTAATACTACAAATGGCGTAGAATACACTTATTATGTGGATGCAGATAGTTCGCAGTGGATTGAACTATCACATCCCAGTGATAATCTATTTATTCAGTTAGGTAACCTAGACGGCGGAACGCCTACCAGTAATTATGGTGGCACACAAGCAATTATCGGAGGCACGCCATAATGGCTCAACAAATTCAATTACGTAATGGCACGGCCGCACAGTGGACTAGTGCTAATCCTACACTAGCAGTGGGTGAGCTGGGTGTAGAAACAGATACTAATAAGTTTAAGGTGGGAACAGGCAGCACAGCTTGGAATTCTTTAGCGTATAGCGTAGGCTTTACTTGGCGTGGTGCTTGGTCTAGTAGTACCACCTATGCAGTAAATGATTTAGTAACCTATGGTAATGCCAGTTATATTAGCATACAAGCCGGTACAAATCAAACACCGGGTGTAGCTACTAGTTACTGGACTGTGGTAGTCAGTGGCAGTGGTTTGGCCATTGGCGGTACAACTACTCAAGTACAGTATAACAATGCCGGACTGCTTGGCGGTTCTGCAAATTTAACCTTTAATGGCACTACACTAACTACTGGTGGCTTATCACTAAAGGGTTCTACTAGTGGTACGGTTACTGTCACCGCACCGGCTACAGCAGGCACACAAAGTTATACGCTGCCCGCAGGGGTGCCTAGTGTAAATGGTCAGGCTTTAACTAGTACTACTGCTGGTGTTATGTCTTGGAGTACTGTTAGTTCTCCTGCGGCTACACCAACAGTGTTAGGCACGGTGTATGGCTCCATGACTTCTGGAAGTCCGTACCTAACTGCTATAGGTAGCGGGGCAGCGACGAGTACCACGGGCGTGATAAACACCGCTGTTGGATATCAAGCATTAAACGCCAACGTCACTGGTACGGCACACACCGCTGTGGGGTATCTAGCATTAAATGCAGCGACTGGAGACAATAATGTTGCTGTAGGTGCTAGTGCATTAAGATATTGCACCAGCGGGTCCAACAACGCAGCATTGGGATATGCCGCCCTTAATTCTAACACCACAGCATCTTATAACACTGCGATAGGTACTTCCGCTCTTTATAACAACACCACAGGCGCATACAACATTGCCATTGGCACAAATTCATTACTAACCAATACTACGGGCAGTAGTATGGTTGCTGTTGGCTATCAGGCAATGGCTAATAGTAATGGTGGCAGTAGTTGTACTGCTTTGGGTTTTCAGGCTTTATATAGTCAAACAAGTGCTGGTGGTGGTGGGCAATCTAATACCGCTATTGGGTATGCTTCACTTTATGCTTCTAATGGTACTGGCGGTGGTATTGCCCAACAAAATACTGCAGTAGGAGCGTATTCAGGATATAATTCTACGGGCGCTGGAGCAAATAGTAATACCTATGTAGGTTCTTATTCCGGCTATACGGGCAGTTCTCCTTTTGGTTGCACCGCAATTGGGCATAGCGCACTGTATTCAAATTCAACTTCTCTTTATCATACCGCTGTTGGTTATCAAGCCCTATACAGCGTAACTGTTCAAGGAAGTACCGCAGTAGGCCACAAAGCATTATTTGCTTGCACTTCTGGCGGCGATAACGTAGCTGTTGGTTATCAAGCACTGCTGAGCACCACGACCGGCGGCGGGAACGTGGCAATCGGCACGGAAGCGATGAGAGATACGACCACTGGTGGTGGAAATACTGCTTTAGGACAAGGAGCTGGACAAACTGCCAATGGTGTAAGAAATCTTTATCTTGGACATCAAGTTCGTGGCACTGGTAACAATGAAATTGTACTTGGTGATTCGGTTACCAGTTTTGGATCTAACTATATAACAATTGGTGCAAGTGGTACATATATTTATTGTAATTATGCTAGCAATGCTACTTGGTATTTTAGTTCTGACGCTAGACTTAAAACCAATATTCAAGACGATACTCTTGGATTGTCCTTTATTAATCGATTACGTCCAGTAACTTTTACTTGGAGGCCTGATGCTGATATTGATCCATCGCTTCCTAAAAACGGGAAAGACCTTCGAGATACGTCTAAGATTCATCACGGACTAATTGCGCAAGAAGTTAAAGCAGCGATGGATGCAGAAGGTACCACAACTTTTGGAGGATGGGACGTTACTAAAGACGGGATGCAGACTATCGGTCAAGAAAAATTCATTACTCCGCTCATCAAAGCGGTGCAGGAATTATCAGCTAAGGTTACAAGCCTTGAATTTCAACTAAGCCAACTCAAAGGAGCTTAATTATGATTGTTTACACCCCCGAGGAAATCGCCCAGCATTACAAAGCCGCGATGGATTCAGTAAACCTGATCAACGGTGGTAAACCAGCGTACATGACTCAGGCCGATTGGGACGACTGCGTTAGACGCAACAAAGACCACTTGAACATCATGCTCGCCAAGGACTTCTGGACTACGGAAGACCTCACCCCACTGCGCAACGCCGCTGCCTAAAAGGACTACACATGGAAAACGCAACCGTATCTGTCGCCCTCTTGAACGCTATCCTCCAGTATTTGGGCAATCGTCCTTGGGTGGAAGTAGACCCGCTGATTAAGGGCATTCAAAAAGAAGTGGAGGCTCAGTCGAAGCCAGCACCCGTTGAGCCTGAGAATGGCTGACGTTCACGAGTTGGCTTCTGAGACGGACAAACGTCTGAGTGTTCATGAAGCCATTTGCGCCCAACGATACGAAAACATCCAAGGGCGGTTTGATGACGGGTCCAAACGCATGGCGCGGATCGAGCACATCCTGTATGTGGTGATTGCCGCGGTGCTGTTTGGACCGGGTGTTGCGGCCGACCTTGTTAAGAAGGTGTTAGGGCTATGACTGAGAAACTGGAAGCCAAAAGTCAGTTGATCGAAAAAACGGCGTTTGCTGTTTTGCCGATCCTCTTCACTTGTGTCGTCTATCTGATGTCGTCGCTGGATAAACTCAGCCATGACGTGACGGTGCTCAACGCCAAGATCAGTTTGGTGGTCACGTCGGACAACAAACAAGCCGCCAACTCCGGCGCTGAACTGGCGCGTGAAAAACTTCGGCAAGATCTGGAAAAGCAGATACACGAGAACCGGGAACTGATCCACATAAATCGTGAGCGGATCGTGATTCTTGAAGAACGGATGAAAAAGTAATGGCCGACTTCGATCCAGCATTTGAGAAGATGATCCACGACGAGGGTGGGTTCCAGTTGACCAACATACCGGGCGACCGGGGAGGACAGACTTATGCAGGAATCGCCAGAAACGCAAACCCCGACTGGACAGGTTGGCAGTACATTGACCAGAAAGATTTTGGATCGGCTACGCCCCTTGTCCGAGGCTTTTACAAAGACAATTTCTGGAATCCGATCCGGGGTGACGAACTTAAAGAGCAAGTTATTGCCGAAACAATCTTCAACTTCGGAGTGAATGCGGGTGTTGGACTTGCAATCAAGTTGGCTCAAGTCGTAGCGGGGGCGACTCCAGATGGCGCTATCGGCCCTAAGACTATTGAACGCCTCAATATCTGCACGCCGAAGAACTTCATGGCCTCATACGCGATTGCCAAAATTCAACGATACGCCAACATCTGCAACAAAGACCGGGGACAGTCCAAGTTCCTCCTCGGCTGGATCAACCGCACCCTGCAAGGACTCAAGTAATGGATCTGATAGGGATCGGGGGGATAATTGAAGGTGTCGGCAAAATCGCTGGTGATCTTATCACGACGGACAAAGAGCGGCTCCAGATGGCGTTGGAGGACCGCAAACTCGACCTTGAGGAAAAACGCATCGATCAAACAACCGATCTGGCTCAGGTTGAGGTCAACAAGATTGAAGCAGGTTCTTCTAGTTTGTTTGTCAGCGGTTGGCGTCCTGCTGTGGGCTGGATTGGGGTTTTGGGTCTGGCTTACCAGTTCCTTGGATACCCGTTGATGCAATGGCTTTGGGCTTTTGGTCAAGGAGCGGATATAATTCCAAAAGGGCTGGCCCCACCGCCTGACTTGCAGGTTGAGCAGTTGATGACGCTGCTTGCTGGTTTGTTAGGGTTTGGCGGGATGCGTAGTTTTGAGAAACACAAAGGGGTGGCGGCAAAATGACGACTGCAGTCACGATGACCTACGATTCGCTGGTCGAGAACATCCAGTCGTATCTCGAACGTAACGACACCCAGACGCTGGATAAAATTCCTTTGTTCATCATGCTCGCGGAGCAGGTGATCGCTGCTCAGATCAAGTTCCTTGGTAACCTGACTGTTAACAACAGCACCATGGTTGCCAACACGAGCATTATCGATAAACCCGCTCGGTGGCACAAAACGGTTAGCTTCAACATCACCGTTGCGGGGGTGCGACAACCTGTTTTATTGCGCCAGTATGAGTACTTGCGTCAATACTGGCCCGATGCAACTCAGACCGGCGTGCCTGCGTATTTTGCTGATTACGACTACACGCACTGGTTGGTTGCTCCGACACCCGCCAGTGCTTACAGTTTCGAAGTGTTGTACTACGAGCGGGTGCAGCCGTTGGATTCTACCAACCAGACCAACTGGTTCACGATCTACGCTCCGCAAGCACTCCTTTATGGCTCGTTGCTTCAAGCGATGCCATTTTTGAAGAATGACGAAAGATCACAAATGTGGCAAGCGCAATACGACGCAATCATGGCCACCCTGACAACTGAGAACAAACTCCGTATTGCGGATCGTCAAGCCATAGCGGTGGATTCATGAGCTACAATAGTCCGTTCACGGGAAACGTCGTACAGCCGACTGATGTTTCATATGCGTCTTATGCATTAACATCCACCACCGGCACGATCCAGCTCGAATGGCCCATAAATGGGTCGGTGAGCAATTATGTCGCTGCTCGTGTGATGCAAGTCAGCACGACGAGCACAGCTTACGAACTATGGATGCCGCCAGCCAATCAGGCGTCTGTAGGGCAGGATGCGCTGATCTATAACACTGGCGGCGTTGCGCTAACAGTCAAGTCCTACGGCGGTGCGAGTACGATCGTCTCGATCCCATCTACAGGTGGTACGGCGCAGTATATCTTTATCACCAGCAACGCTACGACGACAGGAACTTGGGGTGTTATAGCGTTTGGCGCGACGACGACTAACTCGAATGCGGCGACGCTCGCTGGGTACGGACTGACGGCGATCGGAGCTACGCTCAACCAGTCCCAGCCTGTTACGTCGTTCTCGTCGAATTACACAGCTGTCGCCGCTGACCGAGCGAATACTTACATATGGACTAGTGGTTCTGGCACTTTGACGCTGACCTCAGCCTCGACACTTGGCAATGATTGGTTCTTTTTGGTGCGCAACGGCGGCACTGGCACTCTCGCGGTCACCCCTTCAGGTGGCGACTTAATAAACGGGTCTGCATCGCTTTCTTTGCAGCCTTCGGATTCGTGTTTGATCTCTTGCTCGGGAACCGCGTTCTACTCGGTCGGTCTCGGAAAATCGACGCAATTTAACTTCACGCAGCTAACTAAAGCGGTGACTTTCGCAGGATCTCCGTACACGCTTACCTCAGCAGAAGCATCGAATGTCATCCAGAAATACACAGGCACGCTTACTGGTAACGTAGTAGTCAATCTGCCACAGACTATTCAGGTCTATTACATCACCAACCAGACCACCGGCGCATACACCATTACATTCCAGACGGGTGTGTCGGGTGGTGCTACAGCGACGATCCCGGCTGGTCAGCAGGTGATTCTGCTCTGTGACTCGGTGAATCTGTACAACGCTTCGACGATCGCTGCTGGTGCGACGAGTCTCTCGCTTACCAACGGTTCTGCTGGCGCTCCGTCGCTGAACTTCGCTAGCGAGACAACCACTGGTGTTTTCAGACCTTCTTCGGGCGTGTTTGGCATATCAATCCTCGGGACTCAAAAGTTCTATCTCGACGCTAACGGAATTCAAGCCGGAGTTTTCTGATGGTGGCTAAGGTCCTTCAGATAGACACGAAAGCAGGCATCCAGCGCGACGGCACTGTTTTCGATTTGGATTTCTACACAGGCGGTCGCTGGGTGCGATTTCAACGCGGACGCCCTCGCAAGATGGGCGGCTATGCAGTGATATCTGATCAGCTGACTGGCCCCTCGCGCGGAGTGTGGGTGAATCCATCAAACGGATTTAACCAGATTTTCAGCGGTTACAACAACGGGTTGCAGTCGCTCTCGGTTGACAACAACGGTGTCGGCGCGGGGATCACGAACTACACTCTGAGCAATTTCACTGCGAGTGATCTTAACCTTTGGCAGTTCGACGGGTTTTTCGACGTTGGAGGTGCTGGAGTTGCGTCGATTTTGGCTCATCCAGGGCAGAACCTTGCGCAGACTGATTCAACTGTCGAGACGCCGGTTCTGATCGGTGACATCAACGGCACGACGCTTTCTCAGATCGGCGTTTTCACAGACGGGTATATATCGCTGAATTCGACGACTGAAGCTTCGAACATGATCACCAACACGGCGATCGGTGCTGGGCAATCGGTTACCGGGACCGGAATCCCGGCAGGCACGACGGTAGAATCGGTGGTGATCACGAATGGCACGCTCAGCGGGGTGGCAGTCACTGGGGTCGCTGGTCAATGCTCATGTGTTAGCACCTCTGGTCTTTTCGTCGGACAGGCCATACGGGTAACCGGCACACTCACAGGCACTGCTACTGGGATTGCATCGGGCAGCACCTACTACATCATCGCGACCAACTACGCCACTACATTCACGCTATCCGCTACAGATGGTGGGTCGGCGATCGTCACTACGGCTGGGTCGACGACTGGGCTCGTGTTCACAATCGACAATTATCAAAAAATCACCTTTTCGCAAGCCGCCACCACCAGTGGTGCTTCGACTTTGACATTCAACAATAATGTTGCTGTTTCGGGTGGCGTGGTCTCCCTGCACCCCTACGTGTTCGTGTACGGAAACAACGGGTTGATAAAGAACTGCGCAGCGACCAACGCGCAGGATTGGGTCTCGGCTGACGCGAACGAAGTCAATGTGGCCACCGGAAAGATCGTTCAGGGTTTACCTGTCCGGGGTGGTTCGAATGCTCCCTCTGGGCTTTTCTGGAGCCTTGACAGTCTTGTCCGAGTGTCTTATATCGGTGGGGTTGGTACTCCTCCGCAGTTCTGGCGCTACGACATCATTTCGAGCCAGTCTTCGATCTTGTCGAGTCAATCGGCGATCGAATACGACGGCGTTTACTATTGGTGTGGTGTCGACCGGTTTCTGCTCTACAATGGCGTTGTTAAAGAGATCCCGAACACCTTCAATCAGAACTACTTCTTCGATAATCTGAACTATGCGCAGCGCCAGAAAGTGTGGGTGACCAAAATCCCGCGTTATGGCGAAATATGGTGGTTCTACCCTCGCGGCGATGCGACTGAGTGTACAGACGCAATCATTTATAACGTGCGCGAGAATGTCTGGTATGATGCCGGCGAAGCTTTGGGTACTCGGCGATCGGCTGGTTACTTCTCGCAGGTATTGGCTCATCCGGTCGAGGCTGGGTGGGAAACAAGTGAAGAGGTGGATGTATTCACACAGTCGATGACGACCGTTAGTGGTAACACCCGGATAAATCTTGCTACATTCAATTTGCAGGTTGAAATAGGTCAAGTGGTTTCTGGGACGAACATCGTCGCTGGCACCACCGTCACCGCAGTTACTTCTAGTGCGATCCAGACGCTCGGTGCTGTTACCGGCGGTTCCGGGTACACGAATGGCACTTACACGAGTGTCCCCTTGACCGGCGGCAGCGGCGCGAATGCCGTCGCGACGATCGTGGTCGCCGGGGGTGCGGTGACTACCGTGACCATAACTACTCGGGGCGCGGGTTACATCATCGGTAACGCGCTCACTGCTACAGCGTTTATCGGCCCCGGCGCAGGATTTTCGGTGCCTGTCACAGCGATATTCGCGCAGACCATCACACTCTCGGTGGCGGCTTCCGGGAGTGGTACCCAAGACCTGACTTTCAGCACTCCTCCGAACTTGATCTCCATGTGGCAGCACGAAGTGGGAGTTAATGCGATTGCTGGACAGAACGTACTTGCGATCGACTCTTTCTTCGAGACAAGTGATTTAGGGTGGTTGGCTGGTGGTCCGACTGAACCTTCGATGGTGGGTGAAAACCGCTGGTTACGACTCGAGCGAGTTGAACCTGATTTCATCCAGAGCGAAGAGATGACGTTGGTAGTCACGGGTCGACCATTTGCGCAGAAAGAGGATGTTGAGTCTGACCCTTTTGTGTTTGGTCCTGACACAGGAAAGATCGATATGCGTGAGCAGCGACGCGAATTAAGGTTACGATTTCGATCGAACGTAGTGAATGGCGACTACCAGCTAGGCAAGACACTCCTAAGCGCGACTTTCGGCGACTCGAGACCTTACTAATGGCTGTAGCACTGGTTTATGACCCTCGGTTTCACACTTTTGAGTCGTGGGCGAGTTTGATGTGTGAGCTTTACGCTGCGCAGCAGCTGGAGATCCCGACTGCTACGACAGACTGGAAGACTTGGGGCAACGGCATAAATGCGATCGATGTGTTCTCGAACGAAGCCATTCCGCACACGGATAATTTCGAGAACTGGTTCGATTGGGCAGCAGCATTGGTCGGTGCTGTAAATCCAAACACTGTCTGACATGGCAAATTATTTCAACACTGTTGGTTATGATATTGCTCAGAACGCTCTGCGGGGTCAGGGAATCGACCCAACCGGACTTGACGAAGCTGGTTTGATCGCTGGTTTGCAGCAGATCTTCCCAGAAGAGCAGTTCAAAATAACGGGTTATACGCCGCCAGCCGCAACAACCTCTGCTGTCTCGTCTCCGCTGGTGCAAGCTACGACGACATTCACCGATGCTGCTTCTAATCCAACTGGCGCATTGGCTCAATCCACGATGGTCAGCGACCCGTATGCGCCAATCGGGTCGGAAAGCTACACAGGTTTGCCCCCTGTAACTAGCAACGACCCAGAATTATTAAATCCTTCTCCTGGTTACAACTCGCTCACTGGTGCGTTAGTAGACCAATTAGGCGGACCGAATCCTGCTTCAGCCGCCATCGCCTCTGGGCTTCTGAATCAAGGCGTGAGTGATATTAACAACATCGGGGTCCGCACCGTCAATGAGACGCGTTATTACCCGGCAATAGACGACGTTTCAGCAGAACGCACTGAAGAGGTGCCTGTAACCCAGTTTTATGACAAGAAAACAGGTCAAACGATAAACGGCGAGAGGATCGGAATAATCCAAAACGGCACCTATGGTGTCGATGGTGGTGATGTTTTCTACAACCTCAGAACAGATGCGAATGGCAACCCAACCGTCGAAACTAAATTCAGCCCCCGCGCTCGCGGATTCATCTGGGAAAATCCAGTCGGTCAACTCGCGCTAACCGCTGCTAAACTTTTCCCTGCTACGGCTCCGTTCGCTTTTGGTTTGGACGCTGCTCATTCCATAGCGAACGAAGACTATTTGGGTGGCGCGTTGAACTTGGTCGGCGCTGCAAATGCGGGTCTGAATGCTGGCACTTTCATGCCGGACAGTGTCGCGTCGGACGCGATGTCCGCTACGATCGGCGGTGTCCCTGCAGATGTTTTTGCCGGGAATCTGCAAGGAACTCTTGGTCAGGTTTCTACAGGTTTGCAGCTTGGCAAAGCGATCGACGACAAGCAGTGGGGGAATGTAATCTCCTTGGGAATTGGTCTGACCGGCGCAGGGAATATGCCGATCGGGAACACAGGTTTCACCACAGGCGATGTCGGTCGGTTTGCTTCGATCGGGGCAAATATCGCTAATGGTCAATTAGGGAATGCGGCGATCATGCTCGCTCCATATCTTGGCAGTCAGGATTTGGATCTCGCAGGTAGAGCGTACAACCTGAATCAAGCGATTGAAACCTACAATAAGACAGGGAACATTTTTGGCCTTGTAAATGCAACCAAAGACTTCGGGTCAGCCGCGTCAAGAGTGGCTAACGCTGCTGCATCGACCGTTGCACCGATCGTCGATGGGACAACTGGAGCAATCGCGCAATCGACTGTAACGGGCGGTGCTGGCAACGACACGATGGCGACCACGCCAACAGCTAACACCGCTGCCGTCACGCCGCCAGTATTCGACACGGCGCAGCTTAACAATCTGTCCAACATCGGCGCGACTGCATTCATAGCTGCTAAAGAATCAGGCGCAACTGATCAAGAAGCATATGAAACCGCTCGGTCTGTGACGGGTGGATTGACACCTACTAACCCTGCAGTGACCCCGACAGCAGGTTTGACACCCACCGGCGCTGTTGGCTCTTCTCTTGGAAATGATGTCGGTTCCGCTAATACACGTACATTCTCCGTGCCTGTTAAAACAGGAATCATAACAACACCTGTTGATGTGTCAGAGTGGATGCAAGGCACGGGTGATTTGAATATCAAAGAAGCTGTTGACCCACTGTTTAAAATTGAACCTGGCAAACCATACACAGGTGCAGGTGCTTCTGTTCTCGAGCCAGCACGCCGTTTGTTGGAAGATTTTGGCCGTACAATCGTATCAGCATCAACGCAAGGCACGGGTCAAATTGCAGCCACTCTTGCCAGCGGAGCCAGTTTATTTGGCGCTGATGGCACGGGCGATGTATTGCGCAGTCTGGGTCGACGGCTGAATGCAACTGGTGAGTACGCAGAGACTGACACTTCAAAACAGCAGAAACAGAACATAATAAATGACATCAAAGCGGAGACCACACTCATAGGCCAAATAGGTGCAGGCATTAGATCTGCACTTTCAAATCCAATTGGCGCTGCAAACTGGATTTTGGAAGAGTTGCCATCAGAAGCTGTTGGTCTCAAGGGTGCTCAGCTAATTGGTCGGATTTTGGATTCTGCCGTTGCAGTAGGCAGGGCGGATAAGGTTATTGACGTCGGTGAGGCGATGCTGCAGTCGCGTGAGTCTGTGCGTCAAGGTGCGATTGATCGTGGCATGACGCCTGAGCAAGCGGATCAAATTGCCAACAATGCAATGCTATCTGCAGGTGTGGCCAATGCAGTTGCAAATGGCCTTATGGGTTCAGCAGCAGCGGGTAGGCTTTTTAGAGAATCTAGTTCAAGCCTCGGTGCGCGTGCTACGGGTTCCACGCTGCGTGAAGGTGGTGCGGAGTACGCAGAAAGTTATGGCGCGAGCTTGGGTGAAAAAGTACAGCTAAGATACGGCGGCGACTGGTCTAGGTTGACAAACGCTGATTACATCGATGCAGGTGTTGACGCGACTCGCGCAATGCTAACAGGAGGACCACTCGCAGGTGGTGTTACTGCAACCACTCCGACTGTAACTACTCCGACTGTAACCACTCCGACTGCAACCACTCCGACTGTAACCACGCCGACTGCAGTTACTGATTTGTCAATGTCTGTGACAGGTGGGCTGACTTCTGGTGGATCACTCGACACGATCTTAGGCGACCACATCAGTTCCGGTGCTGCGCAAGGGACCGACCCTGTTGCGCTTATACAGTCCGGTGTGCAAGGTGCAATAGACGCCGGCACTCCGGGCATTGATGCAATCGATAGTGTTATTAGCGCAGGGATCAATGCAGGTTTAGACCCTTCACTTGTTATTGACACTGCTGTTGGTTCGCTTACACCGACTACTCCAACTCCGACGCCGACGACGCCAACCCCGACGCCG
>Ga0209401_1001884_pt1 | contig 13731 bp, 15 predicted proteins | sample M_140807_MF_Meta_FD_187318 | JGI IMG/M metagenome (GOLD analysis project Ga0209401, IMG submission 187318) | Freshwater microbial communities from Lake Montjoie, Canada to study carbon cycling - M_140807_MF_MetaG (SPAdes) (version 2) | ecosystem: Environmental > Aquatic > Freshwater > Lake...
ATCTTTTTTCAAAGATAGTTCCGGATGCTGTAAATCCAAACAAATATCTTCCTTTTAAAATACCAGGATTAGAAATCTTTATAGCGCTTATTATTACGACTTTTATTGGGATGATTTCTTTAACTTATTTTGGAAAACAGTTTTTATTGTTAGGTAAAAATTTACTAGAGAGAATACCTATAGTTCGCTCAATTTATTCGGGAGTTACACAATTTACAAAAAGTTTTCAAGATGATGGATCTGCAAATAAAAAAGTCGTTCTTATTGAATTTCCAAGACCAGGAGCTTGGGCAGTAGGGTTTGCAACCAATGAAACTGAAAAGCCTATATCTCCAAAGATAAGCGATAATTTAACTAGTGTTTTTATACCCACAACACCAAATCCAACTAGCGGATTTCTAATTTTAGTTCCAAAAAAAGATGTAATTTTCTTAAACATGAATTTTGAAGACGCCATGAAATTTATAATCTCACTAGGAGCGGTAGGCGAGCTAAAATAAGAAAAGACTATATAGGGGGTTTTGAAATTCTTTAAAATCTTAGATTAATGCCCTATTTTTTATTTTAAAAATAACCAATTTGTTGCATAAAATCTTTTGCAAACATTATTAGTAAAATGTCTTGTTGCTCCATTTAAGCTAATTAAAGCAAAATCAGCATTCACAATCATTTAAAATAATAAAAGTTACCAACTAGCAATTTGCAGGATTAGTAGTCTGATGACGGATAATACGAACTTTAATATAACTAGTCCTGTTCTATTATCAGCTGTTTTAATTTCAGGAATAAATACTACTTTTCTCGTTTATTCATTTAACGCTTGTGGATTATTGGAAACTTTATTTTTAATAATTGTTTATGCGATTATTGTATGTTCTATTTTCTTAACTCAATATCTTATTAAACTAAATTTAAAGTAAAGTTAATTTTTTTTAAATTTATTAAAAATTTTGAATAATAGTTTTAATTTAAGCTTTATCTACCTGTTGTTAAATACCACTTGCCTTTAAGCTGTTGTAAAAAATATTTTGATTTATCAGACGCCACTACTAAGGCTCTTGTTCCCTCAACTTTTTCAGATAATATTGTTATTGGTTTTTCGCAGAATGAAAATTGTGCTTTTTTATATGCAGCTTTATCAGCTGGTGACATCGCATTTTCTATTGCTTTACTAAAGCCACTCATCATTGCTGCGCCAGTCTTAATTAAGGCAGCTTCATCAGGGTGATAATAGCTATGTAGTGCAGAGTAATCTTTTTTTTTACAAACTTCTTTAACTGCATTTGTCACCACATCAGATGGTTTTTTAGGACTTGAGTCACAACTAACTAAAAATGCAAAAAAAATGAAGAAAAATCTCACTTTTTTGTTATATATATTTTTCGATTGTTATACAACTATAATAAACTATATAATATTCATCTTTAAAGAGAAATTCATAATTATATTTTTTTTTGAAATTTACTGTATAGTACTGTATAGTAAAGTAAGTACTAATTAACCAATAAGGAAAAAAATATGAAAAAAGCAGGTTTTGTAATTGGAATAATAGGATTAGTATTTTCGGGGATATTTATTTTTGTTCCTGGCGGAGCATTATTTGCGACATTTTTGGGTGCTCCATTAGTAGCTCTTTCCGTTGATAAAGGAGCAATAATGGGTTGGATAGCGGGGGGATTAAATATAGCTAATATACTTTTTTTTTCACCTCTAATGTGGGCTGCAACAGGCTTCGGTGGTATAGGGGTTCCAATTTTTTACACATGCATTCAAGTTATTGCTATGCTTATTATGTTTTTTTGGACAAAGTATCTAAATGGGGAAAAAACTCCATTCGATAAAATTGTAAAAAATAATAAATAAAAATTAAAAAGTAGTAATGAAAGCTGCTTTTTAGAAGTAAATTAGCAGTGGGGGGGACTGATTTAATAAATTTTTATACTTAATTTTTAGTGGCCCAATTGTTGATCTATTTAATTATTAAGTAAAAAATTTAGATACTTTAATTTCTTGTCTAATCAGCAATTTTATGTACAATTTTACTAAAATTACTAGCACATTAAATAAATCATATGTTTGATAAATTCAAAAAGAGTTTAAAGAAAATAGCAAAAAATACAGATCTGAAAGATTTAGCAAAAAAAGGGATAAAATTTGCACAGACAGATGAGGGAAAAGCTTTGATAAAGAGAGGCATATCTGCAGCCTCAACAGGCGGAGCCTCAGAGTTAAGTAAAGAAAACCTAGAAAAAATTAAAAAAAAACTAGAAGAATAATAAAAAAAAACCAAACTGTAACAAAAATAAATAAATCTATGACAAAAATAAATAAATACCTAAATTTTATTGCACCAATAATATTTCTAGCGTTTTGCTTTTCTGCTAACGCACAATTTCCTTCAGTTCCTGGAATACCAGGCGTAAGCAGCAAAAGCTCTCCTGCTGTAGATCTTAAAGCTGGAAAAAATGACCTAGTAAAAACTTTTTTTGTTTCTTTTGATAATTACGCTCAAGCTTTAGATTTGTTGTCACAATCATTAGGGTTAGATGCTGAGTCAAAAAAAATACAGCAGGCGTTAGCAGACTCAAAAAATACCAACACAAGTGAAGCGGATAGACTTTCTAACTCTATCAAAGCTACATCTGAAGTTTCTAAAGGTATCGAGACTAAATTAAAAGTTGGTACACTTAAACTTGATGCAGGTGCCAAAGTAAAATTTGCACAATCTATGCCATTTGCAGTAAAGGGACTAATTGGAACCGTAGAATTAAGACCAAAAACTCAACAAATGATTTCAGGTATTCAAGCAAATCCAATTCAGGCTCTCCAGGATCTTGGCCCTCTATCAAAAGTTTTTCCAGAAGTTCCAAGCTATATTTCAACAATTGTAACAGTAACAAAACTTATAGTAACAGGAGCTGAGGCAAATAATATTGATACTAAGGATCTTAAATCATCTTTAGGAAAATTTTAGGCTTACATTAGGCTTAATTAGCTTATTGTAATTGAAATGAACGCGCTAAAAATGAATAAAGTTTTTATTAACTATATAAGCTTAGTTTTAATATTTTTTTTTTCTTTAACTAGCTTTTCTTTTTCTCAAGGGAAAATAATTTTTAAAGAAGTTTTTGTTACTGGCATTGGACAATCGCAGGAAGAGGCAGTAAATAATGCTCTTGCTGAAGCTATTTCCAGTGTAAATGGAAAAAATGTTCAGACCCAAACAATTATTAAAATCATGGGAGGCGAGGCTATACCTAAGCCTAAAAATGAAAAACAAGAAAAATCCTTAGATGCAAATGTGGAGTATATTGGAAAAACTTTAGAAAATATTGCTAGAATAGCAAAAGGTGTTTCTGAGAAAGACCAAACTAAAAAATCAGACCCCAAAGAAGAGGAAAAAGCAAAAGCACCACAGTATACACAATCTTATATTAAAAAATTAATAGATGAGACAAAAGGCGGGGTCAAAACATATCAGATATTAGAAAAGAAAAAAAATGAACAGGGCTGGATTGAAGTAAAAATTAGAGCTGAGGTAGCTTCTTTTGAATTACCACCTGAAGCTAGTCGAGTGAGAGTTGCCGTTTTTCCATTTAAAGTTTTTAACGCACAAGGAGATAAAGAAAAGTTACAAAGATTAATAAATCAAGAAATAAATAATTACTTTGTACAAACAAAAAAGTTCGCTATCCTTGATAGAAGTTATTTAGAAGAAGTTGCAAAAGAAAAGTCTAAAATATTAGATGGAAGTGCTCCTGCCATTGAAATGGCTAAAATTGGTAATGAAATATCAGCTGATTTTATTATTGTTGGCTCAGTCGAGGATTTTAAAACAGAAAAAAATGTTACTAAAATTTTAACTGATGAAAGCACTCAAATTGTAAGAGAAAGTGTAATTTTAAATCTTAATTACAGGGTGCTGGATGTTACCACAAAACAAATTAGCAACAGCGATACTATTAAACTTAAAATTAGTTCTAAAGGCGGTCCTAATGAGGCAATGTCAGAGGTAGCATTGAGGGCTGCAAGAAACTTAGGCGAAGAGGTTCTATTTTCGATTTATCCTGTGTTAGTTGAAAAAATTGATGGTCCAGATTTATATCTCGGACAAGGTGGAAAACAATTTAAAAACGGTGATGTGTACGAAATATTTGAAAAGGGAGATAAAATTTATGATAGTTACACAAAAGAAGCTATTGGAAATATAGAGTCACCTAAGGGAAAAGTTCAAATCGTAAGCGTGACCAGCAATATGTCCAAAGCAAGGTCTACTGAAAAAGGAGTGGATTTTTCAACCAACTTCACACCTGGAAAATATCTTTTAAGACCAATTAAAATAGATGCAAAAGCTGCAGAGGAAGCGGTATTTAAAGAGACTAAGGAGAAAATTGAAACTCAAAGAAAAGAGAGAAAGAAAAAGCTTGAAGATGACATGTAATTTAATAGGATTAAAAATATGAAAAGCATTTATAAATTTTCAGCATTATTTTTTGTTTCAACCATAGTATATGGTTTTGTTACTCATAATTTTATAGATAATAGAGAAGGATCAAGAGTTTTATTTGATCCTGAGCCCAAGCTTGTCAAAAAAGATGAATTAGCTGATAAGTTTTTAGAAAAAATATTTAAAGATTCAGGAACTGAGGCACAAAAAAAAGAGGATATTGAACTTGGAATTGATTTTTTAAAATCTAAGCTGAAAAAACAAGACGAAATTACCATTGCTCAAAAAAAAGTAGATAATAACGTCTACGAGGTAGTTATATCGAAACTTGATAATTTATTAAAAAATAATGAGGAAATAAATCAAAATAACGTAGTTGATCAAAGCAAACCAAAAATTATTGTAAAAAAAGAGGGAAAATTATCTTTTATAAATGAAGCGAAGAAACCTACAAATACTAAAAAAATTGAAACAGTCAACTCCAGCAAAGGTAAGATTTATGAATACTCAAACAATGACAGAAAAGTGAACATTGAAAACTATGACTCTAAATCTAAAAATCAAAACAAAAAATCAGTTATTGAATCAACTTATGAATCTAAACTAAAAAATCAAAACAAAAATCAAGTCATTGCATCAACAACAAAAAATCAAGGTAATATTTCGACTGTGAAAAATAAAAATTTAAATGAATATTATGAAGCAAATAAAAAGATCGAAGTAGCATCCTACGATAAAAATAAGTTTAATGAAAAAGTTCAGCAAATAGAAATGACACGCTTAGAAAGAAATAAAAAATTAAACGACGAATTTTAATCAAAAAGGGGTAACAATGTACAAAAGTAAATATCTACTAAAAAAAGTTGCTGTTATTGCACTAATTTTATCATCTCTTTTTTTCTTTACATCAAGCGTATATGCACAACAACGTGAAGAAGTGGGTGTGGGTGTTGAGGATTATTCAAAAGAAGGAATGTTTGCAGATAAAAATTTAATTGTAGAAAAAGCAATAAAGAAAGCTTGTAAGAATGCTTTTGATCAATATGTAAAAAGTTTTGATGAAATTCAAAGAGAAAATTATGAAAGATTAAAAGCGACAATAGAAAAAGATCTGGAAAATTTAGTTGATTGTCAAAATATAGTAGATGAAGTGGATGATAAAGATAAGAAAAGATATTCTGTTAAAGTAAAAGCTAAAATTGATGCAAGCGGAGTTAAAGTTCTTTTAAGCAAAGGTAGCACTATAAGACAAACTGCTAAAGGCGATAGACCAATAATCGTCCATCATTTTTATTCAAGGTACATTGATACTGCTACTAAGAAAGATGACCGACTAACAAAAGTAGGAACCGAAACAAAATCTAAAGATATTAATCAAAGTGAAGCTATTAAAGAGGGAGATATTGCAATTAGTAGCGAGACGACAAAGACAAATAAAAATGTTTCTGGAGGAAACGTTGTTAGATCGACAACAAGATATACTTATAAAGTCTCAGATGGTGATACCCTTCCTGCTGAAACAGGTCTAACTTCGGTTATGGCTGGTGCAGGGTATCGTCTTCAAGCTGCAAATAGAACTAAAGGTTTAGAGGCTCTATCAAGAAAAGTAATGTCAGAATATAGTACAAAAGAAACGTTATCTGCTGAAACAACAAATCAAATTTTGGACGTTCTTGCGAATGGCAAAGGCAAATATTATTTAACAGGAGTTTTTGATATCGGAGAGGAGGAGATCGATAAATCTACAGGTAATGTTGTAGTTAACGTAGTTCTTACCAGCGCCGTATTAGAGGATATACAAGAAAAAACACAAGAAGGTTCAGCTGGCCCACTTTCAGCAAAAGGGGAAGGAACCACTTATGCGCAAGCAAAAATTAATGCAATAACTGCTGCAGCAAAAAAAGCTGGTGAGCAAATAATTGCTACAATAAATCAACAATCACAAAACTAAAAAAAAATTTAAATTATCTAACTTTTTCTAACAGTTTATTTACTTCATTAAGTTGATCTGAAAATTCTCTTTTTTCAGAGGTACTTGAAACCCAATCTCTATTTTGCTTTGATATGTTAATTGCAAATTCTTCTAAAAGCATTTGATTATTAAAATAAAATTTTCCCCAGTGATTAATATCGGTACCTTTAGCTCTCTTTATATTCGCAACTCTCACTAAACGATCATTGAGATATATTTTATTTAAATCAGGCTCATAAATTTTTACAGTTATAGCGCTGCCATATTGCCAAATATCAGAAACATCAGAAGTTTCCGCAATCCCTTTTCTAAAATTACTTATGCCTAATTCTATGAAAAAATCTGGCTTAGGTAGTGAGATGTTATAAATTTCTGAACTTTGTACAATTCGTGCTTTCATAGTACCCCCGATTGCAACTCCCTCAATAAATGGAACAATGGAAACTCCTTGGTGTAAGGACAGCTTAGAGGAAAGCGACTGCGCAATTTCATTTTTAAGTTCATTTTGGTTTAAATTATTTGGTATCTCTGCTTTAGCTCGATCCTCTATATCTACCTTGGTAACACCAATTCTATTTCTATATTTTTCCTTCAATTCAAAATTTTCAAGAACCTCTTTTATTTTTGCTGTAATTCCAATTTTTTCTCCATTTTCACCTATCAATTGATCCTCATAAAAGTCTCTAAGATTTTTAAGCTTTATATTATTGTCAGCTTTTACTTCAGAAATAAAGTTAACCTCACCATAGATAGGCACTGCTGCGATAAGTTTTTTTTCTTTAAAATCATAGAAATAAATTTGTAAGAATAAGCCAATACTATTGTTATAGGCTCTTGTATAAGAATTATATTCCTCGCTAAAGATTTCTTTAGAAATTCCGATAGACATCATAATGTTATTTCCTTTCTCAAGGTCAGCTAGAGAAAAATTTATATTAAAGTTTTTTGGATTAGTTTTTTTTAATTTATCAGTAATTGCAAAATCAACTGTATTTTGATTACCTTTTTTTTCTTTAGTTAACAATGTGGTTAAAGGCATGCCAGAAAATTGACTTTCATTATTTCCTAAATATGAAAATCCTGCATAATTGACTTCAATCTTTTTTGCAAAAAGAACTGTTGGTAAGAAAAATATTAAAAGAAATAATATAAGCCTAATCATAATATTAGTATTTTAATTTATAGATCTTTTAAAGTCGACTGAAGTTGCGATGCCCCTTCTATGTTGTTTGCTTTAGCGCCAGTTAAGATAAAACTAAAAGTGCCACCAATACTACTTAGATATTCTACAACTTGAGGTGTATGTATTGCGTATACCAAAGCTGTCAATCCTGCACCTAATGGATCGCTTTTTGCAGCTTGTTTAAAATTTTTAGCTGTTGCAGCAACCATGAAACTTAATTCGAAAGAAGTACGAAAGGCCTTTACAGCATATGGAATCGCTTCCTCATATTTTTTTTTAGAGGCTGCTGATAGAGGCTCTGTTCTGCAATAAATTAAATCTTTTAAATTATTGCTTTTTTCAGATACCACAGTTAGAGAATTTGAGAATTTTTCTTGATCACCTTTATTAGGATTTTTAGAGTCAATAATACTTTGTCTTATTATTGCAGCTTCTTGATCTTTACCATATGCCTCCATTAGAAGAGCAGTGGATTGTGCATAAAGGTTGTAAGACTCAAAAAATTTATTAAGCAAAGGATCTCTAGAGTAAGTTTGATTAAAATTCTGATTAAATTTTGTATTTTGTTCAAAAGAATTTGCAGAACTACTGTTGGAGAAATTGTCATTAAGTGGCTTAATACTATTTGCATTTTGTTTTAGTAGTTCAGCCATTTTAGGATTGTCACATTGTGGTTTGTATTCTTTTTTATCTACTTTCTTAGTTTTTTCGTCTACATTAAATTTGCCATCTTTAAATTCGCCTACGTATTTTTTTCCATCTGGTGCAGTTATAGTTCCTTGTCCATTTTGTTTGCCATCTTTAAATTCGCCTACGTATTTTGATCCATCTGGAGCAGTTAAAGTTCCTTGTCCATTTGGTTTTTCATCTTTAAATTCGCCTACGTATTTTTTTCCATCTGGAGTAGTTGCAGTTCCTTGTCCATTTGGTTTACCATCTTTAAATTCGCCTACGTGTTTGTGTCCATTTGGAAAAGTATAAGTTCCTTGTCCATTTGGTTTGCCATCTTTAAATTCGCCTACGTATTTTGATCCATCTGGAGCAGTTGCAGTTCCTTGTCCATTTTGTTTGCCATCTTTAAATTCGCCTATGTATTTGTTTCCATTTGGAAAAGTATAAGTTCCTTGTCCATTTGGTTTTTCATCTTTAAATTCGCCTACGTATTTTGCTCCATCAGCAGTAGTTGCAGTTACTTGTCCATTTGGTTTACCATCTTTAAATTCGCCTACGTATTTTTTTCCATCTGGAGTAGTCATAGTTCCTTGTCCATTTGGTCTGCCATCTTTAAATTCGCCTACGTATTTTTTTCCATCTGGAGCAGTTATAGTTCCTTGTCCATTTGGTTTGCCATCTTTAAGTTCGCCTACGTATTTTGATCCATTTGGAGTAGTATAAGTTCCTTGTCCATTTGGTTTTTCATCTTTAAATTCGCCTACGTATTTTGATCCATCTGGTGTATTTACAGTTCCTTGTCCATTTGGTTTTTCATCTTTTAATTCACCTAAATTTTGCTGCGAGGAAGAATTATTAGTACTTTCACTTATAGATTTTGTAACATTACCTATTCCTTTGCCTATTTCATTAAAGATAGAATCTAAAGGATTAGTAAATTGAGCATAAGAAATTTTAGAAAATAAAATTTGAATAACTATAATAAAAAAAATAATTTTTTTTGACATTATAAAATTTTCATTAAGTATTTTTAATTAATTTTCTAACTTCTACTACATTGTCAATATCTTTAAATATTACTTTCGAAGTACCTCGACCAGAAACAATGATGGTGCCATAGTTTAGTATTCTTCCGATTATACTTTGATTTACATTTATAGACTCAATTGATGAAAGATTTATTTCTTCTATATCCCTTCTAATTAGACCCTGTTTAGATATAACCCTTGTATTTGTAATTCCATACTCAGTTGTAAAATAAGTAATTAAGTTTTTAATTACAAAAAAAAGAAGAACTGACCAATAAATTAAATATAAATTATAACCCGTTGGAGAAACCCCCATAATGATTACAAAACCTTTTAACAAAACCAATGCTAATCCAATAAAACCGAATATGAATGACCAGAAGAAAAGTGACTTAATACTTTGAGAACTTTTAAAGGCTAATTTTTCATTATCTTTTAAATTATTTAAAATGTAGGACATTAATTAATTTAAACTAAAAATTTCCTTAGAAACACCAATAGACATCATGATTGAATTTCCTTTTTCACGGTTAGCTAAAGCAAAATTTATATTGAAATTTTTTAGTTTAGCTTTTTTTAGTTTATCGGTGATTGCAAAATCTAATATATTTTGACCATTTTTTTCTTTAATTAAAAGTGTTGTTAATGGCATCCCCGACAGTTCGCTTTCTTTATCGCCAAGGTACGAAAACCCAGCATAATTTACTTCAATATTTTTTGCAGAAAGTGTAATTGGAAAAAAAAATAATAGAAAGAAGAATACCAGTCTCATAGCTCGAAAATCTTACTCTATAAGTCTTTTAAGGTCGACTGAAGTTTTGGTGTGCCTTCAATATTATTTGCATTAGCTCCAGTCACAATAAAACTTACTGTGCTTCCAATATTGCTTAAATATTCAACAACTTTTGGGGTGTAACTTGCATACATTAAAACCGTCAAACCGGCACTTAACGGGTCGCCTTGAGAAGCTTGTTTTATATTTTTAGCAGTAGCACCAATCATAAACTTTAACTGTATTGCGGTAAATGCAGCTTGAGTAGCGTAGGGAATAGCCTGTTGATATTTTTTTTTAGATTCTGCGGAAAGGGGTTCTGTTCTACAGTAAATTAAATCTTTTAATCCATTTCCTTTTTCTGTCCCTACAGAAACATTAAAACTTGCGAATTTTTCATTATCATTTTTATTAGGATTTTTAGAGTCAGCAATACTTTGTCTGACTATTGCAGCTTCTTGATCTTTTCCATATGCCTCGAGTAGAAGAGCTTGGGATTGAGCAAAAAGGTTATAGGATTCAAAAAATTTATTAAGTAAAGGATCTCTAGAATATGTTGGATTAATATTTTGGTTAAATCCGGTATTTTGTTTATTAATATCTGCAGAATGAACATTTGTATCTAGCATAGAAAAATCAAAAACAACTTCGCAGTTTTCACCCCTGCCAGATCTTGCGCATACCAACAAACTGTTCTCATCAGCTCGGTTTAAATCATTACCTGCTCCGTAGTAAAATTTATTTGTAAGAGAATTTTTTGAAATAGATATAAAATTAGATTGTTTTTCTTGTGCTAATTTTATTAAATTTTCCCATTGTTGATCTGTAATCTCTTTTGGCAGATCTTGGGGTCTCTTTTTTGCAGAAGTTGAAACATTTTTATCGACTTGAGAATTTTCTTTTAATGACTTTTTATCATTTGTAGTTTGTTTTAATAGCTCAGCCATTTTAGGATTATCACACTGCGGTTTATATTCTTTATCTTTTTTTTCTAATTTTTTTTCATCAGTTGTTGCGGCTGATTTATTATTTTCTTTGAGTTCTGGTCCTTTATTTTCGTCTTTGACATCAATATTTTTCTCGTCGGATTTTTGAATTCCATCACTTATGGATTTTGTAGCATTACCTATTCCTTTTCCTATTTCATTAAAAATAGAATCTAAAGGATTAGTAAATTGGCTATATGAACACTCAATAAAAAAAAAGTTAAATAATATTATTAGTAAAATAGTGTTCTTTTTAGAATTCATACTAAAAATTGTAGAATTAAAGTTTATATAATTTTTAACAATACTCTTATTATCTCATAATAAAACTTATTTAAAACATATGATTTTTATATATAATTTTTTTAAATTTATATTATTTCTTTATAAACTATTAAAAAAATCATATGTTATTATCGTTTTTAATATTTTAGTAATACAAAAGTATTATAATCAAAAGTTTGAATAATTTATTATGTAATTAAGACTTTATATAATATATTTTACTTATATTTATAATTTTAACATTATTTAGCATTGCATATTTGGATCGGCCTAATGAAAAAATTATTTATTACTCTTTTTATTTTATTTATTACCTCAAAAGTTCAAGCGGTTAATGTGAATTCCATGACACCGTCATATTGGTCAACAGTATTTTCTCCTGAAAATGAAATAAAAGAACATGCAGATCTAACTTTTTACAAACCAATTATTTATAATAATGACTCAAGATGGGTAAATCAGATTTTTCTTCCAAATGATAAGCCAGGCCCATTCCCAGTGGTAGTAATTATGCCAGATTGCGGAAGTGTTGGACCACATAATTTAGATTTTATGCAAAAAGTATTTGAGCGAGGATATGCTGCGATCGTTTTAGATCATCATCGTGGATTTAGAGTTAATTGTGGCAATAGCCGTGACAAACCTGTGAAGTGGTTGAGAATGACTAAAGATGCATATGATCTTGCAGCTTTTTTAGTGACACTTTCAAACATTGATAAAAATAGAATTTATTCTACGGGGGGATCAGAGGGAGGAATGATTGGAGCTTTTTTATCATCACCTGGTATTAAAAAATTTACAGCACCAAATGCTCCAAGATACAGAGCTAATGCAAGTTTATATGGCTGCGCTGTTTTCCCAGTTGGAAGCAGTGGGCCACAAAATACTAAAGATCATATGTATATATTTAATGATATGGACAGACCGCTTTTATGGTTAATGGGCGAAGCTGATAATGAGTGTATTATTAAAGATGATCTTCAAATTATAAAAGATTTTCAACAAATAAAATTACCCATAGAGTATCACTTATATAAAGACACAACTCATTGCTGGGATTGTAAAAGTAAAAATGGTTTAAGACAAACCATGTATCGTTTAGGTTCGCAAGTTACTGTGACCTATACATTTGATCAAAATGTGACCAATGACTCAACAAAGAGAGTTTTAGATTTCTTTGACAAGTATAAGTAAATATAAATTACTACTAGAGGTTGACAAAATAATATTCTTTTGTTATATTAATAATTCAGGATTAACTCCTGCGAGCTTTAAGCTCTCAAGTTCCGTAAGTCTTTAAAATTACGCGCCCTTAAATAAAGCCATTTGGTGGGCATCTCATAAAAACAATGTGTGTTAGCACTCAGCATTTTGCTGCGCGTTGACTAAAAGTAATTTTATATAAGGAGTAAAGACTATGCGAACTACTCGCAAACTTAAGATAGTTTCTAACAATAAAGTTAGAGCTAATAGAGAAAACGCTTAGAAAAGTACTGGCCCTAGATCTATATCTGGAAAAGAGAAGGTTAGTGGCAATGCTTTAACTCATGGCTTAACCGCAGAAAAACATGTGATTATTGGCGAAAGTATTGATGAATTTAATACTTTTAAAGATAGCATGTGTAAAGTGTACGAACCATTTGGTGCGCATGAGGAAGAAATTTTCATAAAGCTTGTAGAGCTATTATGGAGATTAAGGAGGGTAGGTGTCATTGAAACAGGAATTTATGGAAATGAAATTCTTGAATATGATGCAGACACTTATAAACCTATAGCCTCAAATAAAATAACTCATTCTGATTTTAAAGAAGGCGATCAGAATAAAGTTCTAAAAAATCAATCCTTAATTGGTGTGGCATTCACAAGAGATTCCAATGCCGGAAGTTCCTTGTTGAAGCTGAATACAATTGAAGGAAGATTAATTAGTAGAGTTCAATTGTTTGAAGATCTTCTTTTAAAAGTACAAAAAAGAAGAAGAAAAGGAGCGAAAAAATGAGAAATATTTCTGCCTCTAAAATTAGTTATTATGCGCGAAATAAAAGGACTTTTCTCTCTAATCCGCGCTATAAAAGTAGTGGCCGTGTCAAAACAAAGCCAACTTTTAATCAGCTCATAAAAGATACTCATAATCAATTAATTGAAAAATGGGGACCTTATATGGAAGTTAATGATCCATCTTTATATGAATCAATGACTGGTAAAAAAGCTAAAAAACCCGCCATTGAAGTTTCCGATTCAAAGGAAGAAGTTAAAAAGATCGATACTTCTTATGATGATTTATATGCTTATCAAAAGAAGCGTGAAGCTGAACGTGAGGCACAACTTGAAAAGGAGCGTGAAAAGTTAAAGAAGAAAGAGATTAAATTCAACTTTACAACGCCTAAGA
>Ga0209401_1001885_pt1 | contig 13730 bp, 8 predicted proteins | sample M_140807_MF_Meta_FD_187318 | JGI IMG/M metagenome (GOLD analysis project Ga0209401, IMG submission 187318) | Freshwater microbial communities from Lake Montjoie, Canada to study carbon cycling - M_140807_MF_MetaG (SPAdes) (version 2) | ecosystem: Environmental > Aquatic > Freshwater > Lake...
AGCTTGTTTAGAAGTAATAGAGACTGGTGGTGTAGTAGGTATGCAAGATATGGGTGCTGCAGGAATTATTTGTTCTACTGCAGAGATGAGTGCAAAAGGACAAGTAGGAATGCGCATTGATTTAGATAAAGTACCAACGCGTCAACAAAATATGAAGGCTTGGGAATTATTATTAAGTGAGAGCCAAGAAAGAATGTTGATGGTGGTAGAGAAAGGTAAAGAAGCACAAGTATTAGCAGTCTTTGAAAAATGGGATTTGTCTTGTTCTAATATTGGTGAAGTCACAGATGATGGTTTACTAGATTTTTATATGAATGGCGTACTAGAAGCTTCACTTCCTGCTTATGAATTAGTATTAGGTGGAGGTGCTCCGCAATACACACGTGAATACTCGGCACCTGCATACTTAGCAAAAGTGAATACATTTGATATGAGTTCAGTGGCAGACACGACTAACTTAGAAGAGTCTGTAAAGCAATTAGTGCAAATTCCAAATATTGCTTCTAAGCGTTGGATATACACACAATATGATAGCATGGTGGGTGCTGCAAATACTTCTACCAATGCGCCAAGTGATGCATCCATAGTGGTTGCAAAAGGAACAGGCAAGGCATTAGCGATGACGGTAGATTGTAATAGTAAATATGTTTATGCAAATCCAGAAGTAGGGGCCATGATTGCGGTGGCTGAAGCTGCAAGAAATATTGTTTGTTCAGGTGGTGAGCCTATTGGTGTAACCAACTGTTTAAACTTTGGTAATCCTTACGATCCTGAAGTATATTATCAGTTTGTAAAATCGGTAGAAGGAATGGGTGCTGCTTGTAGAAAATTTAATACGCCAGTAACAGGTGGTAATGTGAGTTTTTACAATCAAAATCCGGATGGTCCTATTTTCCCTACACCAACCATTGGTATGGTAGGTATTGTAGAAGATATGAAAAACAGAATGACTTTAGATTTTAAAAACAACGGAGATACGATTGTCTTATTAGGCACACAAAGAAATGATGTTGGTTCCTCTGAATATTTAAATAAATTAAAAGGGGTTGCTCATTCTCCGGCACCGCATTTTGATTTAGAAGAAGAATATACTTTACAGCAACTAGTAAGTTCATTAATTAAAGACCATTCAATAATAAGTGCACATGATATTAGTGAGGGTGGATTAATTATTACTTTATTAGAGTCTGCATTTTATAATAACAAAGGGTTTGAAGTAAGTTCTAATGCAAGTAGTTTAAGAAAAGATGCTTATTGGATGGGCGAGGCGCAGTCTAGAGTAGTGGTTTCATGTACAAGCGCACAGTTAGCAAGTATTGAATCGGCTGCAAACAAATTCAAAATTGAATTTACTGTTTTAGGTAAAGTAAATGAAGGTACAATAACTGTGGATGGTGAAAGTTGGGGAAGCATTGATAGTTGGAAAAACAGCTATGACACTGCTATTGAAAATACATTAGCTTCAAAATAAATGACTAAGCAACCTACCATAGTAATTACGGGCGCTGCAGGTTTTATAGGCTCTGTGATGGTGCAGTATTTAAATGAAAAGGGCTTGACTAATTTATTATTGGTGGATGATTTTGGAGTGGAGGAAAAAAGAAAAAACTGGGAGCAAAAAACTTATACAAAGGTAATTGAGCGTCAAGCTTTTTTAGATCAATTAATAAATGATGAACATGAAATTGATATCATCATTCACTTAGGCGCCAGAACCGATACCACTGAGTTTAATTATGCCATTCATGAAGAATTGAATCTGGAATATTCTAAATCGCTCTGGTTGTATGCGACTAGAAAACAAATCCCACTTATTTATGCATCTTCTGCTGCTACTTATGGTAGTGGTGAACATGGCTATGAAGATAGTCATACTATCTTAGATCAATTAGTGCCACTGAATCCCTATGGTGTATCTAAAAATGAATTTGATAAATGGGCTATCGCGCAAACTGAACAGCCTCCACTTTGGACAGGTTTGAAATTCTTTAATGTTTATGGTCCTAATGAAGGGCATAAGGCTAGAATGGCCAGTGTTATTTTTCATGCCTTTAATCAAATCAAAGAAACTGGCTTGGTTAAATTATTTAAAAGTCACCGCCCCGATTTTAAAAACGGAGAACAACTTAGAGATTTTATTTACGTAAAAGACTTAGTGAATGTGATTGGATGGATGATGCATGAAATGTTTGCCTCTAATTGGACTTCAGCCAAAAATGGTTTATACAATTTAGGCACAGGAAAGGCTAGAAGCTTTTATGATTTAGCGGCCAATACTTTTATAGCACAAGGTTTAAAACCTAATATTGAATTCATTGATATGCCGGAAGATATTAGAGATAAATATCAATATTTTACAGAAGCGAACATGGCAAAACTGCTTGCTGCAGGTTACGACAAACCTTTCTCAACGCTTGAAGAGGGTGTTGATGACTATGTTAAAAATTATTTGCTTCCCTCAAAGGGTTATTAATTTCCAATCTTTAGATTCGATCTAATAGTTCATTAGACTATTCCTAGTATTTCATTTTTTTGGTATAGCTGTATAAGTAAAGTAAACTAAATAGTTTTCAAAAGCCGGACTTTGGCTTCCTGCCAGGGAGGCTTTGAAAATCTATTTAGTTTACTAACGATTATTTAGTTTACGTACAAAACAACTAGTGTGCTTTTAAAAACGCTATCGCTTTTGTATAGGCATCTTCTTTAGCAGCAGCATTGTATGAAGGATTACTTGGATTCGCAAAACCATGCCCTGCTTCATATCTATTCACTGATAAATTCTTACCAGCTTCTTTCATATTTTTTTCAAAATCGTTCACCATGGTGGGAGAAGGGCTTTGATCTAGGTTTCCAAAAAATCCAATGATATCACATTGAATAGATTTTAATTTTTCCATATTAGTTTCCGGTCTACCATAATACATTACGGAACCTTTTGCTTGTGGTCCTGCAAGTATAGCAGTTTGTAAACTCCACATGCCACCAAAGCACCAACCTACACTATATATAGAGGCTTTACTGCCTGCATATTTAATAGCCCCTTGCATAATGGCAGTCATTCTGCCCATATCCGCACCGCGCATTAATTTCATAGCACTATCGGGTGTAGCAGCTACTTTACCATCATACATATCTACAGCAATTACATTCACATCTCCTAAGTCGCTATAATATTTATCTGATTCCATTTTCACATTGTCGTTTAAACCCCACCATTCTTGAATGACAATTAAATATTTATTGGATTTCTTTTTAGCAGCAATAAAATAAGCATTGGCTGGCTTACCATCTGCAGCATCAAAACTCATCATTTTCCCCAATAAATTTTCTGGGTTCACTATCATTGGAGAAGGGTGCATGGCTGCAAAAGCAGGGGTGCCCGCCTCTAATTGATAGGCTTGTTGTGTTTCCATATTCAAACACTCAATTACTTCTGCTTTGTCTACAGTGGTGTGTTGGGTTTTGGTCCAATTCCAGCTAATTAAACTAGCTGTCAAAAGGACGCTTAAAAGGACATAAATGGCTTTTTTCATTGGTTTTTTATTTAATTTAATTGAAGATGTTCACTTTTATATAACAGTTATAAACATTTATTGTTAAGCCTAAGCTATGATTTTGTTGACCCCCTTTTTTGGCGTAGTTTTGTACGACCTCTAAGAATTTTTCCAAATAAAGATAGGTCCAAAAAAGTAAATTAACCATTTTGAAATTGGTTTCTACACAATAGCATATTTCTATTGGGTATATTCTATTTCAAAAAATGAACTAATAATATGGCAAAGTATGTATTTGTAACAGGCGGTGTAACGAGTAGTTTAGGTAAGGGCATCATTGCCGCTTCTTTGGCAAAATTATTGCAAGCAAGAGGTTTTACTACTACGATACAAAAATTTGATCCCTATATTAATGTGGATCCAGGTACTTTGAACCCTTACGAGCATGGTGAGTGTTATGTAACAGAAGATGGTGCAGAAACCGATTTAGATTTAGGCCACTATGAGCGTTTTTTAAACACAGCTACTTCACAAGCGAATAATGTAACTACAGGTAAAATTTATCAAACAGTTATTAATAAAGAAAGAGCCGGCGAATTTTTAGGTAAAACAGTACAAGTGGTTCCGCATATTACCGATGAGATTAAGCGCCGTATGTTATTGTTAGGACAAGATGGTAAGTTTGATATTGTGATTACAGAAATTGGTGGAACAGTGGGTGATATTGAAAGCACTCCCTTTATTGAAACTGTGCGTCAAATTCAATGGGAATTACCTGAAGAAGATGTGATGGTAGTGCATTTAACCTTAATTCCTTATTTAAGTGCAGCTAAAGAATTAAAAACAAAGCCTACTCAACATAGTGTTAGAATGTTAAGTGAAACAGGAGTGCATCCCGATGTGATTGTATGTAGAACAGAACATCCGTTAAATGACGATATCAAAAATAAAATTGCTTTATTCTGTAATGTAAAAGCAGGTAATGTAATAGAGTCTTTAGATGCTAGCACAATTTATGAAGTGCCTTTGTTAATGCAAAAAGAACAATTGGATTTAATTGTACTTAAGAAATTAAATATTAAAAATTTCAAAGAACCAGATTTAACGAAGTGGAATGTTTTTTTAGATAAATTAAAACATCCAAAAAGTACCGTAAATATTGGACTTATTGGAAAGTATATTGAACTACAAGATGCTTATAAGTCAATACTAGAAAGTTTTATACATGCAGGTGCGATGAATGAAGTGAAAGTAAATGTGGTGAATGTGCATAGTGAAAATATAACGGATGAGAATGTCAATGAACAATTAGCAGGCTTGGATGGTTTATTAGTGGCCCCTGGTTTTGGTAATAGAGGCATTGAAGGAAAAATTGTAGCTGTAAAATATGCAAGAGAAAACAATTTACCTTTCTTTGGAATTTGTTTAGGAATGCAAATGGCTGTTATTGAATTTGCCCGTAATATTTTACATTTAAAAGGGGTGCATTCAGTTGAAATGGATCCAAATACGGAACATCCAGTCATTGATATGATGGAAGATCAAAAAAGAATTACCATGATGGGCGGTACCATGCGTTTAGGTTCTTATCCTTGTACTATTGCTAAAGATACCTTAGCGTATAAAATTTATGGTAGTACCCTTATTAATGAAAGACATAGACACCGCTATGAATTTAACAATACCTTCTTAAAATTATTCCAAGAAAAAGGAATGGTGACAAGCGGAGTGAATCCAGAATTAGGGCTAGTAGAAATTGTTGAACTACCTAATCATCCTTTTTTTATTGGGGTTCAATACCATCCGGAATTAAAAAGTACGGTGGAGGATCCAGCGCCTTTATTTGTACATTTTATTGCAGCGGCTAAAATACAGGCTGCTAAAAAAGGGTAACTACTTTTTGTCTGTTTATATTTTGTTTTAGTTTGTCATGTTGCTAACATTTGTTAGCTTTATAGTATGAATAATATACGTATACTTACTTCCACTAGTTTATTCGATGGACATGATGCCTCCATTAATATTATGCGTCGTGTACTCCAAGAAAAAGGCGCAGAAATTATTCATTTTGGACATAATCGTTCTGCACAAGAAATTGTGGCTGCTGCTATTGAAGAAGATGTACAAGGTATTGCCATTACTTCTTATCAGGGGGGGCATATTGAATTTTTCACTTACGTTAGAAAATTATTAAATGAATCAGGCTACCAACATATTAAAATTGTGGGTGGTGGTGGAGGCACTATTTTACCAAAAGAAGCAGCTTACTTAGAAAAGATAGGCATCTCCAAAATATATTTACCAGAAGATGGATTGAAATTAGGTATTGAAGGCATGATTGAACAAGTGATTCAATTATGTGATTATACATTGAAAGATTTTGCTCAAAAAAAATTACCGAAATTATCTTTTACTAAAAAAATTGATCCTCGACCTATCAGTAGAGCTATTACGCTATTGCAAAATAATAGCTCAAAAAATAGTACTACAAAAAAAACTTCCTCAAAAAATACTTCTAAAAATACATCGACAAAAAAGAAGAAAAATATTCCCATTATTGGACTTACTGGAACAGGCGGGGCTGGAAAGTCTACTCTCTGTGACAGACTTATTCAGTATTTTTTATTGGCCAACCCTAATAAAACTATTGCAATCATTTCTGTTGACCCTAGCAAAAGAAAAACAGGTGGGGCACTTCTAGGCGATCGTATTCGAATGAATGCCATTGATCATCCCAATGTTTTTATGCGTTCCTTGGCTACTAGGTCTGATAAAAATACCATTACCCATTCAATGGATGCCATTATTGAACTATTAATAGAGGCAGGCTATGATGCAATTGTTATTGAAACGGCAGGGGTGGGACAGAATGACGCCACTATTGTAGATTATGTAAGCATTCCTATTTATGTGATGACGCCTGAATTTGGCGCACCTACACAATTGGAGAAAATTAATATGATTGATTACGCAAAACTAATCGCCATTAATAAATTTGATAGAGCAGGAGGTTTAGATGCAGTTAGAGATGTACGTAAACAATATCGCCGTTCGCATCATATATGGGAGGATCAAAAAAATTCACTTCCAGTTTTTGGAACCATTGCCTCTCATTTCAGTGATCCAGGTATGCAAGCTATGTACAATGCACTAGCTACCATTGTTTATCAAACACATGCTATACAATGGAACCTGCTTCCCTGGGAGCCGCATTACAATGAAAACGAAGTAACAGCACCTATGCTTCCCAATAGAAGAAATAATTATTTAGCGGAAATTGTTTCAACCATTCAAAAAAATAATCAATGGATTGAGGAGCAAAAAAATATTGCTTCAAAATGGTACTGTTTTCAAGAAGTATTAAAAGAGCCTAGCTTAAAAGAGGATAAAAAAATTCTGAAAGCCAATGAACTCATTGAACAAGGTATTGATAAAGAAGTAAAGCAGTTAATACTAGATTGGCCAGCAAAAGCAGCTGCGTATAAAAAACCTTTTTTAGAAATAGATCAAAAAGGGAAAAAACTACAACAAGTATTAAGTTTTGAAACCGCTTCTGGGACAGTGATTCAAAAAGTGCAAGTGCCTAGTTTTAAAGACTGGGGTGATATAGCGCATTGGCATTTGAAAGAAAACTTACCTGGTTACTTTCCTTATACCGCAGGCGTATTTAAATTTAAACAAGGCAATGAAGATCCTACTAGAATGTTTGCTGGCGAAGGTTGTCCTGAAAGAACCAATGCTAGATTTCATTTTTTAAGTAAGGGGCAAAACTCAATTCGTCTTTCTACTGCATTTGATAGTGTTACTTTATATGGGCATGATCCAGAAAAAAGATTAGACGTCTATGGTAAAATAGGTAATGCGGGGGTGAATGTGGCAAATATTGATGACGCTAAGAAGCTATACAGTGGCATTGATTTAAATAGCCCAAGTACTTCTGTAAGTATGACCATTAATGGGCCAGCGCCTATTCTTATGGCGCAGTTTTTTAATACCGCTATTGACCAAGCCTGTGAAAAATATATTACGGCTAATAAATTATGGCCAGCTGTGCGTAAAAAAATAAAACTTTTATTTAAAGGGTCAACGCCCCCAGCCTATTTTAATGTGCATAAATCGTTAAATTTTAAAGACTGGCATAATGGTTTAGGACTTCAATTATTAGGTGTTTCAGGTGACCAGGTATTAACGCCAGCAGTGTATAATAAAATTAAGCAAGAAGTACTAACGAATGTAAGAGGAACCTTACAAGCCGATATTTTAAAAGAAGATCAAGCGCAAAACACTTGTATTTTCTCCACCGATTTTGCATTAAAAATGATGGGCGATGTGCAAGCCTATTTTGCTGAAAATAAAGTCAAACATTTTTATAGTATATCAATTTCTGGTTATCATATTGCAGAAGCAGGTGCGAATCCTATCACCCAGTTGGCCTTTACATTAGCCAATGGGTTTACCTATGTTGAATATTTTATGAACCGAGGAATAGCCATTGATGATTTTATACCCAACCTAAGTTTTTTCTTTAGCAATGGAATGGATCCTGAATATGCAGTCATTGGAAGAGTAGCTAGAAGAATTTGGGCTAATACCATGAAGCATAAATACCATGCCAATGAGCGTTCTCAAAAATTAAAGTACCATATTCAAACTAGTGGAAGAAGTTTACATGCCCAAGAAATTGACTTTAATGATATAAGAACAACGCTTCAAGCATTGTATGCCATTTATGACCAATGTAATAGTTTGCATACCAATGCTTATGATGAAGCTATTACGACCCCCACTGAAGAAAGTGTAAGACGTGCCTTAGCGATACAATTAATTATTAATAAAGAATTAGGCACTACCAAAGTGGAAAATTTTCAACAAGGAAGTTTTTTAATTACGGAGTTAACCGATTTGGTGGAAGAAGCAGTGATGCAAGAATTTGAAAGAATTAATAATAGAGGGGGAGTACTAGGTGCGATGGAAAGAATGTATCAACGTACAAAAATTCAGGAAGAAAGCCTTCAATATGAAACTAAAAAACATACAGGTGAAATACCCATCATTGGGGTAAATAGTTTTGTACAAGCTAGTCAAAAAAACAATGCCGATCAGCAAGCCATATTTAGATCTTCTTCTTCAGAACAAAATGGTCAAATTAGAAATTTAGCAAGCTTCCAAAAAAGGAACCAAAATATAAGTGCCTCCTATCTAAAAAAGCTCCAAAAAACGGCATTACAGAACGAAAATATTTTTACCGTTTTAATGGAAGCGGTCAAATATTGCAGTTTAGGGGAAATTTCTAATGCCCTTTACGAGGTAGGGGGTAAATACAGCCGAAATTTGTAAAAAAACGATACCTTTGGCCCTCGTTAATTACGATTAAATTTCGCGTATGAATACTGATAAAAATACAGTCATTGGTTTTATATTACTGGCAGGTTTGTTTTTTTTATACTTCTGGTATACGAACAAAGAACAAACCGACTTAGCTAATTATAAAAAGCGTTTTGATGATTCTGTTGCCATTGTAAAAGCCTCTGCGGCTAAAGCAGCTGCTTTACAAAATCCTGTAAAATTAGATTCAACTACAGGTGCTGTTATAAACAATATAGATACTGTTAAAGAAGAATTCACTTATTTGGAGAATGAGGTGGTGAAAGTAAAGTTTAGTAACAAAGGGGGTCAAGTAGCGGAAGTAACACTCAAGAAATATACAAACTATAAAAAGGAGTTAGTGAGATTGGGAGATAGTAGTTCTTTAAATTATCCTATCAATATTGGGGAAAATAATACACTTCAAGTCAATCAAATTTTATTTCCAACCAAGACTATCACTATGGGTGAAAAGGGGGCACAAAAAATTGAGTATGCCTATATCACAGCAGCCGGTAAAACTATTCGTCATCAGTTTACATTAGAAGCCAATAAATATAATGTGGATTGGAATATTCAATTCGAAGGGGCTAATCAATTATTAACGAATAATCAATTGAATATTGTTTGGGATGTACATACTTATCAACAAGAACGAACATCTGTTTATGAGCGTCAAATGTCTAATATTTGTTTTTCTGAAGGAGGTGAATTTGATTATATTTCAAGTAAAACCACTAAAGCTTTTGAAAAACCTATTCAATGGGTGGGTTTAGTGCAACAATTTTTTACCACTACTTTAATTGCTAAAGAAGGTTTTTCTACAGGAAATGTAAATTGGCAAAGAAAGTTAGATAGTAGTAATGGCTTAGCATCGCTTCAATCTCAATTACAAACTAAGGTCGCGGCTACTAATGCTACCATAGCCTTATCTCTTTATTATGGTCCTAATGACTTTCAAATCTTAAAGGCACAGGCGCCAGAAATGGAAAAAATTGTCAACTTAGGAAGAGACTTATATTCTTTTGTACGCCCTATAAATAAATATATTTTAATGCCTGTATTTGACTTTATTGCAGGCTTTGTCAAAAACTTTGGTTGGGTAGTTTTATGGTTAACTATATTTATTCGATTAGTCACTTCTCCACTTACTTATTCAAGTTATTTGAGTAGTGCGAAGATGAAAGTATTGAAACCTGAATTAGATGAGATTAAGAAAAAATTAGGTGACGATCAACAAGGCTTTGCGATGGAGCAAATGAAATTGTTTAGAGAGGCAGGGGTAAACCCATTAGGCGGTTGTATTCCAGCCTTACTACAAATTCCTATCTTCTTTGCCTTATATAGTTTCTTTAACTCCAATATTTCTTTAAGAGGACAATCGTTTTTATGGAGCCAGGATTTATCTAGCTATGACTCTATTGCCACGCTTCCTTTTACTATCCCTAGTTTTGGTAACCATATTAGTTTATTTACCCTTACTGCAGTTTTGACTAGTTTGTTAATGTCTATTTATAACATGGCCATGACACCTACACAGGATAACCCTGCTTTAAAGTATATGCCTTATATATTTCCATTCGTTTTATTATTCATCTTTAACGGATTACCTTCTGCTTTAACTTGGTACTATACTGTTTCTAACGTAATTACTTTGCTAATGCAATTAGTCATTCAAAAGGTTATTATCGATCATGATAAAATTTTAGCAGGTATTGAAGTAAAACGCAAAACGCCTAAAAAGAAAAGTAATTGGCAAAGCAAGTATGAGCACTTGATGGAGACGCAGAAAAAAGTACAAGCCCTAAAGGATAAGACAAAAAAATAAATTAACAATCCCCCCAAAACCTCCTGAAGTTTAAAATTACCCCCCTAATTATAAGCCTCTTCTTCTTTACGCCTGCTGCTCATGCTCAAACTAAGCTTGTGGGAGAGTGCGCCCTTCAGTTTCAAATTACAGAACAAAAAGCAAAAGGGCTGTTTGTGCCCATTGGTATAAAAGAGGTTTGGGTAAAAGGAAATCAATGTAAGACTACTTTAACAACAGCACAATTAGTACAAACCTTATTATTTAATACACAATTAAATAAAGCAACCATAACCAAAGACATTGGGCAAAGTCATTTTTTACAGACAATCCAATATCCACCATCCTCTATACTTAGCATAATTGCACAAGAGGCACAAACCACCGATACCGCTACCTATATTTTAGGATACCGTTGTAAGGCATTGCAATTAGAATGGAGTGATGGGTCTATTTATGATATTTTATACACCGATGAGTTGAGCTTAACCGTTAACCAATTCGAATTAGGCTTTAAAAATATTCCTGGATTGGTCTTGTCCTATACAATTAAGGGTGCAAAAGGTATGTTTATTAAATATCAAGCCACCAAACTGGATTTAAGTCCATTGTCATTAAACTTATTCACAATTAATAATGAATTGTATCAAGCAATAGATGAAAAGTAAAATTTAGGAAGAGTAAGGAAGATTGAAAACTAAGCGCTTCAACGTTAAGGTTAAATATTATGGTTGAACTGGACTAGGTGTTTTGAATTTAGACAAAATCACTTTATGGCGATAAGGAATGACATAAGAGATATTACCCTTATTGTATTTTAAATAGTTGCTATTATTCACAGAACCATTCATATTGATAGACGCAATACCTTTAAATTCTAAACTAGATTTCAAAGTATAAAAACTTGCTGTCTTATGTGTAAGATTTCCGATGTTCTTCAATGTATATTTCTCCACCATTTTTTTTGATTCGGTGCTACCATTTACTATAGTAGATGCGTAACTGCTCTCAGAGATGAGTAAAACAGTAGTTAAACAAGTGATGATGAATATGTTTTTTATAGTTCGCATGGTTAGTACGAAGGTAAGTATTTTACAATTTCAGCCACAAATTTATTTTTAACCAATTCTTAGGGGGTATGTGAAGAACAAATTATTGATAATTAATAGGTTAATTGTATATTTATTTCAAGCATTGAGAACCTCTATTTAATTTTTAAATTATTGATAATCAATGTATTATTCCTAACCCAGAAATTAAAAAGCCATGTTCGATAACCATCGTGACGAGGAGGGCGGAGATATTCATGAATTGATGCAAAGGTACCAGAACCTAAAGCTAGGTCGTACCAACTCCTATATTGAAGAAGATGATTTTGAAAGGATCATCGAGCACCTTGACGAAAAGGATGAAATAATGGAAGCTATCGAAGCGGCCAATATTGCCCTCGATCAATATCCTTCATCTGCTTTACTTATGATTAAGAAGGCCGATTTATTATTGGCTACTAGAAAATACAAAGAAGCCTTACAATTATTAAATACAGCGGCCTTATACGATCATAAGGATATGAATTTATTCATCTTAAAAACAGATGCTTATTTAGCTTTAGATAAACCCGAGAAAGCCATAACCTTATTACAAGAAGCCTTACATTTATTTGAAGGGCCAGATCGTACCGAAGTATTATTTGAACTTGCCGATGTATACGACGATCATGAAGCATTTGATAAAGTATTTGATTGTTTGAAATTGGTTTTGGAAGAAGATCCTACCAATGAAGAAGCCTTATATAAAATTTGTTTCTGGACAGATTTCACAGGAAGAAACGAAGAGAGTATTCGTTTGCATCAACAAATAATTGATGAACAACCTTATAATGCCTTGGCTTGGTTTAATCTAGCTGCGGCTTATCAAGGAATTAAATTACATGAGAAAGCCATTGACGCTTATCAGTATGCGATAGTCATTGATGAAAAATTTGATTATGCTTATCGTAATATGGGCGATGCCTTTTTACGCATTCGAAAATATAGAGAAGCCATTGAGGCTTTAGAAAAAGTTTTAGAGTTATCAAGACCTGAGGATGTTATATACGAAGCTATTGGGCACTGCTATCATAGAATGAAAAATTTTGCACAAGCAAGATTTCATTATAAAAAAGCTGCGCACTTAAACCCCGATGATAGTAGGCTCTATCAAAAAATTGCGGGTACCTATATGCAAGAAGAAAAGTGGGAATTAGCGATCAAGCAATTAGAGCATGCCTTAAGAATTCACAAACATATTAATGAGTACTATATTTTAATGGGGGAGTGTTATATGCATCTTTTACAGTTTAAAGAAGCAGCTCAATTTTTTGGAACAGTCGTAAAAAATAAGCCCAAGCAAATTGCAGGTTGGGAATACTTAATTAAATGTTTAGTGGCCAATGAACAGTTGGATAGCGCCTTGGAGCAAACTGAACTGGCCTATATGTCTACCCAAGGAAAAGTAATTTTTATTTTTTATCGTAGTGCCATCTTGTTTATGATGGGCAAGACTGCAGAAGGTTTATTACAATTAGAAATGGCGCTATCTAAATCTTCTAAGCTATTAAAAAAATTCACCAAATTCTATCCTGAAATTGTACATGATCCTAAAGTGGCGGAGTTGATTGGTCAATTTAAGAAGGTGAAAAAGTCTTAATATTATTTAAGTTACCTTTGCAGTAATTATAAATAAAAAAAAATACAAAAATGAATTATCATCTAACTCAAATACCTGAAAGAACATCCAAACCAAGAAAAAGCGGGATTACGATGGTGATGGATAAGGGCTTGAGTTATGGAGAGGCTGAAAATTTTCTAAGTGTAGCAGGGCCGCATACCGATGTCATCAAATTAGGTTTTGGTACTTCTTTTGTCACACCGAACCTGAGAAAAAAAATTGAATTATACCAGGCGGCGGGTATACCTGTTTATTTTGGAGGTACTTTATTTGAAGCCTTTGTGATAAGAAATCAATTCGATGATTATATTGCCATGTGCAAGGATTATAAAATAGATATGATAGAGGTGAGTGAT
>Ga0209401_1001887_pt1 | contig 13727 bp, 10 predicted proteins | sample M_140807_MF_Meta_FD_187318 | JGI IMG/M metagenome (GOLD analysis project Ga0209401, IMG submission 187318) | Freshwater microbial communities from Lake Montjoie, Canada to study carbon cycling - M_140807_MF_MetaG (SPAdes) (version 2) | ecosystem: Environmental > Aquatic > Freshwater > Lake...
TGTTTCCAGGACCACTTCCCTGTGTAAGAACCTGAAAAACTGTAGATGAATAGATAGTGTCAACTCGATATGTGCCATTCAGAGAGCTGTTAAATGTCATGCCTGCTAGGGTGACAAGCGACTGTGTCCGTAAGTTATGAGGGGCTGATGTTTCGATCTGAAGATACTGACCACCCCATGAACTAGTGCTAAGTGCCACAGGTGCTGCGGTTGAATAGGTCGGGTTGTAGAAGGGGAGGTAGATTGTCAGACCGCTATTGTTGGTCGAGAATAAAGCGCTTGTAAGATTGTACCAGGTTCCAAGATTCTGAGGTGTCAAATATATCTTGTCACTGCCGTCAGTTGGTGTTGAAGTCGTAAGCCGTGCAGTTGAATATCCGAATGGCGGACCCTGAAATGCGTATCTTGGAGGACCCTGTAATCCACGAAGCCCTTGTAATCCTGTCATTCCGGTAATTCCTGTTGGAGCTGCCATTTATCAGAAAGCAATATATTCCGCGCTGGATCCTGAACCAGCAAAAAAAACAAATGTAATTGATTGCCCTGGAGCGAGTCCTAAGTCGATGTAAAAATTGGGAATTTGATTTTGCTGACATGTTAATACGGATCCGGGTATTGTAAGCTTATATATTCCTGAATTAATGTTAATCCTTTGATTGAGCGTGGTATTGCCATTTGTAAATGTCCAGAATGTTCCATACTGATCGCTAGTAAGGTTAGAAGGAAAACTCAATTGTGGTATGGTCGCATTCGCCTGAAGAGTGTAAAGACCACCTGCATTTATGAACTGGACGGAAAGGGGGTTTCCGTCGAGGATAGTTACATTCACACGTCCAGTAGTGCTATAAAATGTTGTTCCAGGCGCCCCATAGGGGGTTCCCTGAAGTCCTTTCCGTCCAGTTGTTCCTGTATGTCCTCGAGGTCCTTGGGCACCGCTCATTCTTATGTAAAACGGAAGTTAAAATCCTGAGATACAGAACCTCACCCACGAGAAAAATGACTGACCTTTCAACAGCCTATCAACGCAAGACGCATCGCGAGCACATCCTGGATCTTCCTGACACCTATATTGGTAGTGTGACAACCGCCTCTGAGGAGGTGTTCCTACGAGAGGAGGAGACTTTTAAGGCAACAACCATCCCTGTGAATCCCGGTTTCTACAAGCTGATTGACGAGCTCTTGGTCAATGCTCACGATCAAGTTGTCCGGCTTCGGAGCCGGCAGTCCACGAACCCGGTCAAATCTATTGAGATTGACTGTGGAGCAACGCTCTTCAGTATCAAGAACGATGGTGAACCCATTGATGTAGCAGAGCATCCGGAGCACAAGACCTGGATTCCACAGATGATCTTTGGTGAGCTGTTGACCTCAACAAACTACGACAAGAATGAGAAGAAGCTGGTAGGTGGTAAGAACGGATATGGTGTGAAGCTAGTGAACATCTTTGCAAATGAGATGGTTGTTAACGTAGTGGATCAACCACGCGGACTGAAGTATAAACAGACATTCCGCAAGAATATGACAGAGGTAGAGAAGCCGATCGTGACTGCAAACAAGGGCAAGTCAAGTGTTCAGGTGATTTGGACGCCTGACTTCAAGCGGTTCGGTATGACGGAGATCACGGCAGACATGATGCGACTGATTGAGCGCCGTGTCTGGGATCTGGCGATGACCCTGGGCAAGGAAGTCAAGGTGACTTGGAACGGTACGGCGGTCAAGTGCAAGAATCTGACCGAGTATGCGAAGGCGTTCGGCTGTGATCCGGTGATCTACGAGACCCCGAATGAGCGCTGGCACATTGCGATTGCTGACAGCCCCGTGGACAAGTCCTTCAGCATGTCGTTTGTCAACGGCATCTGGACGTCCAAGGGTGGCACGCACGTGGATGGCATCACTAACCAGGTGGTCAATCACATCGTGGAGTATCTGGAGACGAAGAAGAAGGTGAAGGTCAAGCCGGGTATGGTGCGTGACAATCTGGCTGTCTTCGTAACCTCCATGATTGAGAACCCAAGCTTCACGAGTCAGACCAAGGAGACGCTGACAACCAAGGCATCGGCATTCGGGTCCAGCTTCAAGCTGTCAGACGACACTCTGAAGAAGATCGTGACCAAGCTGGCGATCGTGCCGAAACTCCTGGAGGCGCAGTCAGCCAAGGATGCCAAGGACAACAGCAAAACTGACGGCAAGAAGCAGTCTCGTATCACGGGCATTCCCAAGCTGGATGATGCGGTCATGGCGGGCACGAAGGACTCTGCCAAGTGCACGCTGATCCTGACAGAGGGAGATTCGGCTAAGGCAATGGCGCTGAGCGGTCTCAGCCAGGAGCAGCGCAAGCTCTTCGGTGTCTACCCGCTCAAGGGTAAGGTGCTGAATGTGAAGGACACAAGCGATGCCAAGGTGGAGCACACCAAGGAGATTGCTGAGCTCAAGAAGATTATCGGCTTGACCTCCGGCAAGAAGTATACAGATGTGAAGGATCTGCGTTATGGGTCGATCATGATCATGACAGATCAGGATCTAGATGGTAGCCACATCCGCGGTCTGCTGATCAATCTGTTCCACGAGCTCTGGCACGAGCTGATTGCAATCCCAGGGTTCCTGACATATATGGCGACGCCGATTGTTAAGGCGAATAAGGGCAAGGAGTCCAGGATCTTCTATTCACAGTACGAGTACGAGCAGTGGCGTTCTGGCGAGGGATCCAAGGGCTGGAAGGTCAAGTACTATAAGGGACTTGGTACCTCGACGCGTGACGAGGCCAAGGACTACTTCAGCAAGGTCAATGCGGTTCGCTTTGATTACGATGATAAGGCTGACAAGTCAATTGATCTGGCGTTTAACAAGCAGAGGGCTGATGATCGCAAGGAGTGGCTGAAGGGCTACGATCGCACGGCACTGGTTCCTACGGGCAACCGAGTTCCGTATGATGACTTCATTCACAAGGACCTCATCCATTTCAGCTACTACAATCTGGAGCGCTCCATCCCGAGCGTGATGGATGGTCTCAAGACCTCACAACGCAAGATCCTCTATGCAGCGTTCAAGCGTAATCTCACACAGGAGATTCGTGTTGCTCAGTTTGCCGGATACGTGTCAGAGCACACAGGTTACCACCACGGTGAGGCATCACTGAATGAGACCATCGTGGGCATGGCACAGGACTTCATGGGATCCAACAACATCCCGTGGTTGGTTCCGCAGGGGCAGTTTGGTACGCGCATCCAGGGTGGAAAGGATGCAGCATCACCCCGTTATATCCACACCTACCTCCAGCCTCGTGTTCGCAAGTTGGTTCCTGAGGAGGACTTTGCGGTGCTGAAGTATCGTGATGACGACGGACTGCCGGTGGAGCCGGAGTGGTATGCACCGGTCCTGCCGATGCTCCTGGTGAATGGAGCCCGTGGCATTGGCACTGGCTACTCGACCTACATCCCGCCGTGCGACCCGAAGGTGATCAAGACGAAGTTGATGCGAAAGATCCAAGCGGGGCATCCGCTGAGGGACAACTTGTACCCGCTCGTGCCGTACTTTGAGGGATTCAAGGGAACCTACACCGAGGATGGAGTGGTTGGTGTGTATCGGAAGGAGAAGGACGAGTTTGTGGTAACCGAGCTTCCACCTGGCACCTGGACAGCTGACTATCGCGAGTGGCTGGAGAAGGAGCTGGCGGAGGGTCGTATCAAGGACTTCAGCGACACATCCACAGATCAGCAGATCAATATCCGGATCAAGGGGATTGACGAGAAGGTACTCGTGAAGTCGCTGACGGAGAAGGTTCGCATGACCAACATGCACGCCTTCAATGCGAAGGGCGTCATCACGAAGTATGAGACGCTGACCGACATTCTCTGTGAGTTCTGGACTGTCCGCATCAACCTCTACGAGACGCGTCGGGAGTACCAGATCAAGGTGCTCAAGGAGAAGCTCCCGTATCACAAGAATGTTGTCCGGTTCATCCGCGATCAGATCCAGGACGAGCCTGAGGTCAATCTCAAGAAGAAGAGCCTGAAGGAGTGCGACGAGATCCTGGGCGAGCATGAGTATCAGCACATTGACGGAAGCTATGACTACATCATGCGCCTGCCTGTATCGGCATTCACTGCTGAGAAGGTTGCCAAGCATGAGAATGACATGGCGGATCTACTGGCGGAGATCTCCAGGTTGGAGAATACGAACGCGGAGAAATTGTGGCTTGCAGATTTAGAGCAGGTATAATAAGTAGAGTATGAGCAATTACTTGGACTTACTAATTCAGCAAGACAAGGCGTCTCAAAATGTATACAACTTTGATCCCCGGATCCAGATGCAACAAACAAGGAGTTATTCACGAATTGAACCTTTTTCATCGGGTCCTAAGGAAGATGTTCCATCTGTCTCCTATACCGATCAGATTGTTGGATCCCACTCCGATTCAGCCATCGTGCAGTCTTCTCCAAATACAGTGGCTGTGAAACGATATATTGTAATTGACACTTCACAGCGAGACTTTGTTAAGCAACCAAATCCTTTTTCCAATCTTACATTCACATTTGGACTGCAGTCAACACAGGCAAGTAATCCACCTGTGTATTCAAACAATCCATTCGTACCCACCTTTGCTACGGAGCAAGCGGCACTTCCTGCACCTATACCGGGTATTCCGAATACACGTGGATGGACATTTTCAAATGTATCCTATCCACCCTATAACTCAAGTGTTCCGAACGGCAACTTCATTGGATACGACACAGGGTACACCCTTCAGCCATCAGGCTCTGGTTTTGGAAGCGTCTTTACACCCTGTAATGTGTCTGCCGTCCGCCTCGTCCGTGCTGTCATGCCTCAGCGTCAGTTCTTGAATTTACCGATTATTCCAACAGGCGCTGGATCGGATATTTCGACACTGATTCAGAACACACTACCTAATACATCCTTCTCCACATTTGCAACATACCCGTATTTGATGCTGTATCTTAATGAATACTTTGGACAATATGTGGGTGGTAATGAACCGACTCGCAGGTCCTTCTCAGTTATGACACAGCGTCAGCGTCAACAAATTACCTTCACCTCAAACTCGCTTGGTGTTCAACAGTTTGACTACGAGCCATGGGGTGAAGAAGCCCTCCGCCTCCAAAGTCCAATCACGAACCTTCAACGTATCCAGGTGAGCGTGTCCGATCCAATTGGCAACGTCTTCATTCACAATGATACATTAGCAGTCTCCCTTATGCAGACTGACTCGAATCAAATGTTTATCAAATGCTTCACAGCTAACTTTAGCTATTTCAGTGGTAACGAGATGCGTATCGGCGATCGCGTTGTGTTCTACCCTGCTACCATCTCAAATATGTTGAAGTCTCAATACCTTGCTGTGCAAAACTCTGATAAGCGGAAGTTCATTGAACAACTGTTAGTCGGAACCTTCCCTGTCCTCGCACTTCTGGACTACGTTGAAAATCCAGATACAGGTGTGTTTGTCCCCCGAACAGTTGCACGAACCCTACCCTATGTATCATCCTATAACGGCTTTGTGATCCCTAACTTTTTTACAGTGGGAGCTGAAGGATCTGTGACTCCAACATACCCTAGATCAATTGACAGTGGAACGTATACCATTCTTGAGCCCAACTCACTCGTTGGCTCGAATCTTGAGTTTATGAATGCAAGTCTTCAGCCAGTGTATACACTTGAACTGGAGATCCAACAGCCGGACACAGGAGCAATTGGAGGAAAGATTGTCTTATAACAAAGCAATGGCATCCTCGTTTGCAAACTACCACACCGGAGAGCTTTCCGATTTCTACACCCAGACTGCGATTCCGAATGCTCCTAAGCACACGGGTCGTCTCCCACTCAGTGGAGATGAGGAGAAGTCCACACTGCCTCCGTTTACTCTGACGGCACAGGAGCCGTATGTTATCCCGACACGTGTAGCTGAGCAGATGCAGTATCGTCACGAGGCTACACCGCTGAACAGTGTCTTCTTTAGCGAGGACAACCTTGAGAACCTCCAGGGAGCCATCGCGGCTGCCGTTCTGCAGATGAGCGGTGCCAAGCGCTATGTTATCGGTCGCCAGAATGATGCAGATCTCAAGACGATCATGCGATCGTATTACCTGCAGTATGCTCAGAACGATCCGTCGCGCGTGGCTGAGGAACTTGAGCTCCTGAACAACCGTGTCATTGGATACTCTGCGAACAACATTCTTATAGAGATTGAGGCCTACAAGTACTACCGCAAGGACATTGAGGATTTCCCTGCTCCCATTGAGCGTCCCGTAATGACGAATATTTACGGAACGCGGACAGGAGAGCTCAAAAGCTTTTTCTGAACTAAGTAATGCTTAGTCGGTTTAATGACCGCGTGTTTCTCCAAGAGGGTCGTTGGTTTGTTTGGGATCCTAGTCTAGGACTATTTCGTCCCATTGACAACTACGCATGGAATGGCACTAAGTATGAAGTGGACGATCGAGCATATTGCACAGATCCCCTGTCCAAGACATACTGCTTTGGAACTGCCGAGATGCTTGCACGATGTGTTGAACTGAGCAAGAAGTATGAAGATCGTATTTCTAGTGTCGCCACAGCTTCATACCTTGCAATTGGCGACTTTATGTGGTTTCGTGATCGCCCTGTAACATTTACAAAATGTGCTCCTCGTGATGTAGCATCCTGGAAGCGACTTGTTAATGGAAATGCCCGCACCTGCAAGCGACGTTCAAATAAGAGATTTACAAAACGCAACATCTAAGAAGAGAAATGCGGGTGAATATTATTGGCAATACAAACTCTCTGGGCTTAGCTCAGGACATCCATATCCTTCATGGTATGGTCTATAACACATTGGGGAAGGAGACGCTTATTCGTCACGTTCCTCATTTTCATCCACAGTGCGAAGAGGCAGAGATTAATTTCTTTGTTGAGTCCATTAATCCGGCACTGTTCCACTATGCTGCAAAGAACATCTGGATCCCCAATCCAGAGTGGACTCAGAAGGCATGGAAGCCGTATGGTCAGATGGTAGACGAGATTTGGGTAAAGACCCGTGAAGCAGAGAAGCTATTTGCAGAGTGGGGGACAGTTCGCTATATCAACTGGACATCGGTTGACAAGACAGTTCCTGAGAAGAAGGACTACAACCGCGCATTAGTTCCGATCGGTAAGAATATCTGGCGCCACCCAAAGCCAATTGTGCAGGCATATATGCGAATCCAACAGACGGACTCCGAGTTGTATTTTAAGCTCCCCGTTGTGGACTTAGTGTATTATGACATTCAGGTTCCCAAGATCCCAGAGTCAGTTGCGGATAAGTTTGTGGTTCATGATGCTCGTGTCTCCGAGAAGGAGTATGATGCCCTGATGGCGGAGTGTGGTCTTCTAATTTGCACCTCCGCAGCGGAAGGGTTTTGCCATGCAGTTAATGAGGGTATGTCTGCAGAGTGTATTCTCCTTCTCAGTCCAATTGAGGCACTTCGTGAGTTGACGCATAAGGCACTATGGGTGTCGAGTTCAAAGTCGGTCCCTCACCCTGAGTGTGTAGGTGTCCTGGAAGATGTTGACGTTGGATCCATCGTGGAATCCCTTGCAATGTATGTGAATATGAACCATCATCAGAAGCGAACGGAAAGCCGTGCAAATCGTGAGCGATATGAAAATCGCCATCAGACGTTTCTTGTTGCAATTGAGGCTGCAATCAAGAATGTGAGTTCCGGTCTTGAAACCTACTCACTTGAGAAGCGTCTCCCGAAGGAAGATGATCTCCCTAAGATTTCGGTAATTACACTCACCCACGATCGTCGCCCATTCATACCGCTTGTGAAGTATGGACTGATTGCACAGACATACCCTGCTGAAAAAATTGAATGGGTTATTGTGGACGATGGCAAGGATCAGATTAAGGATCTTGTGTCTGAGATTCCGAATGTTAAGTATGTGTTGGTGGATGAAAAGATGAATATTGGCGCCAAGCGAAACCTGGCAGTTGAGAAGGCATCCCACGATATCCTTGTAATGATGGATGATGATGACGTCTATCCAAGCAACAGCCTTCTTGCACGGGTTGCTCATATGTTGGCTGAACCGCGTAAAGAGTGCCTGTTCTCAACGGTCATCCCGTGTTACAATATCCATGAAACTAAGTCGTTCATGAACGTTCCTCCAATCAAGCTTCCTATGTATGATCGAGTCTCTGAGGCTACACTGTGTTTCACGAGGGACTTCTGGAAGGCAGGTGGGTTTCCTGATCAGCAGATTGCTGAGGGTGGCGCATTCGTTCGCGGTCGCGAGCAAATGTGTCGGGAGTTATCTCCCCAGGATGTGATTGTGAGTTTGATCCATAAGCAGAATACGTCATCGCGTAAGGCTCCTCCGATGGCTGAGCCGAATGGATGTCACTATGGGTTTTCGGATGAGTTATTTACGTTGGTATCTGAGATTGGTGCAAGTCTTTAAGCGAAGAAACCGCGGCGGCTCTTGCGCGAGCGGCGGGAGCGGCGCGATCCACGGCGGCGGCGACGACCACCCATCTCCTCGGCAACAGGCGCAACGGGGTCAACCGCGGCCTCCATCTCATCACCGCCCATCTTCTTGAGCGACTTGAGCATCTTCTTCATCTTCTTCGTCATGCGGCGGCGACGACCACCAACATTGGCGGGAGAGATGATTGCACCACCGCCCGTTGTGGGCGTGGCAGTAGCGTGGGATCCAGACGGAGCGACAACTGTGGCAGTAGGGGCAGACATTTGTTTGTTCTAAGGTTGATACAATTTTACGCTGAGCACGAAATACACGCAGGGGGCTCGACAGTAAATTGTTGAGCCTTGGCTGCTGCCTTTGTGCGCAGATAGTAGCACCCAGTCTTCAGTCCTGCCTTCCATGCATAAAAGTGCATGGACGACACCTTGGATGGAGTGGGCTCGGAAAGGAACAAATTCAGAGACTGAGACTGGCAAATAAACGGGGCGCGATCGCGAGCCATATTGATAAGAGTCTTCATCGGGATCTCCCATACTGTCTTATACAGATCACGGATCTCAACTGGAAGCTCAAGCATCGTCTGGATTGATCCATTGTTTGCAATGATCGCTGTGCGAATATCTGAGGTCCAGAGTCCAAGCTTGACAAGATCTTCAACGAGATACTTATTCACCACCATAAACTCACCCGATAGCACGCGGCGAGAATACAAGTTGGATGTGAACGGTTCAAAGCACTCGTTATTGCCCAGGATCTGAGAGGTAGACGCGGTGGGCATAGGGGCGATGAGGAGGGAGTTGCGCACGCCCGCCTTGCACATTCTCCGTAGTCCGTCCCAGTTGAGATACGTTGACTTAGGCGTCTCATTCCAGAGATCAAACTGCATCTTGCCCTGGCTCATTGGTGATCCATCAAAGGATGGATAGTTCTTCTCGGCGTCAACTGCGATTCCACGCCAGTCTGACTGGGAAGCTCCAAGCATACTGGTTGTGGCGGCAGCAAAGTATATGTTCTCAAAGATCTCACGATTCAACTGCGCAGCACCCTCGGATGTCCAGGGAAGTCGGAGCATCGCAAAGACGTCGGCAAGACCCTGGATGCCGATTCCGATCGGACGATGACGGAGATTGGAGGTCTTACACTTTTCCGTCGGATAGTAGGTCTTATTAATGACAATATCCAGGTTCCGAGTGAGGATGGAAGTGTAGCTGCGAAGCTTCTCAAAGTTGAACTTTCCGTCTTCGACGAACTTGGGGAGAGCCAGAGACCCGAGGTTGCAGACCGCCGTCTCCTCCGGGGAGGTGAACTCGACAATTTCCGTGCACAGGTTGGAGGATTTGATGGTTCCAAGGTGCTGTTGATTGGACTTGGCATTACACGCATCCTTGTACAGCAGATAGGGGCCACCAGTCTGAATCTGGGCATCTACTATCATCTGCCATAACTTCTTGGCGGGCATCTCCTTGACTGCGAGATTCTTGCGCTCGTAGCCACAATACAGCTCGGCAAACTCATCGCCCCAGCAATCCGAAAGCCCAGGGCACGTATCCGGGCTCATGAGGCTCCACATCTCATCCTTCTCCACGCGTTGCATAAACAGGTCGCAGACCCAGAGACCATAAAACAGATCACGAGCACGCTCATCATCTCCACCCGTATTCATCTTGAGGCGGAGGAACTCCTCAATATCTGCATGCCATGGCTCAAGGTAGATTGCAAAAGATCCGTTGCGCTTTCCACCTTGGTTCACATACTTTGCAGTATCATTGAAGACCTTGAGCATCGGCGTCAGACCCGTGGACTTGCCATTAGTGCCCTTGATCAACGCATCGCGCGCGCGAACATTGTGAACAGACAAACCGATTCCGCCAGCCCACTTGGAGATCTGCGCACACTCACCCAGCGTATCGTAAATACCCTTGATGGAGTCATCCTGCATGTGCACCAGAAAGCATGAACTTAACTGCGGATGCTTGGTTCCAGAGTTAAACAGCGTAGGCGTTGCGTGGATAAAGTACCCTTGTGAAAGAGCATCATAGGTCTCCTTGACGCGGGGAAAGTCATCACCATGAAGCTGGATCGCCACGCGCATCCACATATGCTGGGGGCGCTCACCTGGAAGCATATATCCCTTCTGTAGAGTCTTGAATCCAAAATAGTCAAACATAAAGTCACGGGAAAAATCAATCATTGACTGATACTCGTTTGGGTAGTCATCTGCAGACCGCCAATAGTCATATGACGCAAGCCCCATCTCGTGGAGATTATCCACTACGTTAAAAAGCCCAGAGTTCGTCAATTTCTGATGATTGTCAATTAAGATACGCGCAGCCAGCTTACCGTAATTCGGGTGATAGCGAGCCTGCATCATCGCACAAGTCTCTGCAGCAAACTCGTCCAGCTCCGATGTCTTAATCCCATCCTGAATTTGATTGCAAACCTTCTGTGCGACCAAATCAGGGTTCACATGGGACAACCCCTCTGCGAGTCGCTGAATCCGAGTCAACACCTCATTAAAGGAAACCGGCACTTTTGTTCCGTTGCGCTTTGTTACATACATATGGTCAGACATCTTCACTACTATATCAACCATCATTACCTTTAAGCGGGTAAAAGTTAAAAATTGTTTTTGGTTATGAGCGGAGGTTCCTACTCGTAGTCGCGGAAGGCGATGCCAACCGGAAATCGCGGGATTCCGTCCTCGGTCAGCTCCTGGTAGCGCACAGTGAGCTTTTTGCCAACATACGAGTCGGCATCATTGAAGAGCTCGGTACGCTCCTCGTGAGTTCCGCGAGGGCGCACACTGAACTTCTTCTTGTCCTCGGTCTCGCAGACCCAGATGACCAGCCCCTTCTCCGAGCCTACACCATCTGTGAACTCCACGACCGTGAACTCGGCATCCTCAAACTCCTTGAACTTCTGCAGGTCCTTGGAGCGGGCTGCGAGCTGGTACAGGCCCGCCTTGTTGCGGATGATCAGACCCTCCGCGCCCTCAGCGACAAACCGATCGTGGAAGCCCTTCAGCTCTGCCTTGGTCTTGCACTCCTCCGTAATGAGGCGGTAGACAAACGGATACAAATGCACGTGGTTCACGAACATCTCCCGGAGGGTTGCGTGGCGCTCCTCAAACGGCGTGTCATTCACGCAATCGTAGACCCAGTACTTGACCTGGCGTAGGAGCACCTTCTCGGCATCATTGTGCTTCTTCTTGCGCACCAGCCCCACGAACTGCTGGAAGTTCAGCGTGTCCGAATAGAGCTCTCCATCCAGAACAAGCTCAACATCCTTGAGGTCGTTCACGATGTGCTCCATGTTCGGAAACACCTTTCCCTGACGGCTCGTCAGGACCCCATTGCGGAAGATGCAACGGACCCCGTCCAGTTTCGGCTGCACGTAGCAGGGAAACTTGATGTCCTTTCCACGCTTGTGGAAGTCGTGCGCCAGCATCGGCAGGATCGCCTCATGTGCAGCCATGGCTCCATCGGATGCAACTGCTGGAACCTGCGCATCATCCAGGGACTCCGCATATCCCCCAGTCTTCTTCTTGTCCCACGTGGACTTTGCCTCTAAAGCTGCCTGCTCAGCAGCCGTCGTGGCATTCTTCTTTCCAAGATTCTTCCCGGATGTGATCGTCTTCTCATTGACAGTCACTGCTCCACCCTCGTATCCATAGGATACTCGGATCTTCGCTCCAATCACTTCAATGTTCCACACTTGTGTCTTTCCAGTCTTTGACTTACAGTAGAGAGTAGGGAGTGCCATTTTATTCGATATCCGCCCACTATCCATATTCTTAAACTCATCAAATCCGTTTTAGACGATCTATTTTGACCGATCTAAAAAGGGAGTTACCGCATGCGGGGCTTGAACCCGCGACTACGGGCTCACCCTAGGGGTTTCCCCGTAAAAGGCCCGTGCTCTACCAACTGAGCTAATGCGATTTGGTGCGACACGTGGGGATTGAACCCACGACCACGGCCTCATAAGGACCATGCTCTACCACTGAGCTAGTATCGCAGTTAAAAATTAGTTTACCGATACCGGGAATCGAACCCGAGCCAAGGCTGTGAAAGAGCCCTATCCTAACCACTAGACCATATCGGTTGGTGGTGCTACTCGGGATCGAACCGAGGTTCAGGGGTTCAAAGCCCCTTGTCCTGACCACTAGACTATAGCACCATGTGGTTTATGTTTTTTATGTGTAAGTTTTAGAAGCGGGAGCCGATATCGAACAGAGCTCCATTGTGCTCATACGTAGGACCATTATTGGCATAGGTTGCACGTCCGTAGTGCTCAACATAGTCCCAGTTGTTAAGGTCGGCCTCCTCATCAAGCTCCTCATTGGTCCAGACCTTCTTGACATGGACCTTGCGCTTGACTGTAGTCCAGCCCTTGGTATCCCACTCCATGAGTGGATAGCAATCACATGGGTAGTCTCCCATTGGGGTTGAAATCTGATAAGCCGGCTGGATTCGGCACTGAAGAAGGGCCTCGGCGTACTCACGCCGATCCTTAGGGCTGCGGTGGGGGATAACACGGTTTGCGAACTCAATGCAAGAAGACATAGTAGCGTTAGAAGAAGACATTTTACTCTCAGGGGTGATGTCTATTGTTCTGAAAAGTTCGAATCCATTTTGGACGACCTACTCAGTTTCCTTTGTGAGAAGTTTGACATCGATGTGCATGCATTCTAACTCCTTCACAAATACGCTCATCGCATACGGCATTTCAAGAATATCAGCACTTGTATCCAGACGACCCTCTTCCCGATTGAACTGAATCTCAGCCTTGTCTGAACGATCCATAAAACTCTCGTGTAAGAACTTGGACATTCCGTGAGCAATCATTCCATCACGCTCCATCTCACCAATTGCAAGACCGCCACCCCGAGAACGCCCGTGAACTGGTTGGTGGGTCATGAGTGTCTTGGGACCTGTAGCGCGGTAGTTGATCTTGTCTTCTACCATATGCTTGAGGCGCTGGTAGTAGATGACACCCATGAAAATATCAGCTTCCATCATTTCGCCTGTCATTCCATTGTAGAGGATTTCGTGACCCTGCGGTTCAAATCCTCTATCAATCATTGCCTGTTTCAGATCCGACACCCTGCGAGACATGGTAAATGGCGTGGCATCCACAAAGGCACCCAGGTTAAGACCCATCTTACCATTTGTGCTCTCCAAGAACTGTCCGATGGTCATACGAGTAGGAATACCGTGGGGATTAAAAATGATGTCCGGTCGCACACCCTTTCGTGTGAAGGGCAT
>Ga0209401_1001889_pt1 | contig 13719 bp, 11 predicted proteins | sample M_140807_MF_Meta_FD_187318 | JGI IMG/M metagenome (GOLD analysis project Ga0209401, IMG submission 187318) | Freshwater microbial communities from Lake Montjoie, Canada to study carbon cycling - M_140807_MF_MetaG (SPAdes) (version 2) | ecosystem: Environmental > Aquatic > Freshwater > Lake...
CCTTGGTGAGGTCAAACACCACTTCAACCTTGTCGGCATCCACCGAGCGGCTGGAGATCACCTTGGCGAGGTCGGTGCGCCAGCCCTGCTTGCCGGCGCTGTCAAGACAGGCCGCGGTGGCGGTCTTGATGGCTTCCTCAGTGGTGAGGGCCAGGGCCGGGCCTGCGGCGGCCAGTAGGCCGAGGGAGGCAGCGGAGACCAGGAAAAAACGCTGCATGGAACGGGAGGACTGGACCATCCTGAATCAACTCCTGTAGGTCGGGTTTGGTAAGATTAGGGGAAGGAACCCTAGGCAAATGGGTGGTGAGCGTGTCGTCGCGACGGGCCCTGGCGAAGGGGTTCGCTGGCGAAGCCATCCATCGCGTAAACCTTATTCGGGTTGAGAATTTTGGCAACGGCTTTCAGACAATGATTTGGTTTGGCTTGCGATGTTCTCGGAAGGCTTGGGTGCGGGCTCCCCTGCGCTGAACGCCCATTCCAGCTTCTCTAGGCAGCTGGTTCCAGCCCTTCAGCAGCAGGGGAATCCGGAGGTTTGGATCACTGGCTGGGCAAGGCGGGGGCAAACACCAAAAAGTCTGATCACTTGCTTATTGGCTCTCAGTCTTGGCATGGCCGAAAACATGTCAGCGTGCTCTGAATCACCTGGAGGTACGGACTTGGGCTAGATGGCGCCGCTGCGATTGTCATCCGCTTGTCACATTCGCTTGCCGCAGTCAGCGTCCTTCGTCAGGATGGGGCCGCATTCTCCCTTCTTCCTGCAACTGCATGGCCCACGGAGTTCCCATTTCCAAGAAGTTTCTTGCCGAATTCATCGGCACCTTCTGGCTCGTGCTCGGCGGCTGCGGCAGTGCCGTGCTGGCTGCCGTCTTCCCCTATGACAGCGCCGCCGCCAACCCCCTTGGCCTCGGCTTCCTCGGCGTTGCCTTCGCCTTCGGTCTCACCCTGCTGACCGCCGCCTATGCGATCGGTCACATCTCTGGCTGCCACATCAATCCAGCCGTGACTTTCGGGCTCTGGGCTGCCGGTAAGTTCCCCGGTTCCAAGGTGCTGCCCTACGTGGTCGCCCAAGTGCTCGGAGGCCTCACCGCTGGTGGCCTGATCTACGGCATCGCCAGTGGCCGTGAAGGTTTCGCCCTCAGTGGCAGCAATCCGCTTGCCACCAATGGCTGGGGTGCCCATTCCCCCGGTGGTTACGGCTTCTGGGCTGCTCTGCTCACGGAGTTGGTGCTGAGCTTCATCTTCCTGCTGATCATTCTCGGCACCACCCACCGCCTGGCTCCCATGGGCTTTGCTGGTGTGCCAATCGGTCTGTCCCTCACCCTGATCCACCTGATCAGCATCCCGGTCACCAACACCTCGGTGAACCCCGCCCGCAGCACTGGCGTGGCGCTCTGGGCCGGTGGTGAGGCCGTGGGTCAACTGTGGCTGTTCTGGTTGGCTCCCATCGTGGGTGCCCTGTTGGCTGGCTGGGTCCATACCAACGTGTTCGAATCCACCGTTGACGACTGATCCCGATCGGTTCCTTCGATGGGCGATTGGGTCGTGCTAGCTCGATCGCCCCGCCGATGCAACAGGGCCCGCAGGGGCCCTTTTTTATGGCCTGCCTAGCCGCCCTCGGCACCTTCATAGGCGTTCTACGGGGTCTGCCTGGGGCGTGCCTGGGCCCGTAAAGACCTGTTGATGGTGGATCTCAGACGGCTACCAGGTCCTGCAGGGCCTCGAGCAGGGCATCCAGGTCTGAGGGGCTGGTGGTGATGTGGGTGCAGGCCCGCAGGCAGGCCGGATCCGGCAGGTTGCGGAGCCAGATGCCCCGTTCCCCGAGGCGTTCCACGAGGGTGGCGGGATCCTGGCCTTCCACCTTGAAGCTCACCAGGCCGGCCGGAGGGGGTTCGTCCAGCAGCGGATGCACGCTGGCGATCCGGCCCAGGCCTTCCCAAAGGCTTGCGCTGCGTTGGCGGATCAGGGCCAGCCGCTGCTGGTCCGTGCCCTCGGCCTCCAGCAGGCCCAGGGAGCTGGAGAGGCCCGCGAACAGGGGCGTGCAGGAGGTGGCCACCTCGAAACGGCGACCATCGCGGTGAAATGCTCCCGTGCCGGCGGATTCGTCGGCCAGGGAGCGCCAGCCGATCAGGGTGGGGCGGGCCTGCTCCAGCAGGCGCTCGGAGAGGACCACCACCCCGAGCCCTTCTGGACCGCAGCACCACTTGTGGCCGGTGCAGGCGTAAATGTCGGCAGCGGCAGCCGCTTCGGCCACTGGCACGCTGCCGAGGGACTGGGCCCCATCCACCAGCAGCCAGGGCTGGTTGGGATGCTGGGCAAGCCGGGCCGCCACTGCGGCGATCGGCATCAGCTGGCCGGTGTTCCAGAGCAGGTGGGAGAGCACCACAAGGCGGGTGCGGGGGGTGAGGCTCCGCTCCAGGGCCTCCAGCACCGCCGCCTGGGCGGCCTCGCTGCCGGAGCGGGCCTGCACCACGGCCAGGCTGGCTAGCTCGAGCTTCTGACGCTGGGCCAGCTCCCGGCAGGCGGCCACCACGCCAGGGTGTTCGCCGTCGCCGATCAGCAGTTCATCGCCCGCTTGCCAGGGCAGGCCCCACAGGGGAAGCACACAGCCGCTGGTCACGTTCTCGGTGAAGGCCAGCCGCTCTGGTGGCACCGCGCACCAACTGGCCAGACGCCGCCGCAGGCCCGACACCGTGCCCCCCACGTAGGGCCACACGCTGCCTGTAAAGGGCCCCAGCTCCTGGATGGTGCGCCAGCTCGCCTGGATTGCCTCCAGGGAGGGGGTGGGCAGGGGGCCCTGGCCGCCATAGTTGAAATAGACCTTGTTGGCCAGGGCGGGCATGAGGGCCCTCAGTTGCTGCGCGGGCTCCGCGGACGTGGACCCCAACCTGGGGTCCGACCTACCCGATGGGGGGATGCTCAACGGCTAGAGGCGAGGGCTGGAGGAAGCATGGCAGCGACCCGTGCTTTGGCTGGGGAGCCGCGACCGACCGATTCCGCAAGCCTCAGAGGACCTGGCCCACCACAACGGCGGCGACTGCGGAGAAGAGGGTGATGCCAAGGGCCGTGAACGGGTCCTGACCTTGGGCCACCGCCAGACTCGTGACAACACCGGCGCCGAGACAGGCCACGGCGAGCTGGCCGGTCAGTTCGCCACGGGGGCGTGGGGTTGGGGTCACAGCAGCGGTTGCGTCTGGGCGGAAGCTACCGGTGGTTCTGGGAGCGTGGTTCCGCGGTGCGGCGGGTTGTTACCCGCTGTTCGGGAACTTCATGCTTCTGTTACATCGGGCCCGGCTGCGCTCCGCCGCTCAGGCCGGTAACGGCGGCGATGCGGGCCGGGCCCTGCCGCTGCTGGCCCATTGGCGCAGGGCCTCCAGCTGCTCCCGGGCCGTGCGGGAGAGCGGCACCACCTGGGATGCGGCGGCGACCAGGTCGGCCTCGCTCGGCTCGCGGTTCTCGGCGAAGGCCAGGTGCATCGCCTCGATCACGGTCTGCTCCAGCTCCGCCCCCGAGAAGCCCTCGGTGCGATCCACCAGCACCTGCAGGCCGATCGTGTGATCCGGCCGGCGGCGGCGCAGCTGTAGGTCGAGAATGGCGAACCGTTCCGCCGGGCTGGGCAGCTCCAGCAGGAAGATCTCGTCGAAGCGGCCCTTGCGCAGCAGTTCGGCCGGCAGCCGCTCCACCGCGTTGGCGGTGGCCACCACGAACACCGCGCTCGTCTTCTCCGCCATCCAGGTGAGCACGCTGGCCAGCACCCGCTGGCTGGTGCCCCCATCGCTGCGGCCATCGCCGCCGCCGCCCACCCCCAGGCCGAAGCCCTTGTCGATCTCATCGATCCAGAGCACGCAGGGGGCCATCGCCTCGGCCCGCTGGATCATCTCGCGGGTGCGGGCCTCGCTGGCCCCCACCAGCCCGGCGAACAGCCGCCCCACATCCAGCCGTAGCAGGGGCATGCCCCAGCTGTGGGCGATGGCCTTGGCGGTGAGGCTCTTGCCAGTGCCCTGGGGCCCCACCAGCAGCACGCCCCGCGGCAGTGGCAGGCCGTAGGTCCGCGCCTCCTCGCTGAAGGCCCGATGGCGCTGCTCCAGCCAGTGCTTGAGCGCCTCCAGGCCGCCGATGTCGGCCGGGGTGGCCTCGCTGGGGCAGTACTCCAGCAGTTCGCTGCGGGCGATCGCCTGGCGTTTCTCTTCCAGCACCTCGGCCAGATCCGCCTCCCCCAGCCGGCCCCGCTGGGCCAGGGCCCGGGCCGCCAGCTGGCGCACCCTCTGCTCGCTGAGGCCGTGGCAGGCTCCGGCCAGCTCGGCTAGCACCGCCGGCTTCAGCGGTTCACCGCTAGCCGCCGCGATGCTGGCCAGTAACCGGGCGATCTCCCCACCGTCGGGAAGGGGCAGCTCAAGCACGGCCACGCTGTCCTCCAGTTCGGCCGGCAGCCGCCATTCCGGGGCGGTGATCACCAGGGTGTGAGGGCGCTGCCGCAGCTCGGAGGCGAGGTTGCGCAGGCGCCGACAGATGCCCGCATCATCGCCGTAGCGGTGGAAATCCTTCAGGAGCAAGATCGCTCCCTGCTCCACCGGCACGGCGCTCAGCAGGTCGAGGGCCACCATTGGGTTGCGGCTCGCCTCGCCCTCGCGGCCCGGGACTCCGCGCAGACCGCCGATGAAGTCCCAGCGGAAGAGCCGCCGGCCCCCCAGCCGCTCAGCCGCCCGCTCCAGCAGGGTCTCCACCCGTTCCTCCTCCAAGCTGCGGATCCAGAGGATCGGCGTGCGCGAGCGGATCAGCAGATCCAGCTGGTCGGCCAGGGGGGCAGCCATGGGCGGTGATTCAGCTCTCCTTGAGATTGCGCAGGGCCGCCCAGCGGGGGTCGGCGTCGCCTTCCTCGCTGCTCCAGGTGGCTGGGCCCGGGCACTCCGGACCGCAGCGGGTCACCAGGGGGAGCCGCAGGCTGAGCTGCTCGAACAGCCAGCGCTCGGGGTCAAAGTCGCCCTCCGGATCGAGCCGGTCGTCGAGGTCATCTCCCGCCGGGGAAAGCTCTATGGGATCCAGCGGACGGCAGGGGTGGGGAAGGGTGTCGCCTGGACCGGCGCCCGCGATGGCCAGTTCCAGCAACTCGTGGGCCTCGGCCCGCAGGGTCTGGTTGAAGAGGTTGAGGCAGCGGTCGCAGCGCAGGGTGACGATCGTTTCGACCGCCCCTTCCACCTCCAGCACGCCGCTGTGATGGTGGGCCGTGAGCTGGCCCCTTACGGGGGTGAGGCTCTTGAGCCCCTCGATCGGCTGGTTCAGCTCCCAGCGACGGGGGGCCGCCAGCAGCCTCAGCTCCGGCAGGGAAACCGGCCTGAGCGGCTCCTCACTCATTTGCGGCCCTTCGGCTCAAAAGGAAGCCGCTCTCCCGCACCAGCCGTGGCCGTGGCGGTGGCCTGCTGGGTCATTTGCTTCTCGAGAATCTGCTGGAGGTTCTCTGGCAGGGCCTCGCGGCTGAGGATCCAGGTCTGCAGGCCCTGGAAGATGTTGGCCACCACCATGTAGAGCAGTACTCCGGCGGGAAGAGGGAAAAACAGGAACATCGCCGTGATCATCACCGGCGTGATCTTGTTGGCTGTGGACTGCTGGGGATTGGCCGGCATCCCCATCCCCGAGAGGATCTGGGAGATGAACAGGCTGGCGCCGAAGGCCGCCACCAGGAAGGCGATATCCCAGTTCACCGCCCCGTCGGTCATGAAGCCCACTTGGCCAAGGGCCTTGATGAATAGGAAGCCGCTGCGGGCCGCCAGGCCGGGGATCGTGGCCTCCACCGTGGCGTCACCAGGGGCCAGGGCCGTGATCGTGCCGTCGTCGGCCACGCTCACCACCCCTTCCCCCTTGGTCACGTTCCAGTGCGGCTGGTAGGCCTCGCCGTTCTCCACCCCGGAGAGCACCGAGGCGAAGCTGCCGCCCTCGCGCGTGTGAAGGGCCACCGTTTCGGTGTCGCCCACACCCAGCTTGGTGCCCTTCTCCAGGGTGCCAATCACCGGCACATGGCTGGTGCTAGTGACGAAGATCGAATGGCTGGGCGTGTTGAAGGGCTTCGGCTCCACTGCAGCGATCTGGTCGGCCGGCAACACCTTGAGGTTGAAGGTGTAGGGCACATCGGCGAAGGGTGAGCCCCGCAGGGTGGCGAAGAGCGCGAACAGGATCGGCATCTGCACCACAAGGGGCAGGCAGCCAGCCAGGGGGCTGCCGAACTCCTTCATCAGGTTGCCCAGCTCCTCCTGCTGCTTGGTGGGGTTGTTGGCGTACTTGCTCTTGATCTCCGCTTGGCGCTGCTGCATCACCGGCTGGGCGATGCGCATGCGGCGGGCACTGCGGATCGATCCGGCGCTGAGCGGGAAGAGCGCCAGCCGGATCACCACCGTGAGGGCGACGATCGCCAGGCCGTAGCTGGGGACCAATCCATAGAAGAAATCCAGGATCGGAAGCAGCAGGTTGTCGGAGATGTAGCCGATCACAGCAGAGGAGGGCTGGGGGAAGGGTGGGTCGTTGCCGGAGCCAGTGTGCCCCAGCACAGGAGTGAATCAGGCGGTGGCCCGGGACGTATCACCGAACCCTGGAGCAGGCCGGCCGGCGGGGGTGGTAGATCTCGCCTGGCGTCTTTCCTCGATGTACGCCTCCAGCTCCCGAAAGCGGGGCACCGAGCGCATCTCGAGTCGGCTGCCATCGTTAAGCACCAGCACCATGTCGCCCCAGGCGCCGAAGCCCCGCGGCACCGAAAGCACCTCCCGGATCTGGGAATACACCACCTGGGTCCGATCCCGGCCCAGCCAGCCGCCGCTCACCGAGATTCGGCGGCTGGTGATGCGGTAGCGCAGCCAGAGGGCACGCACGATCGCGCCCACGGCGATCGGCAGGCCGATCAAGGTGAGGCCGATCAGCAGGCTCAGCACCAGGTCGCCTCGGGCTGGGCCGCCTTCGTAGTAGACACTCTCGCCAGTCGACAGGGGGGCGGGTTCGCTGGGCGGCGCTGGCCTGGCGTCGGTGCCACTCCCGGCCGTTGGGGTCGGGTCAGGGAGGCGATCCTGGGTCATGAAGCAGGCCTGCCTTGCGTAACAGATGCGTGCATTCTTCCAGTAGCAGAGGCTCCGCTGTGGCCCCGGCCCCCGGTTTGAGGCTTAGCAGCAGCCAGAGGGGGTGGGAGCTTGCGGGGGCCTGCCCAAGCAGATGGGCATAAAGCAAGCGCCGTAGACGGTTGCGTCGTACGGAGCGCTTGCTCACCTTGGCGCTCACCACAACAGCGCATCGCCAGGGGCTCGGGGTGTGGTTGCGGTCGGAGGGGGGAAGCAGGTCGGCTTGGGCTTGGAGTAGGCGCAGCACCATGAGCTGGCCGTGGAGGCGGCGGCCCTGCCGGTAGAGACGATCAAAGGGCCGATGCCCGCGCAGCCGATGCTGCTGTGGCAGGGACACCGCCTACGCCCGGCTCAGACCGCCAAACGGGCCCGTCCTCGGCGGCGGCGGGTGCGGATGACGCGGCGGCCGGTGTGGGAGCGCATCCGCACGCGGAAGCCCGAGACCCGTTTGCGTTTGCGGCTTGTTCCTTCCAGGGTGCGCTTCGTCATGGCGTTGGCTGCTCAGCCCGCAACCCTATCAGCCACCGGACACCATTCAGTTGGGATCGATCTCGATCAGCCAGCTGCCCAGGTAGCCCGAGATCGGCACCTCCCCAGGGGCCTGGGCCAGGGCGTTGAACTGGAACATACCGGCGTTGAAGGGATTGAAGAGCGTCATCAGGACCCCCACCGTGCCATCCACCGGGATCGGGGTGTCGGGGAACACCTCGATGGCTTTGCCACCTGGAGTCACCTCGATCGTGGCGGCCAGCTTCTTCTCGCAGCGCGTGCGTTTGGTCATGCCACCGCTGCTCATGCGGCAGAGCTGAACCATTTTGGGATCGATCTTGGCGTCGAAGTAATCGGGGATCGTGATCGTGAGCTTGAGGATCGCCGTCTTGCGGTCCTTTGGACGCAGAATCAGGTAGTAATCGGAGCGCTGCTGCCGGATCGTGTTGGTGACGAAGTAATAGAGCTTGTTGTAGTCCTTGTTGTTGTCCCAGCGGAACTCCACCAGGCCCGAGGTGCCCTGGGCCCGGGCGCTGCCGCCGCTGCTTCCCAGGCCTGGGACCGCACCGGGCAGCGCGGTTGCCGCCACCGCCAGGCTGGCGGCGGCCCCGAAGGCGGTGACCCTGCCCAGCAGGCTGCCGGCCCCGCCCCGCCCGCGGGAGCGGGGGCTGGCCTGGGAGCCGCTGAGGGCATGACGGATCGCCCCAAGGGGTCGGAAGGGGGCCATGGCTGGGGCGGAAGAATTGTTTGATTCTCAGCAGGGTGATTCACCCCCCGCCTGTGGAGTGGTCGGCGGGGGAGCTGGCTGGGGGGTGGGGGATCCGCACCGGTGTTCCTCAGGAACCGCCCACCAGATCGGGCCGCAGCCGGGTGGCATCCCGCAGGTAGGTGTGGGCCACCTCCCGCTCCGCCGGTAGCCAGGCATGGGCCAAGAGGCGAATGCAGCGCTGCAGGTCGCCCGCCACGGCCATCTGCTGGCAGTCGAGCAGGGCCACTGCCCCCCAGTCGGCCCGGCGGCGAGCGATGGCGGCAGGAAAGCAGGCATCGAGATCGGGGGTCACCGAGAAGGTGACCGAAAGCACCCGCTCTCCCGCGAGTCCGTTGCGCCGCACCAGTTCATCGATCAGCTCGGCCACGGCCTCGCCGATTGCCTCGCTGGTATTGGCGGTGGCGGTGGTGGCGCCCCGCAGGGCGCGGAGGGTCCAGGCGGTGTCGTTCATGGCCGGAACAGCCAGAGGGGCTGGCCGGTCCAGGCCAGCTCGAGCCGCAGGGCTGTGGCGATCGTTTCGAGCAGGCTGCGGCCCGGCACCAGGCCCGCTAGGCGGCCGGGAGCCTTGCCGAAGGTCACCGCCCGACAGTGCTCCGGGTCGAGTCCGGCCAACTCGGCGGCCAGGCGGCGGGCCCGCTCCTCATCGCCCAGTTCATCCACCAGACCGAGTTCCCGGGCCTGGGCTCCGCTGAACACCCGGCCGTCAGCGAAGCGGCGCACCGCCTCCACCTCCAGACCCCGCCCACTGGCCACCGCCTCCACGAACTGGCCGTAGCTCGAATCGATCAGCTCCTGCAGCACCCCCCGCTCGGCCTCGCTGAGGGCCCGGTCGGGCGAAAGGATGTCCTTGTAGATGCCGCTCTTCACGGTGTCGAAGCGCACGCCGATCCGCTCCAGCAGGCGCGAAAGGTCGTTACCCCGCAGGATCACGCCGATCGAGCCTGTGATCGTGCCGGGATTGGCCACGATCTTTTCCGCCGCCACTCCTACATACACACCCCCGGAGGCGGAGATGTTGCCGAAGTGGGCCACCACCCGGCAGCCCTTCTCACGGAGGCGCAGCAGGGCGGCATGGATCTCCTGGCTGTCGCCCACCGTGCCTCCCGGGGTGTCGAGTCGCAGCAGGAGGGCCGGACATTCGCGCCGGCTCACCTGATCGAGGGCCTTGAGCACCCGGGTGCGGGTGCCTCCGGCGATCGGACCCTCGATCGCGATCCGAGCCAGGGTGCGGCGGGTCTTGCGGCGCCAGGGCCAGGGCATGGGATCAGGGTGGTTTGATCGGATCTTAAAAAGAGGGCCCGCATCCGGCCCGCCGCCGGCCTCAGGCCCGACCCTTCCCCATGGCTCAGGCCGACTCGGCACATCCCCTCCCCCCGCTGCTGCGCTGGGCGCTAATGCTGCTGCCCTTTGCGCTCTGGGGCACGGCCATGGCGGCGATGAAGCCCCTGCTGGAGGGGGGCGACCCCCTGCTCGTGGCCAGCCTGCGGTTGCTGCCCGCAGCCCTGGTGCTGCTCCTGGTGGCCAGGCTCCTGGGCCGCTCCCTGCGGGTGGATCCCGGCGACATCCCCGCCCTGATCGCCTTCGCCCTCGTGGATGCCACCCTGTTCCAGGGATTGCTGGCCAGGGGCCTCGCCCAGACCGGTGCCGGTCTGGGCTCGGTGCTGATCGATTCCCAGCCGCTGCTGGTGGCGTTGCTGGCGCGGGCCTTGTTCGGCGAGGCCATTAATCCGGTGGGCTGGTTGGGTCTGCTGTTGGGGCTTCTCGGCATCGTCTGTCTCGGTCTACCGCCGGAGCTGCTGCGCCAGTGGTGGCTGCAGGGCCCGGCCGTGGAGGGCCTGCAGCCCTGGAGCCATGGCGAGGCCTGGATGCTGGGGGCTGCCGCTGCTATGGCGGTGGGCACGGTGCTTTGCCGGTACGCCACCCGCCGCAGTGATCCGGTGGCGGTGACCGCCTGGCACATGCTGCTGGGGGGCGTGCCGCTGCTGCTGGCGGTGGCTTTGGGCCCCCTCCTGGGGCCTGGGGCCTCGGCGGCGGCGGTTCTCGATGCCTTGCGCCCGGCCTGGAGCACCCTCGACTGGGGCCTGATGGCTTACGCCTCTCTGTTCGGCAGCGCCCTGGCCTACGGGCTGTTCTTCAGCTTTGCCAGCCGCGGCGACCTCACCGGCTTCACCGCCCTGACCTTCCTCACCCCGGTGTTCGCCCTGCTGTGCGGCTTCCTGCTGCTCGAGGAGCGGCTCGCTCCGCTGCAGTGGCTCGGAGCGGCCTTAGCGCTGGTTTCGGTGTTGCTGATCAACCGGCGCGGCCAGCTCTGGCAGCCGGCGGTGGCCGGCGCCAAAGGCGAGGCGGGCGGCCCCGAGGCTCCGCAGGGAGGCGAGGTGCATGGCTCGGCCCAGGAGTCGGAGGTGGACTGATGGGCCAATGGCTTCATCGCCGGGCCGGCTTGGTGGGGTTGTTCGTCACCCTTCTGCTGGGTCTGCTGCTCTTCGTGTGGCGGTTGGGAAGCACGGGTCTGGTGGATGAAACGCCGCCCCTCTTCGCTGCCTCCGCCCGGGCGATGGTCGCAACGGGCGACTGGCTGGTGCCCCAGGTGAACGGTCTGCCCCGCTACGACAAGCCGCCGCTGGTGTACTGGTTGATGGCTCTGGTTCATCAGCTCCCGGGCCAAACCCTCTGGGATCCCCTCGGCAGCTGGGCCGCCGGCCTGCCCTCTGCCCTGGCCACGGTGGGGCTGATGCTGCTGCTGGCCGACACGGTGCAGCGCTGGCCCCAGGCCGCCGGCGGGCGAGGGGGGGCTGAGGCCGCAGGACTGGCCCCTCTGGCGCCTCCCCTCGCGGCCGCCCTGGCCTTCGCCCTCTCCCCCTTGGTGCTGCTGTGGGGAAGGATCGGCGTCAGCGATGCCCTGTTCACCGCCACCCTGGCCGCCAGCCTGCTGCTCTGCTGGCGTACCTATGCCGATCCCCGCTCCCGCTGGTGGACCCCCTGGCCCGTGCTGGCCCTGGCCGTGCTCACCAAGGGGCCGGTGGCCCTGGTGCTGGTGGCCCTCAGCCTGCTGCTCTTCGCCGTGCTCCAGGCCGATGGGTCCACCCTGCGGCGGCGGCTGCGGCCCTTGAACGGGATCGCTCTGGCGGCCGGGCTGGCCCTGCCCTGGTACGGCCTTGCCCTGCTGCGGGAGGGGCGCCCCTTCTGGGACAGCTTCTTCGGCTATCACAACCTCCAGCGCTTCACGGCGGTGGTGAATCACCACCTGCAGCCCTGGTGGTTCTTCGGGCCGATCCTTGTGGTGGCCAGCCTGCCGGTTACGCCCCTGCTGCTGCTGGGGCTGAGGCGGGCGCTGGGCCCCCGTCCCCTACGGCCCCAGCCCCTTGCCCCTGCGTTTTCTCTCAACCGCTTCGCCGCCTGCTGGTTGCTCACCGTGCTGGCGTTCTTCACCATCGCTGCCACCAAGCTGCCGAGCTACTGGCTGCCCGCCACGCCGGCGGCGGGGCTGCTGATCCTGCTAGCCGGTGGCGGTGGTCCTGCCGCGCCAGCCCCGGGCACCCGGGAGGCGGTGCGCCCGGAGCCCGGAGGCTCAGCGCTTGGAGGTCTGGCGCTAGATGGCGTGGCGCTAGGAGGATCGTCCTGCGGTACTCCCCGCGATCGCGCCCTCGCATGGGCCTGGAGCTTCAGCCTGGCGCTCTGCGCCTTCCTCGGACTGGTCTACCTGGCTGGCCCCTTCTGGGTTCCCCTCATCCAGGACCCCGAACTGCCCACCCTGCCCGCCGGGATCCTGGCCAGCGGACGCTTGCCCCTGGCCGGTGCCTGTTATCTGCTGGCCGCCACCGTGGGTTGGTGCTGGCGCCTCCGGCCCTGGCCCCTTCCCCTGCTGCTGCTCCAGCTCCCTTTGGTGGCTTTCGTGCCGCTGGTTCTGCTGCCGCTCTGGAACCTGGGTGATCAGCTGCGGGGCGCCCCGGTGCGGGCCATGGCGGAGGCGGTGCGGCGCCAGGCCCGCCCCCACGAATCGCTCGCGATGGTGGGCATCCTCAAGCCCTCCCTGCATTACTACAGCCGCCGGGTGGTGCTCTACGAAGGTCTGGCACCGGAGGGTCCGATCAACCTGGCCGATCGCCTGGGCCGGGAGCGCCGCGCCGGCCAGATTTCCAGCTCTGCGGCGCAGCAACCCACCGTGCTGTTGGTGATCGATCGGGCCACCGCCGCCCTTCCCCACTGGCGGGGGATAGGCGCCACCGAGCTCGCCCGCAGCGGGCTCTATCGCCTCTGGCGGTTGGATCGGCGGCGGTTGGAGGCCCGGGCGGTGGCGTTGGCCCGCGGTGGCCTCAACTCCACCTGGTGGCGGCCCCGGCCAGAGCGCTATTGAGCGGGGGATCTAGGGACTTGGCAGGCGGAGCTGGAGGAGTGGTGAAGGCTCGGCGCGGCGGATCTGGGCCGCTTCCTGGAGCATCGAGGGGTCTTGAGGCTCCGCTCAGGCCACCATGGGTGCCTGGATCAGTTCGGTGTAGAGCTGTTCGAGAGCATCGATGTTGCGGGTGAGGGTGTAGCGCTCGATCACCCGGGCCCGGGCGCGACGGCCCAGTTCGGCGGTGAGCACCGGTTGCTCGCGCAGCACCGGCAGCAGGGTGCGCAGCTGGGTGGTGACCCCCTGGGTGCTGATCACGATCCCCGCTCCCCCCTCCAGCACCTCGCCATCGGCACCGGCATCGGTGGCCACGCAGGCCGCTCCCGCCGCCATCGCTTCCAGCAGCGCCAGCGACAACCCCTCAACCAGCGACGGCAGCAGGAAGACCTCCGCCAGCTGCAGCAGGGCGATCCTGCGCTCAAGGCTGGCCTCGAAGCCCCACCACTCCACATCCGGCTCCCCCGGGTTCTGCAGGGAGGCTCGCAGGGGGCCATCGCCCACGATCACCAGAACGCAACCTGCCGGCCGCACCAGGCGCCATGCCTTGAGAAGGGCCTCCAGGTTCTTCTCGGTGGTGATGCGGCCCATGTAGAGAAAAACCCGACGGCCGGCGTAGCGGCGGCGCAGGTCGCTGAGAACCGGGCCTGGAGTCCCTGGGGCCGGCGACCAGAGGTCGGTGTCGACCCCGTTGGGGATCACCGCCAGCCGCTCCCTGCGCACCCCCAGCCGCTCGAGCATCTCCGCCTGGAGCTCGGAGAACACGATCACCCGGTCGAAGCGGGCCAGGGAGGGGGCATAGAGCTGGTAGGTGAGCTGCTGGGTGCCGGCGCTCAGGTTGCGCAGGCCGGCGTCGAAGGCGGGATGGAAGGTCGCCACCAGGGGCAATCCCAGCTGCTGGCAGAGGTCGGGGAGCCGGAAATCGAGGGGAGAGAGGGTGAGGCTGGCGTGCACCAGGTCGGGCCGGATCCGCTCCA
>Ga0209401_1001890_pt1 | contig 13700 bp, 14 predicted proteins | sample M_140807_MF_Meta_FD_187318 | JGI IMG/M metagenome (GOLD analysis project Ga0209401, IMG submission 187318) | Freshwater microbial communities from Lake Montjoie, Canada to study carbon cycling - M_140807_MF_MetaG (SPAdes) (version 2) | ecosystem: Environmental > Aquatic > Freshwater > Lake...
CCCTGCGTCTGCCTAGGATCCGCGCCTGCCGTTCCCCCAGCCATGGCCCACACGATCGTGACCAACGTGTGCGAAGGCGTTGCCGATTGCGTGGATGCCTGTCCAGTGGCCTGCATCCATCCGGGCAAGGGCGCCAACAGCAAGGGCACATCTTTCTATTGGATCGATTTCGACACCTGCATTGATTGCGGCATTTGTCTGCAGGTCTGCCCCGTGGAGGGGGCGATTTTGCCGGAGGAGAAGCCGGAGCTGCAGACCAGCGTTTGAGCAGGGAGGGGTCGGAACGCGGCGGCCAGCGGCGACCGACCTCCGATCAAGCCCTTCACGGTTCGGACACCCCTCCCTTGCCCCACTTGAGCCGCGGGGGCTTGCACTTCTAATCTTCCCTCCAGTGACACAAGCTTCCATGGCGGTGCTGGAACAGGGCCAGATTCAGATCCATACCGAAAACATCTTCCCGATCATCAAGAAAGCCGTTTACAGCGGCCACGAAGTTTTTTTGCGTGAACTGGTCAGCAACGGCGTTGACGCGATCAGCAAACGCCGCATGGCCGCCATGGCGGGTGATTGCAGTGAGGGTCCTGAGCCTCGTGTCGCGATCCGCATCGACCGTGAAGCCAAAACCCTCACCATCTCTGACAACGGCATCGGCATGAACGCCGATGAGGTGAAGCGTTATATCAACCAGGTGGCCTTCTCTAGTGCAGAAGACTTCCTGGAAAAGTACAAGCAGGAAAGTGATGCCATTATTGGCCACTTCGGCCTCGGCTTCTACTCGAGTTTCATGGTGGCCGCCCAGGTGGAGCTCGTGAGCCTCAGTGCAAGGCCTGGCAGTGAGGCCGTTCGCTGGAGCTGCGACGGTTCGCCGAATTTCAGCCTGGAAGCCGCTGAAAAAGCTGAGCCCGGAACCGATGTGATACTCCACTTGATGGAGGAGGAACTCGAGTATCTCGAGCCTTCACGCATCCGCACCTTGATCACCACCTACTGCGACTTCCTGCCTGTGGAGGTGCAACTGGAAGGGGAAACGGTCAACAAACGGGAGGCGCCATGGCGCAAGAGTCCGCGTGAGCTCACAGATAACGACTACATCGAACTCTATCGCTATCTTTATCCCTTCCAAGGTGACCCCCTGCTCTGGGTTCACCTCAATACTGATTACCCCTATAACCTTCAAGGCATTCTCTACTTCCCGCGGCTGGGCTCCCGGGCCGATTGGGAAAAGGGCGAGATTCGCCTGTATTGCAATCAGGTGTTCGTCAGTGATTCGATCAAAGAGGTGGTGCCGCGCTACCTGCTTCCCCTTCGCGGCGTGCTCGATTCACCCGACATTCCTCTAAACGTGAGCCGCTCCGCTCTGCAGACCGATCGCCGCGTGCGCTCGATCGGCGGATTCGTGGCCAAGAAGGTGGGCGACCGTCTCAAAGAACTACATCGCGATGACCCGGCCCGCTATGCAGAGATCTGGGACGCCGTGGCGCCCTTCATCAAGATCGGCGCCATGGAGGACGGCAAATTCGCCGATCAGGTGGCCGACCTGGTGCTGTTCGGCACCACCGCTCCCGCCGCCCAGGTCGACGGTGTGGTCGAAACCTCCGAAGGTGAATCCGACCAGGCAAAGCTCGTCGACCCAATCGCCAGTGGTGCGCGGACCTACACCACCCTGGCCGGCTACCGGAGTCGCCTGGCCCCGGAGCAGAGCGAGCGCATCCTCTATTGCACCGACGAGGCTGGTCAGGCCAGCGCCCTGGCGCTCTGGACCGGCCAAGGGGCGGAGGTGTTGATGGCGGACAGCTTCATCGACACCCAGTTCATTCCCTGGCTGGAGATGCGTCACAACGAACTCAAATTCCAGCGGGTGGATGCGGAACTCGACGCCTCCCTGCAGGAGACCGAGAGCGAGATCCAGGATGCCGATGGAAAGGACAGCGGCGAGAAACTGCGCGAGCTGTTCGGCAAGGCCCTCGACGACGGGCGGATCACGATTCAGGTTCAGGCGCTCAAGGGCGAGAACGCTCCGGCGGCACTGATCCTGCTGCCGGAGCAAATGCGCCGCATCAACGACATGGGAGCCCTGATGGAGCAACGGCTGCCTGGCCTGCCCGACCATCACGTGCTGCTGGTGAACCGTCGCCACCCGATGGTGGAGGGTCTGCTTCGGCTGAGCGCCGGTGGGGTGATCACCACCCCGGGAGCTACCGCCAGTGGCTCACCCAGCCAGGAGCTGGCCGTGCGTCTCAGCCGTCATCTCTATGACACGGCCCGCCTGGCGGTGGGGGGGCTTGCCCCCGACGAGCTGGCCGGCTTCCAGCAGCGCAGCTCTGAGCTGATGGGTCAGTTGCTCCAACGCGGACTCGGCTGAGCAGCCGCGAGCCATTTGCTAAGTTCCATCAGAGGCCGAATGGCCTGTTGTTTCGGATCGGAAGATCGTCCATGTCCCGCGTCTGTGAGCTCACCGGCAAGCGTGCCAACAACGGCATGGCAGTCAGCCATTCCCACATCCGCACCAAGAAACTCCAGCAGGTGAACCTCCAAGAGCGTCGCCTCTGGTGGGCCGAGGGCAGTCGCTTCATCAAGCTGCGGGTGTCCACCCGTGCCCTCAAGACCATCCAGAAGAAGGGTCTTGGTGCCTACGCCAAAGAGCTCGGCATCAACCTGGCCAAGATCTGAGCCAGCAACCACGACGTTGACGGCATCCAGCGGCTCAGCTGTTCAGCTTCATCGGCGTCCGTTTTTAGTGGAGTGGGGTTTCCTGGACACCACCTGGCCCCACCGATCCGCCAGACTGCGCCGGCTCTCGGCGCTTTTTTATGGCCTCCACCTTGGTCCGCCGATCCCTGCTCCAAGGCCTCTTGCTGCTGCCAGCGACCCTGTTGGGACGGGCTCCCTCGGCCCTGGCGCTTGGAGGTGTGCTGCCCGAGCTGAACGAAGCCGCCCCTGACTTCGACCTGCCCGGCGTAACCCCAGATCGGCTGGGCAAACCCATCGACAGTCGTCTGAACCTGGCCGCCTTCCGGGGCCGCTGGCTGGTGCTGTATTTCTATCCGCGCGATTTCACCAGCGGCTGCACCCTCGAAGCCCGCGGCTTCCAGAAAGACCTAGGCGCCTTCCAAGCCAAGGGGGCCTCCGTGGTGGGGATCAGCGCCGATGACGCCGAAAGCCACGCCTCCTTCTGCGGCAGCGAAGGCCTGGCCTACCCGCTGCTCTCCGATCCCGCCGGTGTGGTGAGCCGCCGCTACGGGTCCTGGATGGCGCCGTACTCCCTGCGCCACACCTTCCTGATCGATCCCCAGGGCACCCTGCGGCAACGCTGGACTGGCGTGCACCCTGCCCAGCACAGTCAGGAGGTGCTGGCAGCCCTCACGACTCTCCAAGGTGCCGCCGCCACCTGAGATGCCCTTCCCGTCTCCTGCGCGACGCTCTGCCCTGGCCCCTGGCCTGACTCATCAGAGAGATCGGCGCTCCCCTCGCCTGGCACGCCGTCCGTTCATTCGCGCTGGCCTGCTGCTTCTGGTTGCGCTGGTTGGCCGGGCCGGGGTCAGCCTGGCGGTGCCCGGCCAACCGCCCCCGCCGCTCCCAACAGCCTCGCTCCGCTGGCTGGCCATTGCCGACAACGGCAGTGGCGACGTCAACCAAAAGGCCGTTGCCGATCAGATGTTCATCGTGCAGCAGCGCAGGCCTGTGGATCTTGTGCTGATGGCCGGCGACAACATTTACCCGGATGGAAACCTGGATCGGGTCGAGGCCACCTTCCTGCGCCCCTACCGGGCCCTGCTGGAGGCGAAGGTTCCGTTTCATGCCGTGCTCGGCAACCACGACATCCGAACGGCCAATGGAGATCCCCAGGTGGCCTATCCACCGTTCGGGATGAAGGGCCGCTGGTACAGCCTGCGGCGAGGCCCGGTGGAATTCTTTCTGCTCGACACCAACATGAATGCCCGTTGGCAGCACCAACTGCCCTGGCTGCGGCAGGCATTGGCCGCCAGCACCGCCCCCTGGAAAGTGGTGGTGGGGCATCACCCCATCTACAGCAGTGGCTTCTACGGCGATGATCCGGCCGCGATCGCCCGGCTCACTCCCCTGTTCCGCCAGTACGGCGTGCAGCTCTACATCAACGGCCACGAACATCACTACGAACGCAGTCGCGTGATTGAGGGAACCACCTACCTGCAGGTGGGCGGCGCCGGGGCGGCGCTGCGCACCGTGGTGGCCTCCGACCGCAGCGCCCGAGCCTTGAGCCGCCACAGCTTCGCGGAACTCACCGCCACCGCCACGACACTCCAGGTGAGCGGCTGGGATGACCGGGGCCAGCGGATCGACGCGGCCGTGCTGAATCGCTGAATCCCGATCCGCTCGCCAGCCTGAGCCAACCAGAGCCACCAGGCGAGCCAAGGGGCTTCAACAGCAATTACGCGTTCGGGATCAGCAGCCTGTCAAGCACCTGCTGGTGGGTCAAAGCCTCCTGCCGGAGCCATGCCACGCGCTCCCGGGGCGGTGGCTGATCAAGCGTGGATGCCCAGAGCGCCGTGAGACCGCGATTAGCGCGTTCCCCCAGCACCTGGAGGGGGCAGCCGATAGCGCCGGCGGCGGCGGCCACCTTCGGGTCGTAGCTGAGGGCGGCGCAGGGGGCACCGGCCAGGGCCGCCAGGATCAGCCCATGGAGGCGCATCGCCAGCACGAGGGACGCGCCGGAGAACTGTTCGAGGGCGGCGGCTGGGTCATCCACCGCCAGCTCCCTGCTGCGCTCCATCAAGCGGGAAGGCACCAGTCCGTCGGCGTGCAGGGCCTGCAGCAGGCCGCGATCCTGCTCCTGGTGAAACGGCAACCAGATCACCGCGCGGTCCGAGTCGGCCGCCAGCTGATCGAGCGCCTCCAGGTAAGGACGCCAGGCCGCACCCTGGAGTTGGGCCACGGGTCGCCAACAGAGAACGATCGGGCCACCCGCACCATGCCAGGGCCGCGGCAACAGCCCCCAGACTGGATCGCTGCCCACCGATGCCTCGATGCCCCAATCGGCTGCCAGGCTGGCCGAGGCCGGATCCCGCCAGCTGATCGCATGGGCAAGCGGCAACAGGTTCCGCACCAGCAGGCGGCTGCGGCGTCGGTGCAGCGGGCCCAGCCCCTGGCCCCACAACCCCACCCGCTTGCCCAGGAAGCGTGCCGAGATGATCAGGGCCGCGTAGTAGAGGAGGCTTTTGAAACTGGTGGAATCCTGAAGCAGGCTGCCGCCGCCGAGCACCAGGGCATCGCAGCCCGTCAGCGCTCGCAGCACCCCCGCCAGGCTGCGGCGGTCGGTGGTGGCGACCCCGAAGCAATGCTGCACTACCGCCTGATCCCGGGCAGTCACCAGGGGCTCCCAGCCTGGAGGGAGCTGGCTGAGCAGCACCTCCAGCAACGCATCGTCGCCGAGGTTGTGCTCGCCGTAGTAGCCGCAGAGCAGCACTTTTCCGCCGCCGCTCATGCCTTGATCAGGTCGTGATGCTTCAGCGGGGATTTGCCTGGGCCTGCCGAGCTCCTGATTGCCGCCGCCTACCACCAACCCGCCTGCGCCTGCGGTCTGAAAATAGGCGTGCCGTCCGCCGCTTCCGCCATGGCCATGGAACTTCCGCGGGTGGTGTTCTTCGGAAGGAGCGGCAGCGATGCCCTCCGGTTCTTCGACCTGGATCTGGCCGACTGGAGCGGGGCCCGGATCCTGGACTGTCCTGGCGGCCCGGGTTCCCTTGTCGCAGTCGCACGCCGAGAGGGCGTGCAGGCGGTGGCGGTGGATCCCCAATACGGGCTGCCGGCCGCGGACCTAGAGAAACGCTGTCGGGAGGATCTGCAGCTGACCATGGAGCGCATGGCGCAAAGCGCCGCCATTCGTCCCGACTTCGATCTTGAGGCCTATGGCCGCAGCAAGTTGGAAGCCCTGCAGGACTTCCTCTCCGATCGACTGGCCTACCCAGAGGCCTACCTGGCCGCCAGCCTGCCCTGCCTGCCATTCGAGAATGGGAGCTTCGATCTGGTGCTTTGCGGTCACCTCCTCTTTGCCTACGCCCCCAGGGCCGACGGGGGCGTTTTTGAGCTCGGTTGCTTTGATCTTGCCTGGCACCAGGCCGCCCTTGCCGAGCTGCTCCGGATCAGCCGGCGCCAGGTTCGCCTTTACCCAGCCCACACCGGCACCCGGCCGGCCCGGATCCATCCCTACGTGGAACCGCTACTGGCCGGGCTTCCTACGCCATGGCGCGGCCATCTACAGAGCACCGGCTATGACCAGGGGTTTGAGGGGGTCACACCCATGCTGTTGTTGGAGCGCGGCGGGGCCGACTGACCGACCCTGAACGGGCTCGAGACAGCGAAGGCGCTCCAGCGCTCCTTACATTGCCTTCATTCAGGAGTCCGCACCATGCACACCCTTTCCCTGGGCACCTGGTGGATCCACGTCACCTCGGTGCTGGAGTGGCTAGTGGCGATCGCGGCGGTCCAGGCCTACGGACGGCAACGGCGGGAAGGAGGGTGGCGCTGGCTGGCCCTGGCGATGCTTCCAGCCCTGGGAAGCGCCATGGCGGCCTGCACCTGGCATCTTTTCGACAACCCCGAGGAGCTACGCGGGCTGGTGGTGCTGCAGGCAGGCCTCACCACCCTGGGCAACGGCACCCTCGCCCTGGCCGGCTGGAATCTTCTGCGTCAGCAACGGCGGCTTGATGGAGTCCAGCCAGCCCATCTCCCAGTCCCCCCGTCGACGCCCGAACCATGACCGGGTCTTCCGTGCCGCTCACAGCCCTGGCCGGCATCGACCCGGCGCCATTGTTCGTGCTCTCCCTGGTTCCCTATCTCGCCTTCCTTTGGTGGGCCTCGCGGGTGAGGGCCTTTCCACGGCTGGCCCTGCTGGGCTTCCAGCTCACCCTGCTGTTCGTGGCCGTCACGATCGTGGCGGCGGTGGTGGCCCAACTGCACTTCGGCCGCCAGCTCGCCGATGTTGACCCATTGCACGGTGGGGCCGAGTCCTTCCTCACGCTGAGCAATGCCCTGGTGATGCTGGGCTTTGCCTGGGGCCGCAGCCAGCCGCCGCGCTGAGTGAACAAGTCTTACGTGGGGGCAGCGGGGCGCCTCCCCGACCGGAAGATAGGGCGTCGGCACATGGCTCCATGATCGCTCCCCTCCTGGCTCTGGCTCCCGCCACCGTTTCCTGGTCGCCGAAGGTGGGCCTGGTGATGATCCTCGCCAACATCATCGCCATCGCCATCGGCAAGGCCACCATCAAGCAGCCCAACGTGGGCCTCAAACTGCCCAGCGCCAATCTCTTCGGTGGGCTCAGCCACGGCGCCATGCTGGGCACCATCAGCCTCGGCCACATCCTCGGCATGGGCGCCATCCAGGGCCTGGCCTCCCGCGGGGTGCTCTGATCGGGCTGCAGCGGTGAGTGTTCGGAGTTCTCCCGAACACTCACCGCGTCCCGAACCCAACGATCCGTTCACCTGAACGATCTGCCACCCAGGCTCAAGCCGAGAAGACTGCAGAGAAGTGCGGTTTCCGCTCAGCGCAGGCCGAGCAGGTAAGGAATAGCCCTCAATCCGTAGCGCTCGAAGCGGTAGCCGAACAGCAGATCAGAAAGGGCAGCGGCGCCCTGCGGTTCGAGGCTTGTGAGCAACGAGCCAAGCCGCCGATCGGCCGCGGCTCCATGCAGCCCAAGCCAGGTGCGCCGGGCCAGGCGACCACTGAGGGACCAGCGCCAGCCCAGGGCGCGGCGGAGCTCCTGCGGGTAACGATCCAGGAAACGGCCCTGTGGAGGGTCTCCTGCCATCGTTCGCACAGCCAGGGTCGATCCAGACGTGTCGCCCGCCGCTGAGCGCTTCGGACTCGCATTCACCCTCGAAGGTCTCCCGCTCAGCTCCTCGAGCAGGAGAGGAGCGAGCACCCGGGAGCTCGTCAGGGCATGGCGGATCCCTTCTCCGCCGAGCAGATTGGCTGTGCTCACCGCATCCCCCAAGCCCACCAGACGGCCGCGGCGGTGGGGTTCCCGGCGGCGGATGCTGCTGCGGATCAGACCGCCATGGCGATCAACCACGGCCATGGCCTGTCGATCGGCTGGCTCCAGCAGGCGCTCGATCAACCGCTCCAGCACGCCCCCCAAAGGCGGCTGATGCCGTCCGGGATCGAGCAGCCGACAAACGCCAAGCTTGAGCCGGGGGGCCTGCATGGGAAACACCCAGCCATAGCCCTGGCCCACCCAGTCACTGCCGAGGCAGAAGGCCAGCCGATCGCTCCAGCGATCCCAGCAGGACCGGGGGACCTCCACCAGCCACTCCAGGCCCACCCCACTCACCAGGGTCTCGGCCCCAAGGCCAGCCGCCGGCGGATCGCCCAGCAGGGTCCGCTCCTGGCCGGTGGCATCGATCACCCAGTCGCTGTGAACCTGCTGCAGGCTGCCATCGGCCCGTCGCAGGACAGTGTGGATCCCATCGGAGTCCTGCCTGTAGTCCACGGCCCGATGGGCGAGCCACACCCCGGCTCCCCAGCGCTGTGCTTCCCCTACCAGCCACTCCCGCAGGGCCCCGAAATCGAGCACCACCCCCTGGGGACCCGTCCCATGCCAGCTCCGTCGGGCCTCTCCAGGTCCCAGCAGCTCCCAGCCGCTCCACCGATGGGCCACCACACTTGCCGGAAGACCGAAGCGATCGAGTGCCTCGAGGGGAAGGGCGGCGCTGCTGAAAGCGGCCCGGCGGAGATCGGGCAACCGGTCCACCAGCAGCACGTCCACAGCCCGGGAGGCCAACTGCCGGGCCAGGTCAGCACCGGCTGGACCGGCCCCCACCACCAGCACCTCACAGCGCACCGATCGGGAGGTCGTGGGGCTCAGGCCACAACCGGGGCGCGGCGGTCGTCCGGGGAGCGGCGATCCTCCACACCACGGCCTGCGCCGATGGCGGTTCCGAAGCGCTCCAGGATGCGGGCCGCCATCTGCACTGGGGTGAGCCCGAGGGCCTCCTTGCTCTGATCCGGACTGGCGTGGTCCACGAGCACATCGGGGATGCCCAGCCGCAGCACGGGCACCAGCACGTCGTGGTCGTTGAGGCTTTCCACCACCGCGGCTCCGAAACCACCGGCCAAGGCGCCTTCCTCGAAGGTCACCATCCGGCCGATCCGACGGGCCATCGGCAAAATCAGGGCCTCATCGAGGGGGCGGAGGAAGCGAGCATTGATCACCGCGGCTCGCACCCCGTGCTCCTGGAGGAGGCCCGCGGTGGCCATGGCCGGTGCCACCATCGCCCCATAAGCCACCAGGAGCAGATCATCACCATCGGTGAGGAGCTCGCCCCGGCCGATCTGAAGCGGCTGCCAACCCTCCTCCATCAGAGGCACGCCTTCACCTTCGCCCCGCGGGATGCGGATGGCGCAGGGGCCGGAGTGGGCAATCGAGGTCACCAGCATGCGCTGCAGTTCGGCCTCATCCTTCGGGGCCATCACGGTGAAATTCGGCACCGCGCGCAGATAGCTGATGTCGTACTGACCCTGGTGGGTGGGGCCATCCGCGCCCACGATGCCGGCCCGGTCCAACACGAAGGTGACCGGGAGGTTCTGGATGCCCACGTCGTGGATCAGCTGGTCGTAGGCGCGCTGCAGGAAGGTGCTGTAGATGGCTACCACGGGCCGCAGCCCTTCGCAGGCCATGCCCGCCGCCATGGTGACGGCATGCTGCTCGGCGATGCCCACATCGAAGTACTGCTTCGGCAGGGCCTTCTCCAGCAAATCCAGACCGGTGCCGGTGGCCATGGCGGCGGTGATGCCCACCACGCGGGGATCCTGCTCGCAGATCTTCACGAGCGTCTGTCCGAACACCTTGCTCCAGCTGGGGGGCTTGGGCTTGCTGGAGGGGTAGGCCTTGCCCGTGGCCAGATCGAAGGCGCTCTGGGCGTGATAGCCCACTTGATCGGCCTCGGCATAGGGATAGCCCTTGCCCTTGGTGGTGGCCACATGCACCAGCACCGGACCCTCCGTGCGGTGGGCCGCCTCGAAGGTGCGCACCATCGCCGCGATGTCATGGCCGTCGACCGGACCCATGTACGTGAAGCCCAGCTCCTCGAACACGGCGCCGAGCTTGGGAACCGCCAGGCGCTTCATGCTCTCCTTGAGGGTCTTGAGTTCGTTGGGGAGCTCCCCGTGCAGGAACGGCAGGTGGCGGATCGCCTCCTCGGCGTTGTCCTGGATGAACTGCACCGGCTTGCTCAACCGCATGCGGTTGAGATGGGTGGAGAGGGCGCCCACCGGCGGGCTGATCGACATGTCGTTGTCGTTGAGCACCACCAGCAGGTTGGTGCGCGGCAGGTGGCCCGCGTGGTTGATCGCCTCAAGGGCCATGCCGCCGGTGAGGGCACCGTCGCCGATCACGGCCACGCATTTGAAGTGCTCCTGACGAGCATCGCGGGCAAGGGCCATGCCCAGGGCGGCCGAGATGCTCGTGGAGGCGTGCCCCGCCCCGAAGTGGTCGAAGCGGCTCTCGCAGCGCTTGAGGTAGCCGGCCACGCCACCCTTCTGGCGCAGGGTGTGGAAATCGGCGTAGCGGCCGGTGATCAATTTGTGGGGATAGGCCTGGTGGCCCACATCCCAGACCACACGGTCGTGGTCGAGATCAAGGGTCTGGTAGAGGGCGAGGGTGAGTTCCACCACGCCCAGCCCCGGTCCTAGATGGCCACCGCTGGTGGAAACCACCTCCAGGTGGCGTTCGCGGATCTGCCGGGCCACCGCTTCCAGTTCCGTGATGGAGAGGCCATGCAGCTGGTTGGGGTGGCTCAACGCGCTGAGATGCATGCCTTCAGACTCCCTTCAGAACCAATCTACGGCTTGCCCAAGGGCAGATGGCGACAACGGCGACTGTTCGAGCCGTCGATTGCGAGACTGGAACCATGAATTCCGCCGCCAGCGCCCTCGATCAGCCCGGACAGCCCGGCGGAACCCCTGGGCTCGCTCAGCCCCCCAACGCCATTGCGTTCCCCGAGCCGTCGTCCTACCTGCAACGCATCCTGCGGGCCCGCGTCTACGACGTGGCCATCGAATCGCCCCTGGATCCGGCCCCCAACCTCTCAGCTCGCCTGGGAAACCGGGTGCTGCTCAAGCGGGAGGATCTGCAACCGGTGTTCAGTTTCAAGCTGCGCGGCGCCTACAACCGCATGGTGGGCCTCAGCCGCGCCGAGCTCGACCGGGGTGTGATCGCCGCCAGCGCGGGAAACCATGCCCAGGGAGTGGCTCTCGCCGCCCAACGGCTGGGCTGCCGTGCCGTGATCGTGATGCCGGTCACCACGCCGGAGATGAAGGTGCGGGCGGTGGCGGCGCGGGGCGCTGAGGTGGTTCTCCACGGTGACAACTACGACGCCGCCTCCCAGGAGGCCCGCCGCCTGGAGGTGGAAGGGGGCCTCACCTTCATCCACCCCTTCGACGATCCCGATGTGATCGCCGGCCAGGGCACGATCGCCCTGGAGATCCTGCGGCAATGCTCAGAACCCCCTGATGCCGTTTACGTGGCGGTGGGCGGTGGGGGGCTGATCGCCGGCATCAGCGCCTACGTGAAGAACCTCTGGCCCGAGATTGAGGTGATCGGCGTGGAGCCGGTGGATGCGGACGCCATGACCCGCTCCCTGGCCGCGGGGCAGCGGGTGCGGCTGGACACGGTGGGACTGTTCGCTGATGGGGTGGCCGTGCGCGAGGTGGGGGAACTCACCTTCGACCTGGCGCGTCGGTACGTGGATCGGATGATCACCGTGGACACCGATGCGGTGTGCGCCGCCATCAAGGATGTGTTCGAAGACACCCGCTCGATTCTCGAGCCGGCCGGCGCCCTGGCCGTGGCCGGCATGAAGGCGGATGTGCAGACAAGAGGCCTGCGGAATCGCACCCTCGTGGCGGTGGCCTGCGGCGCGAACATGAATTTCGGCCGGCTGCTCTTCGTCGCCGAACGGGCCGAACTGGGGGAGGAGCGAGAGGCGCTGCTGGCGGTGGAGATCCCGGAGCAGCCGGGCAGTCTGCGGCGCTTCTGCGCGGTGCTGGGTCAGCGCAGCCTCACTGAGTTCTCCTACCGCCTGGCCGATCCACGCCTGGCCCACATCTTCGTGGGGGTGCAGATCAGCGGCCATGCCGACACGCGCCAGCTGATGGAAGAACTGCAGGGGGAGGGTTTCCCCTGCCTGGACCTCTCCGGCAACGAGCTGGCCAAGCTTCACCTCTGCCACATGGTGGGCGGTCGCTTGCCGGCCACTGCAGGCGCCGCCCTGGAGCAGGGCCAGGAACTGCTCTACCGCTTCGAATTCCCGGAGCGCCCCGGCGCCCTGATGGCCTTCGTGAGCAGCCTGCACCCCAGCTGGAACATCAGCATCTTCCACTACCGGAATCACGGCGCCGATGTCGGGCGGATCGTGGTGGGGGTGCAGGTTCCCGATGGGGAACGGGCGGCCTGGCAGGCGTTCGTGGAGGGTCTGCCCTATCCCCACTGGGATGAAAGCGACAATCCCGCCTACCGGCTGTTCCTGGGACGCCAGGGGGGAGCGCTCCCCCTTGCGCTGGTGACAACCTGAAGCCTGCGATACCGTTCCGATCGTCCCTTCAAGGACCACCATGCCCAGTCCCGTGCCGGCGGAGGACGCCCGCGAGGATCCCCCGGCCGCTGCCCTTGAGCCCGCCCCCGCCCCCGGAACAGTGGGCCCTGACCGCCCCGCTCTGGCGGCCCTGGAGATTCTCTCCCTCCCGGCCCGACTGGAAGCGATCCTTTATCTCAAGGGGCGTCCCCTCTCCCTGAACGAACTGGCCGACCTGGCGGGCCTGGCGAGGGAGCAGGCCGAACTGGCCCTGATCACTCTGATGGCCGACTACGCCCACCGGGATACGGCTCTGGAAATCCATCAAGAGGGCAGCCTCTACAGCCTCCAGTTGCGCCAGGGGCTGGGTGATCTCGTCCAGAACCTGCTGCCGGTTGACCTCTCCACCGCCTCCCTCCGAACCCTGGCCACGATCGCCCTGAAAAAGCGCATCCTCCAGTCCGAGCTGGTCGAGCTGCGCGGTTCCGGCGCCTATGACCACATCAAGGAACTGCTCGCCCAGAACTTCATCGAACGCCGCCGTCAGAGCGACGGCCGCTCCTTCTGGCTGAGTCTCAGCGAGAAATTCCACCGCACCTTTGCCGTGCAGGGGCAAGAGCCACGCAGCCTCGCCCCGCGACGGGATCCACAGCGCTCCCAGCAGCTGGAGATCGAGGCCGATGGCGCCCTGGCCAACCCCGACCCGGCCCTTGGACAGGAATCCTTGGGGGGAGAAAGCCAGAACGATTCGGCGGAGCTGGCCGCCTGAGCCCCTGGCCGGAGATCCGCAGGAGCTTCCCCGCAGCTGATCGGATGCCGCCTGAATAGATTCAGGCCTGAGTGCACCACTGTTCCGGCTTCCGATGGATCTCGTCGTTTTTGTGCTGCAGGTGCTGGCCCAGACCCTCAGCATCTACACCCTGGTGCTGCTTGTGCGGGTGCTGCTGAGCTGGTTCCCCAACCTCGACTGGAGCAATCCGATTCTCTCCAGCGTGAGTGCGATCACCGATCCCTACCTCAATGCCTTCCGTGGCCTGATCCCCCCGGTGGGTGGCCTGGACCTCTCCTCCTTGGTGGCCTTCGTGGCCCTGCAGCTCGCGCAGCAACTGCTCGGCCTGGGTGCCAGCAGCCTTGGGGGTGGCAGCTTCGGGTACT
>Ga0209401_1001899_pt1 | contig 13664 bp, 7 predicted proteins | sample M_140807_MF_Meta_FD_187318 | JGI IMG/M metagenome (GOLD analysis project Ga0209401, IMG submission 187318) | Freshwater microbial communities from Lake Montjoie, Canada to study carbon cycling - M_140807_MF_MetaG (SPAdes) (version 2) | ecosystem: Environmental > Aquatic > Freshwater > Lake...
AATGCCGCGTTGCTCGCGAGGACCAGCTTCCCGCCGGTCACGGATGCCGTCACTCCCGACGTCCCCGACGCATCGTTGATGGCATCCCGTACGTCGAACACCGTATCGACCGATGGGTTGTACTTGATGGTCGATCCACCGACGGTGAAGGTCTTTTCGATGGAACCTGTCACGCCCAGTTCACTGAGCAACTTCACATCGCCCAGATCCTGCGATCTGGCCGCACCGATGCTGAACTGCAATGCGTTGTCGCCCGATGACGTGCTGGGCGCACCGCTGACAAGATTGGTGTTCGCACCGATGTGGAACTGGAGGGCGTCGCCGGAGTTGTGCAGGGTCACCGCACTGTCCTTGTTCAGGAGTGCGATCTTGTTGTACTGGGTTGATGCCGCAATCCGGTCAATCTCCGAGACGAGTTGGTTGACCTCGTTCTGGAGATGTGCACGATCATTGTTGGAAAGGGTGTCATTGGCCGATTGCACGGCGAGTTCACGCATGCGCGCCAGCAAGCTGTGCGTCTCGTTGAGGGCACCTTCGGCGGTCTGAAGAAGACTGACCGCGTCCTGCGCGTTGCGCTGCGCCTGATTGAGACCCCGGACCTGGTTCTTCAGCTTCTCGCTGACGGCCAGTCCCGCGGAATCGTCGGAGGCACGGTTGATCCGCAACCCGCTCGAGAGACGCTCGATGGCGCTCGCAAACTGTCCCTGCGTTGACCCAAGCGAACGCTGGGCCGATAGCGACGCTTGGTTGTAGTTGATCCGCAATGCCATGGTGACTCACCTTCCGCGACCACGCAGGCCCCCGGCAAGCCACACCAAGTGCGAACGATCAGGGATCGAACATCATGGCGGGGCCGAACGGCTGTTGTGCGGCGACGGGTTCCTGTTGTGGCGAAACACGGACACTGACGGCCATCAGTGTCCGCGCGTTCGTCTTCATCACTATCGACGGCCCCATGCATCTCTACAGTCCTCCGCGCCGGATTGCCCGGAAAGTCTCCGGAAGCCGTTGAAATGCCCGACATGAGTCGGGGGTTTCCCATCCCCTTACCCCCATCGCCCCCGACATGCGTACGCTTCGCTTTCCCCTACCCCATCGCCTCCGGTCTGACTGTGCTTCGCTGGCCAAACACCGCCCCGGCGGGCCAACGAGGAGACAAGTTCACCATCGGTACACTGGCGGCATGCGCCAATCCGACCCGTTCGGCACCCCCGCAAATCTGGGGGGACATGGATCCGAGGCACACTGGCGTGCCGGGATCGACATTGGCGGCACCTTCACCGACATCCTCCTCATTGATGAGCGCACTGGCGCATCGTGGTTTGGCAAGACGCTCACCACCCCAGACGACCCGGCACGAGGCGTCGCATCCGCCATTGCACAGGTCCTCCACGATGCCACCGCGTCCACGACCGATCTGCATACGGTCATCCACGGCACCACGTTGGTCACCAATGCCCTTATCGAACGCAAGGGTGACCGCACCGCCCTCGTCACCACTCGAGGGTTCCGCGATGCCGTGGAGATTGCAAGGGAACACCGCTACGACATGTACGACCTGAACCTGGACCTGCCACGGCCTCTCGCGCCACGGCATCTCCGGTTCGAGGTCGATGAACGCATTCGTGCCGACGGATCGGTCCATACCCCTCTGGATATGGCCAGCGTCGACCTGGTGGCGTCGCACTTGCGTGGGGCAGGGTTCGGAGGGACTACCGGCGCGGTCGCGGTGTGCCTCCTGCATGGGTATGCCAATCCCGATCACGAACGCGCCGTTGGCGACCACCTGCGCACCTCCCTGCCGGGTGTTCGCATCGCCCTCTCGCACGAGGTTGCCGGCGAGATCCGCGAATACGAACGCACCACCACCACCCTCGCCAATGTCTACGTGCAACGCCTCATGGAGGGATACCTCGACCGCATTCGGGATGCCCTCTCGGCCTCCGGGTCGCCGGCACGTCTTCTCCTGATGCTGTCTGCTGGAGGCACCGCCACGGTCGATACCGCCCGTCGCTTCCCCATCCGCCTGGTCGAGTCCGGCCCGGCCGCCGGTGCCCTTGCCGCCGCTGCGCACGGACGCGAAACTGGGCGCACGAGCCTTCTCTCATTCGACATGGGTGGCACCACGGCCAAGGCCTGCCTCATCACCGGGGGTGTTCCTCCGGTCACCACCGAGTTTGAAGTCGATCGTGTCTACCGCTTCAAGGCCGGCAGTGGCCTGCCCGTCCGGGTGCCCTCGATCGACCTCATCGAGATCGGCGCCGGTGGTGGCAGCATTGCCCGTGTCGATCGCTTCGGCCTGATCAAGGTTGGTCCGGAAAGTGCAGGGGCCGACCCCGGTCCCGCTTGCTACGGGCGCGGCGGTACGCATCCGACGGTCACCGATGCCGACCTCATTCTCGGCTACCTGGACCCGGGGTTCTTCCTTGGAGGCACGATGCGTCTGGATGTCCAGGCCGCTCGTGAGGCGATCCGGATGCACGTTGCCGAACCGCTCGGCCTGACCATCGAGGATGCCGCATGGGCAGTCCATTCGGTGGTGAATGAGGCCATGGCCGCTGCCTCACGCATGCATGCGGTGGAACGGGGCAAGGATGCGTCTGCCGTGCCCCTCTTTGCATTCGGCGGTGCCGGGCCGGTCCATGCCTCCGGCGTTGCCCGCATCCTCGGCAGCCGTGAAATCGTCGTCCCCTATGGCGCCGGCGTCGGCTCAACGATCGGGTTCCTTGTCGCACCGGTCAGTTTCGACTTCGTCCGCAGTTACTACACCCGCCTCGATACATGTGACTGGCGTGCCGTCGCCGGATTGCTTGCCACGATGGAGTCCGAGGGTCGCAACCTCCTGACCGATGCCGGGGTCAACGCGGGCGACGTGACATTCGCGCATCGTGCCGAACTCCGCCTCGTCGGCCAGGCCCATCAGGTGACCGTGGATCTGCCTCGCGAAGTCCTGCACGCCCTGAACCCGGGTCACGTTGATGGTTTCCGGGCGCTCGAAGTCATTCAGGATGCCTTCGACACTACCTACCGTGCCCTGTACCTGCGCAGTGCGCCGCCTGTTGCCATCGAGGCGGTCAACTGGCGCGTCGTGGCATCCGGGCCTGTCCCTGTCGTTGCCCTCCCCACCCCTGTCGCACCAGAACCAACGGGCGAGGCCACGTTGCTTGGGACACGACCAGAACAACCCGTCGTCCGTCCGGTTGCCTGGCCTGATGGTTCCGGATCGCGGGCGAAGCCTGGGAGCCAGGGGCGTCGGGGCGGATGGTCGTGGATCGATACGCCGGTGGTGAAGCGCGCCAACCTCCGCACCGGCATGCCCGCGCTTCCTGGTCCAGTGATCGTCGAGGAACGCGAAAGCACCACCGTCGTCCCACCCGGGTGGTCGGTTTCCCTCGAGATTTCCGGAGCCCTCGTCATCACATCCGGCGAAGCCATCTCTCCGCGGAACGTGTCCCCATGATTGATCCACTGACCCTCGAGGTGTTCTGGAGTCGCCTGATTGCGACGGTCAATGAACAGGCCACGTCACTGATGCGGACGGCCTTCAGCCCGACCGTGGCCGAGGCGGGAGATCTCTCCGCGTGCGTCTTCGATCCACGTGGCTACATGATCGCCCAGGCGGTCACCGGCACTCCTGGCCATATCAACTCCATGGCGCGGTGCATCCGCCACTTCCTGGATGCCTGCCCACCCGAGACGCTCAGACCCGGCGATGTCCTCGTCACGAACGACCCATGGAAGACTTCCGGGCACTTCCACGACATCACCGTCGTTACCCCCATCTTCCGTACGCCACCTTCCGGCTCGCCGCTCCCTCCGGGGGAGGGTCAGGGGGTGGGGGATGCGTTGAGACCGGAGGAGACTGGGCGGGGCGATTCAGCCCAGCTTGTCGCCTTCTTCGGCACCATCTGCCATGTCGCCGACATCGGCGGGCGTCCCTTCTCGACCGATGCGCGCGAACTCTACGAGGAAGGCCTGTTCATCCCGATCACGCACCTCTTCCGTGGCGGGGTTCCCAATGAGGAACTCTTGCGCATCGTGCGAGCCAACGTCCGCGAACCGGACAGCGTCGTCGGCGACCTCTATGCCATGGCGACCTCGAACGATGTCGGTGGGGCCCGACTTCTGGAGTTCCTCGAAGAGTTCGACCTGCCAAGCATCATTCCACTTGCGGACGAAGTGATCGCCCGGTCCGAACAGGCAATGCGCGATGCCATCCTGCGCGTCCCCGACGGCATTTACCGCCATTCCCTCACGATGGACGGCTATTCCGAACCGGGCAGGCCCGGCGAACCTGATCGCGAGGTGCCGATCACCCTTGCCTGCACCATCACCGTCACTGGTGACACCCTCCACATCGATTTCGATGGCACCTCACCGGTTGCGCCACGGGGGATCAACGTGGTGATGAACTACACCGAGGCGTACTCCACGTACGGGATCAAGTGCGCCCTCGCGCCGGATGTGCCGAACAACGAGGGCAGTTTCCGCCCGGTCACCATCACTGCACCGGTCGGGTCAATCCTCAACTGCCAACCACCGGCACCCGTTGCCGGCCGGCATATCGTTGGCCAGTGGTTGCCCGCCGTTGTCCACGGTGCCCTTGCGCAGGCAATCCCCGACCAAGTGATCGCCGACGGGTCTTCTAGCCTGTGGATCACGCAATTCTCAGGTTCGGATAACCGACAAGGGGGCGACGGCGCGGGGGGCGGAAGACGGTTCTCGATGGCCTTCTTCAACTCCGGCGGGATGGGGGCGCGCCCGACCAAGGACGGCCTCTCCAGCACCGCATTTCCATCCGGAGTGCGTGGCGTTCCTGCGGAAATCGTCGAGGCGCGCGCGCCGCTGCTCATCATGGAACGCAGCCTCCGGCCCGATTCTGGCGGTGCCGGGACACACCGGGGTGGCCTCGGACACCGGCTCGTCATACGTGCCGATGGCACCACTGGAGACCTCCGGTTCTCACCGTTCTTCGACCGTACCCGGGTTGCCGCACCCGGACGTGACGGCGGGCATGCCGGTGGCCTCGGCGACTACTTCCTGCGTGAGATCGTGCCGTCCGATCCACCCCTACCCCCTCAGAGACCCCATCCCAAGGCCACCACGTATGTGCCTCAGGGAATGGAGATCGTCATGGACCTCCCGGGTGGTGGTGGCATTGGCGACCCGCGTGGGCGTGATCCCGAACGAATCGCCGCCGACCTCCGCGACGGGTACGTCACTGAGCCTGAGTGATTCGGAAGGTGGTTCATCCCGGCCGGTTGTGCTGATCCCGCCGACTTCACGTGCCGCTGATCTCAACCTGACGGAACGTGGGAGAACCTGCCGGAGAGGGCGCTGGCGCTCCCAGGGGAAGACAATCGTGGGTACTCGGGTGGACTAATATATGAGGAAGTGGCATGCCTGGTAGCACCGCCATCTGCTGGATGAGACCGATATGACACCAGTATTCACTGGCGATGCTTCGTGTTTCGGGTTTTGTGATCGCGGAAACAGCCCATCACTTCTCGCATGACCGAACCCTTGCAACCGGGGAATGGGTGCAATTTGGACACGGATCACCAATAGTGCCGGAAACCCTCGACCAACCCGCCTTCGTGGAGGCTCTCCACGATGTCCTCGTGCACCTGCACGACCAGACCGTCCTGCAGTCCCACCCGTTCGCGACCATCGCTGTTGACGCACGAGATCGGCGTAACCGGCGCAAAGGTCGAGGCAATCTTTCTGATCGCATGTCCCCGGAGATTCCCGGCGCTGTCCTCGCGCAGGACATCTATGACGCACTGATCAGTCTCCAACCCCGGACACCACGCCCCTCGGATCGCCAAGCTCCAAGCGTGTTGCCACTCCGGGCTGATGGGGTGGATCCTTCCGGGGCGCCCCTGCCTGCCCATCACACCGAACCCCCATCCCCAGACGCCACCAAGCGGTCCTCCCCGGTGGTCGCTCGGGCGCACCGGCGCGCCGAGGCCTTGCGCCTGCGGTATGTCGACGGATTGCCGGTTGCCACAATCCAGGCACGCCTCAACATCTCGCGCAGCGAGTACTTCCGGAAACACCGAGAAGGGCTGGATGCCCTTGCATCGATCCTGCGTCGACGGTGGGGGACGGAAGCCGTGAACGCCTTTGTGGCACGCACCGCCGGAGTGGATGCGCACGAGGGACCCATGATCGCTTCCACCGTGAAGAACGCGGGGCGATTGCACGTGCCTACCCGGTTCATCGGGCGGGAAACCGATCTTGCAATCCTGAAGGACGTCGTGCAGTCGGCACCCCTCACGACCATCGTAGGGCCTCCCGGTGCCGGCAAGACCAGGCTTGCGATCGAACTCGCCCGCCACGTGCGCGAATCGTTCCCGGACGGTGTCGTGGTGGTGACCTTGGCGGAACTGACGGATCAGTCGCTCGTCCTTCCGGCCATCGCCCGGTCGGTCGGGCTCTTTGACGTACCAGCGACCGACCTTTCGTCGGCACTTGCCAACTTCCTCGCCGGACAGCGTCGTCTCCTCATCCTGGACAACTTCGAACACGTCATCGGTGCCTCGAAGGATGTCTCCCACCTCGTGAGCAATGCGCCTGACGTTGCGGTCCTCGTCACCAGCCGGGCACCTCTGGGTGTTGCCTCCGAACAGCGGTACCCGCTTGAATCACTCCCCGTCCCTGCTGCCGGAATGACAGATGGCGACAGTGAACCCATCCAGACCAATCCGGCGGTGCAACTCTTCATCGACCGTGCGCGGGCTATCGAGCCGGGCTTTCCCGCAACCACCCAGGACCTTGACGCCACGGTTGCCATTTGCCGCCTGCTTGACGGGTTGCCGTTGGCGATCGAACTGGCCGCCGCCCGACTGGGAAACCTGACCGCACCGACCATCCTGTCCCGTCTGACCGAACGTCCGGACGAACGCCTATCCCTCCTCAGCACCGAATCGCGCGATGGGATTGCCCGTCACCAGACCCTCCGTCATGCCATCCAGTGGAGCCAGGGTCTGTTGCATCCCACCGAGGTCCGACTCCTGGCCGACATGAGTGTCCTCGTCGGCGGCGCATCCCTGGACGCAATCCTTGCCATCGTCTCTCCGGACTCCGCCGGTCTGCCTCCTCCCTCTGCGGGGCGCTTGCCGCAAGATGGGAGGGGACTGTCGGCGATGCGTCCTGAACTGGAAGCCCCATCATCCGTTGACGTCCTCAACCGACTGGGATCACTCGTCGAGAACAGTCTGGTTCGCCGGCAATCGTTTCCGGATGGTGAGACGCGCTTCACGATGCTGGAGACCATCCGCGCATACGGGATGGAGTTGCTGAAAGCGCGCGGAGATACCGGTGACATCCGCCGCCGGCATGCGTCGTACTACTCACGTCTCGCGGCTGAGGTGGCCCCGGCAATGCGCGGGATTGTTGCCGACCAGTTACTGAAGCGCCTTGACGCGGAATTGCCGAACATCCGTGAGGCACTTCAGTTCCTCTTGGAGTCCGGGGAGGTCGCCGATGCACTCTCCCTTCTGGTGAACCTCGAGTACTTCTGGTGGCTTCAGGGATACCGTCTGGAGGGTCTGACGTGGTTGCGCCGGCTACTCGAAGCGGACGGGCAGCGCATCTCCCAGACCGAAATCGCCGGTGACCAACTCGCCAGTGCCTTGACCATGGCCGGGCACCTCTGTGCCCTGAGCGGTGATGATGTCGGGGCGGGTGGCTACCTAGCCGATGCAATCACCTTGGCCCGCGTTCATGGTTCGGGTCGCAGTGAAACGGATGCCTTGCACCACCTGGCCGTTCTGGCCCGTGCCCGGGGTGACGATGATCGTGCTTCCGAGTACTGGATCGATGCGTCCCGCAGGGCCGGGGCCAACAAACTCATGTACCGGCAGGGCATCTCTTTTTGGCACCTCGGGATGCTGGCATGCGACCGTCTCGACTATGGCGGTGCCACCCAGTGGCTATCGAAGGGGCGGTCGGTCTTCGAGGCGAATGCGATGCCCATTGGCCGTGCCCTTGTGCAGTTCACCGAAGGCGCGGCCGAGATGGTCGCCGGAAACCTCTCGGTGGCCCGTGGCCTGATCGAGGGTTCCATCCGCGACCTCACTACCTACGGAAGCGGCACTGGTCTGATGTATGCCACCGGCACTCTTGCGGAACTGGAATTCCTGGAAGGAAACGCCTCTCTCGCCCTGGATGCTGCCGAACGCAGCAATTATCAGATGAGGCAACTGGGACAGGAACGAGGCGTGTCCCGCAACCTGATTACCCTCGGCCATGCCGCGATTGGCATCGGTGACTACTCCCGTGCGCGCCGTGCCTATCTGGAAGCCCTGCGCCGGTCACTGCCGGCCGAACGACTCCCGGTGATTGGGGCGGCCATGCTTGGAATGGCAAGCCTCACGTCGGGCACGCAGGAAGGCGACCGCCAGAAGTGGACTCTCCCGACCAATCTGCCAACGTCGCGTACCTGCCTTGAGGCCGCACAAGTCCTGTACCGGACCGTGCGACGGCCTCTGGCACTGGTTGAACGCAAGCACGCCAAGGACACCGGGCTTGTGTTCCCTGATCCCGCTTCCGCACCGGTCACCCCCACACCAGCTCCCTGGTTTACTGAAGGAGATGTGCTCCCCCCGGGCGTACCGGTCGACGAGTATCCCCTGCCGGATCTCAAGACCGTCCTGACCCTCGCGCGATCGCTGGCGGCAACCATTGGGCAACGGGGAACTGTCTAGCCGGACACGCGTTCCGTACCCGCGAGCCGGGGAAGATCGGGGCCGAGGGGGTGGAAAGGGGTTCGGTTACAGCGTGACCGTCACGCCGGGAAAGGCCCGGCGCAATCCATCCGCCCATTCCCCGAGTATGAAGGCGGCATCTGCGTCATACTCACGTGATGATTCGGTGGTGTGATCTCCCGAACAGGCGCCGAGCCGTTCCCGGACACTGACGCACGAGAGACTGTGGCGTGACAGGATGGCCGCCCACTTCGCGTTCACCATCATCGCATTCTGGGTGCCACAACACGCGACGGCAGCAAAGACTGCCCGGCGCGAGACGATCACGTTGGCGTTGACCGCCAATGCGTCGAGGATCACCTCGGGGGTTACCGCGAGGCAGAGATGAATGCCCCGCACCTGCGTCTCCGCGACTTCCCAGTCAATCACCGCACCGCGCCGGGCAGGTGCGCTATCGGCTTCATCGGTTGATGATGCATCGGTGTGGGCCCGCCACGCCCCGCCTGGATCATGTGCGCTCCCCTGACCCAAGCACGCCTCAATAGGGTGTGCGTCGATCCAGGCCCGGATGTCATCCACCCGGCACCCAAGCCCGGATGATGGTCGGCGGTCGGCAACATCGTTCCGCCGACGCAATAGACCCGTTGCAAGCCCAGCATCGGCACGGTCTGAAGCATCATCGACACCACCGCGTTGCCAGTCCGAAGGCGGACAATCCGGGGCAGGGGAATCCGGAACCCAACGGGGTGCACGGCCAGTCTCCGGGACAATCGGTATGGAACTGGTTCGCCATTCCCTGGCGCGATCTCCGTAGTTGCTCACCATCGCCCCCCGACGACCCGGGCGCACTGACCTTGCGCACGCCTGGCAGTGCTTCAGAATGGAAGTCACTGTGAACCGGTTTCTACGAGTGTAGCCGGGTTCGGGGTGTTCCGGGGGCAACGGCGAGGCTCTTCCCGCTCGGAAACCCCAGCGGTTTGCTGTGCCATGATGGTGCCGTGCCCCATGGGATGCTTCCGAACCGCCCGGATCTGCCAAGAACCTCGCCTTACCCCGTCACGGATGACCCGTCGGGGGCCACAACAGGTCGAGGGCGGACACCGATTCCCATGGACCTGAGACGTGTCATTGCGGTTGACTGGTCCGGGGCCATTCAGGGCGGTCACCGCAAGATCTGGATTGCCGAGGCCATCGACGGAGTCGTGGTGCGCCTTGAAAATGGTCGCACCCGCGAAGCGGTGTTCGACTACCTGATCACCCTCGCGACCAATGATCCGCATTTCGTGGTCGGTTTCGACTTCGCCTTCGGAATGCCGGCTTGGTTCGCGCGTGACCGGAACATTCCCACCATCGCCGACCTGTGGCGACATGTTGGTGCAAACGGCGAATCGTGGTTGGCGTCATGCGACCGCCCGTTCTGGGGTAAACCCGGCAAGCATCGTCCTTCCGATACCCCGGACCACTTGCGTTGCACCGACCGTGCAATCCCCTCGATTGGTGGGTCGCAACCCAAGTCCGTCTTCCAGATTGGAGGTGCCGGTGCGGTGGGAACCGGGTCGCTGCGGGGCATGCCCGGACTGGCCACCCTCCACGAAGCCGGGTTCTCGGTGTGGCCATTCGACCCACCGGCATGGCCTCGTGTCATCGAGATCTACCCGCGAAGCTTCACGGGACCAGTCGTGAAGAGTGATCCACACGCGCGCGATGTGTGGCTTGCTACTCACGCCTCGCCTAACCCCCGATTGCAAGATGGTGCGCCTGGCCTGGCCCATCACCTCGGTATCCCATGCTTCCGGCCAGACATCGAAAGCCTTGCCAGGGATTCCGAGGATGCGTTCGACGCTGCCATATCGGCCGCGGCCATGTGGAAATATCGCGCCAGCCTGGCCTCACTCGTCCCGACCACCGAATCCACGCTCCTACTTGAGGGGTGGATCTGGGATCCGCGCCATCCGATGCCAACCGGCACACCTACCGCCTGACCGCAGCGAACCCCGTTCCGGTTGCCACCCCGGGCTGCGTTGGCAAAGGGGATTTCAATCCGGAACTGCGGGGCGCATCTTCTTTGGAGGGGTAGGGGTCGGTGCGGCGTGCGAGAATGGCCGGAGACGCCCCGGTGCAAGGAGGCCTGCAATCCGGGGTAAAAGGGCAGGGGATGTATTGCACGGCCTGCGGAACGGCACTGCTTGCGGATGCGCGCTTCTGCACACGATGCGGACGGCCACGCGACACCCAAGCCGTCACCACGGTGGATGATGGCAAGCCACGCGAACGCGTGATTGACGTGATCCTGGACTTCAGCGGATCCAAGAACCCGGCCCGGCCCGGCACGTCCATCGCCGAAAGCGACGCGCCAGCACATCCGGAGGCGACGCGATGGGGTGATGTGGTCCCCGCAAACCGCACCAACTACCGGCCTGATGGCATCGGTCTTGCCAACCCACGAATCGTCACCGCGTCTGACCGGTACACCCCGCCCGTCTCCAAGCGCGCAACTGCCGGTCAAACCATCACCGTGATGGTTGTGCTGTTTGCCCTGCTTGCATGGGCCGGCAACCTGTCCGCGACACGGAACGGCGCGACGCGCGATGGCCAGGCAGGAAGTGCGTCCCCCCAACCGCCTGCCACCGCCGTACCCGCGCCGGTCTCCAACGAAGCCAAGGCCGAGGCCGTCGCCCTTCTGGGATCGGCCATCTACAAGGTGGAGGAAGGCAACCTCGCGCTTGCCATCGAACAGGCGAGGCAGGCACAGGAGAAGTGGCCCGCCTACGCCGATGCCGCCAACTTCCTCGCCGATATCACTCCGAAGGCCACCGCAACTGCCGCTGCCATGCAGGCAAAGGCCACTGCGGTTGCAGCCGCGCCGGGCGGGTCGGCTGCCGGTCTCCTCAGCGAACGCGACGCAATCGCCCGCGTCCTGCCATCGGTCGTGCACATTGCCACCAACTCAAGCGTGGGCACCGGCTATGTCGTTCGTGACAACCTCATCGCCACAAACGCCCATGTCGTGTCCACCAACCCCACCGCCGAGATCCGCACCCAGGATGGCAAGACCCTCACCGGGCAGGTCGTTGCCCGAGACGCGAAACAGGACATCGCCCTCATCAAGGTGTCTGCAAGCCGGCTTCCGGTAGTGACCCTCGCCAACTCCAAATCCCTCCGGCCCGGCGACACCCTCATGGCCGTCGGGTATGCCCTCGACCTGCGTGGAGGTCCGTCGATCACGCGCGGGGTGTACTCCACCCACCGCACGATGCAGGGCGTTACCTACGTGCAAACCGATGCCCCCCTGAACCCGGGCAACAGTGGCGGCCCCCTCGTGTCGCTCAAGGGCGAGGTAGTTGGCATGAACACCATGGGACTCAAGAACGACTTCGGCACGGACGTCAGGGGCCTCTACTTCGCCGTCGCCATCGAGGCCATCCAGGCAATCGTCACCACTATCCCGAAATGAGGGATCCCCGCCCATGAAACCACGGATCACCGTCCTGACCCTGGGAGTTGACGACCTCGAACGCGCCGTCCGCTTCTACCGCGATGGTCTGGGGTTCCCGACAGAAGGGATCGTGGGTACCGAGTTCATCCATGGGGCGGTCGCTTTCCTGGACCTCGTGGGCGGACTGAAACTTGCCCTCTTTCCCAGGGCAAGCATCGCCCACGATGCCGGGATTCCCGCCGAACCGCCCCACGGACCGGGACGCACCGAGATGACCATTGGCCACAACGTTGCGTCTGAGGCCGAAGTGGATGCCACCATGGCCCGCGCACTGGAAGCGGGCGCGGTGATCGTGAAGCCGGCGCGGGCGACGTTCTGGGGAGGGTACGCCGGCTACTTCCAGGACCCGGACCGACACCTCTGGGAGGTCGTCTGGAATCCCCATTGGGGTTTACCCGGATGAAATTGCGCCGTCCCTGCCCTATGGTGTTTCAAGGTGGCAGCGACGCGCAGTAGCGAGGTGCAGGTAATCCATCGGCGGTGGGGTGGTCGGGATCAGCAGTCTGGCGTGATGGGGCGCACAACTGCCGCGTGACACCGGATTCACTGCCGCGCCCACGGAGTTGTCATCATGACCGCCAACGTTCCCAAGCCTCACGTCTCTCCCCGGGTGCTCCTTCTCTTGGGACAACCGGATGGACAGATCACCCAGTTCCATAACCAGCCCGCGCACTGGGCATCTCTCGGTTCCCTGCTCCGCGCCTGCGATGCCCGGTCCCGTGTGGTGACCGACGACATCCGCGTCCTGACCCCGGAAAGCCTCGCCAAAATCGACGTGATCGTGAATGCCTCGACGGCCTTGCGTCCAAGTGACCGCGAGTACTTTGCGATCCAGTCGCGTATCGATGCCGGGGCGGGCTACGTTGGCGTGCACGTCGCGAACACCGTCCACCTCACGTCGCCGAATTTCCTGCACGCGGTTGACGTGGCGCCGCCTCAGAAAAAGGCGCTCGCCCCCACCATGAGTGTCCGCATCCTCTCTCAGGTGCACCCCATCACCGCCGGTCTCGGAGATTACGACCACGACGATAACGATGAGTTCTACGAGATCACCGGTGACTTCGGCGACCGCCCGAACCTTGTCACCGTCCGCGAGGATTGCACCCTTGCCACCGCCGATGGTCACCCGATGGTCTACGTGACCACTCACGGGAGTGGACGGGTTGTCTTCCTGGCGTCGGGACACGACCGGCGCTCACTTGACCACCCGACCTTCCGCACCCTTTTCACCCGGGCCGTCGATTGGGTCTCCCCTTGCAACCGTTAGCGAAGCGACATTCCATGACCGATGCGGTGGGGACTTGCCCACGACCCGGCCGGTTCAGATCAGGGCATCGGCCGGAACGGTGCGGTAATCAGTAACGCCCACTGCCGGTTGGCGTGGCGGGTGCGTCCAGCGTTGTGCGGCGTGTGCACCACGTTCGCCCGCCCAAGCAACGGGTCATCCAGTGGCACAG
>Ga0209401_1001900_pt1 | contig 13662 bp, 5 predicted proteins | sample M_140807_MF_Meta_FD_187318 | JGI IMG/M metagenome (GOLD analysis project Ga0209401, IMG submission 187318) | Freshwater microbial communities from Lake Montjoie, Canada to study carbon cycling - M_140807_MF_MetaG (SPAdes) (version 2) | ecosystem: Environmental > Aquatic > Freshwater > Lake...
CAGGGTGATCGGGCCCTGATGCAAACCGCGCAGGTTCAGGCGGCCGTCCGATACCAGGGCGGTGACTTTTTTAACCGACACCAAATCTTGGACCGCCGTCCCCTGGGCCGCAAAGACCCAATGAAATCGATCCATCGCATCGCCGGCCTGGGCCGTGAAGGTTAGCGGCTGTCCGCTGACCACAGGGGTGAGGGTGCCCAGGCGGGTGTCTTCCAACCAGGAGGCATGACCGCTGCTCAGGGCGCTGAGGTCCATGTTCCAAGAATAGGTCGCGCTGGGTTGGGTATGGGCCAGGTGCAGAGGGATGCGGGTTGACCTGTCGAGGGCGAGGGAGGGTAAACTCTGGATGGAATAGGTTTGACCCTGCGCATCCTTGGTGTAGAGGTCCTGACTGGCCGCGAATCCATCGCTGAGATAGCGGGCTTCGAGGTCGTTATCGTAGGCGTTGCTGGCCTGGGGCACAAAGCAGAGCACGGTTTCCAGCCCAAAGCCCGAAGCTGTGTGCGTGACCGAAGCCCTGGCCACATCGGCGGTTTGTTGTTGGCGAACATAATTGGCCGTTTGATCAACACGGGCGCTGCTTGGATAGGCCAGGGAAGCCGATGAGGCACCGCTGCTGGCCTGCACCATAAAGCCCTGCATGGGCGCCATGTAACGAGAACCCCCGTTGGCGGTGACCCCCGTTGAAATCACATAGGTTCCCCAAGTGCCGGCCGCTTGGTTCCCACCCGCCGAAAAGGTCACTTTGCTTTTATCCCAACGATAAATGGTTCCTTCTACGTTGGTTCGGGTGACTCCTTCCCAATCCATGACGGAGGGGAAGGGATTGGAAACGTAGTTCCATCGGTCGGTTGCAGTTCCTAATGATAGAGCCGGAACCGAACTGAGTTGCAATTCTCCATTGAATATCAAAGTATTGATAACAACAGTCCAAACACCGTAGCCAATCGCCTGGGGCCAAATCGTGGCTCGGTTGTTGACGCCTAGGTAATTGTTGCTGTCGTTTTGGTAAATAATCACGGTATTGGTGGATGTAGGTAGGTTGGTGACTGAGTTGAGGGACGGGTTGGATCTCAAGGGATGTCCAACGAAACGAAAACCGTTGTGGGCGGTATCCACCCTTGGCAAATAGCGTTGGGCCGTCACGTTCCCTGTCAGATCGCTGTTGGTTCCGCCAAGGACCACCGCGGTGCCGTTGGAATCCGAGGCCAAGGTCAAGTTGCCCCCCGTTGCAAAGACCCCGTTCAGGGTCAATTTACCGGTGGAGGCAATCGTGCGCGCCACGCCCAATGTCACCCCACCGCTGCCGATGGTCACGTTCAAAGGCCCGTTGCTGCTAGGCCATTCGGCTCCGACGGTACGGCTCGATGCCCCGTACACCAAGGCGCCGGATGTTCCGTAGGTGATGGTTCCGTTGTTGGTGATGGTCCCGCCACTAAGGGTAAGGGTTCCGTTGATGGTGAGGGTCACCCCTGCATCGACCAGCAAGGTTCCCCCAATGATATTCAGGTTGTTAAGAGATTGATTCGTGCTTATTTTGAGAGAACCATTGCTCAAACTTATGTTATTGGTTACGGGCAAGGTGTTTCCGCCCGTATGATTCAGTCGGAGGCTTGCTCCCTCTACGGTCGTAAGGGAGGTGTAGGTGTTGGGCCCGGAATAGGTGACAGTTCCACTTCCCAGGCCCCCAACGGTCACGGGACCTGAATTGGAGACGATGGCGCTGAGGATATCAACTCCGCCGGAACCATCGACGATAATTTTGTTGTTGATGGGATTGACAAAGGCAAGGTCCATGAAGGTGTTACCGGTGGAGAGCGGGTTTCGAAGGGTCAATAAATTATCATCGTTATTCCGTAGAACCACCTGTTCGACTCCATTGACAACAACGCCCGTGAAGGTGAGGGTGTCTCCGCTGTTTGAGCTGTTCCCAAAAAGGATATCGCCGGTTTTGCCTGACTCCATTTCAATGGCACCGACCGATTCCCCGTGATTGGTATTCATTTTGATGCCAACGCTGGTTTGACTACCTGAGAAGGTGGCGACTTGGGAGGAGTTTGGCACCGTGGCGGGGGACCAATTGTGGGCGGTGAGCCATGCCCCGCCACTGCTACCGATAAAAGAGATTTTGCTTGCTCCGGTCAGGATGGTTGTGGGACTGGATTCGAGGCCAGCACTCCAAACACTGCCTCTCCGCGTGAAGACTTTCACATAATAAGTGGCGCCGTTGGTGAGCCCGGTAATGATTTGTGGACTGCTGATGCCTTTGTAGACCACCGACCCGGTTCCGTCAAAAGAACTGCCGGTTCCAAAGATTAAATTTGCGGTATAGGCAGATCCATCCCCGCTGGGGGATGCGCCCACCGAACTCGTTGGCTTGACAACCATTAGGACCTCATCAACACAGGCTGGGTTGGTCCATGCGATGGTCAACTGAGATGTTCCGACGGTCAGACCCAACCCGCTTGCATTGGTTGGAATGCAGGCCACGATCGTTTTGGTCCCACTAGCGCTGGTTTGTCCCGTCTTCGCGCCGGATGTAAAGATCAGGTTGGAAGTATCCAATGCGCCCATAATTAGGGTGTTACCGATGGTAGAACCCAATGGAATGTCCGCTGTTATGTAAATGTAACCTGTGTTACCAGATTGAATTAATTGCGAAACAAAGGAAGGAAACTGGTGGGTTCCTTGGCCTAGTAGGAGGGTTTTGGTCGATAACAGAGCATCCGTTCCGGCATCCAAGAGCGTATCACTCGAATACCAGCATTTAAGATTGCTTAGATCCGAGGCTAGGTAGGATCCTGAACTTACGAAGCTAAGTCCGCTTAAGGTGGCGGATGCCGTCGAAACGGCCAAATCAACACGAAAAATGGGTTGATTCGTCACCCCTTCGCTGATATTGGAATTGGATGCGGCAGGGGAGCTCAAGGCAATGGCAGGCAGACCGGGCGATCCGGTCACCGATAGGCTATCGATGGCGATGCCGGAACTTGCCCCTGACTGATTGCCTCTCCATACAGCCCATCTTATCTGAACCTCGGGTTGGTTATTCGCTCCGGAAGGGAGGGTTAGGGTTGTTCTGGTCTTAAAACCGGTGGTCCCCCCGGCCTGCGAATAAGGATTATCGGTTCCTGTAATCGTGGTCCAAGTTCCCGTATGACCAACCCGGTATTGGGCAACCAAGCCAATCGTTCTGGGTTGGGCATTGATGATGGAGATGTCATAGGCCAAAACGATGTTTTGGAGGATGTTGGTATTGATGGATAGTGCAATCTGATCCACACCGTCGGTTCGATTGTTGGAGGTTTGGATATAGGCTGAGGCATTGTTGGATGAAGCAGCGGCATAACCATAGACCCCCCCAGATGTTGTAGACGTTGTTGCAGCGTGTACGGTCGTATTGCCCGAAGGAACGGAGCTTTCCGCGAGACTTAGGGTTGAATCATCGGATCCATGGACGCCGCTCCAAGCCGCCATGCCGGCTGGCATGGATGTAAAGGTGGTTGTCCCAAAATTTTGTGAATAGGGGAGTGCCTGCGGTGTTGGGTTGGTTTGACCCAAAGCCTGTGTTGTTACCAGGCCCCAAAAAACATAGGCCATGGCAACGCGAATCGAATTCCAAAGGATTGATTTATGAGCTAAAACATATCTTAGGTTATTCATTGCAGGTTTGGTCAAAAAATGTTAAAAAAAGAAGCGGAAAAATTGTAAAAAATGAAGGAAGCACTCGGCAATCTTCATGGTTTTACATACACAGAAAGTGTGAAGCTTCTTTTCAAAAACCAAACCCCGCCTGAATGCATCAAAGGTATCGTATTGCTGCCAACGAATTTCTTTTCCCTAAATATATATTTGAAAATTCAATATATATTAACAATTAGAAGCTATAAACTTAAAATAAAGGCACTTATAGGCCTCCCGACACTCCTTTGAGCGAATATCCTATCAAGTTTTGTTATCTATAATAAAGTATTGTTTTCTTCGGAGTTTCGTTTTCGAGCTTCCCAGGCCTTCTTCAAACCCAATCCGGCCCCGGCTGCCAGGAGTATGCTCAATCCTCCGTCAATGGGCACGCCGGCTCCTCCGGTACCACCGCCCACGTTGTTGGGGTCATCAGGCGGTGGCGGCTGGGCCAGGGTTACCTGGGCGCAGAGAGCCAAGGCAAGGATGGCCGAGGTGCGGCCGATACGGGTGAAAATCGAGTTTTGAAAGCATTGAAGCATAACAAAAGGTTTTACAGCGACTAAACGAATGAAGATTGGCATGAGGGGCCTAGCGACGCAGGCGGTAGTGGTACAAACCCTGAGGGCTTTGGACCCTTAGGAGGTAGTAGGTTCCTTCCAGGAGGTTGGCCGGGCTATCGTAGGTAGCATCCGGGTCGTTGAAGTTCTGGGTGCTGAGCAAGCGCCCGCTCAGGTCCATCCACTGGAGGGTGGCCGGTCCCTGACGCAAACCACGCAGGTTCAGGCGACCGTTGGATAGGTGGGCGGTGACTTTTTCAACCGACTCCAAGGCTTGGACCGCCGTCCCCTGGGCCGCAAAAACCAAATGAAAGCGATCCACCGCATCCCCGGCCTGGGCCGTGAAGGTCAGAGGCTGTCCGCTGACAACGGGGGTGAGGGTGCCCAGGCGGGTGTCTTCCAGCCAGGCTTGATGGCCGGTCGTCAGCCCGCTCAGGTCCATGGTCCAGGTATAGGCCGCCCCGGTTTGGGTATGGGTCAGGTGCAGAGGGATGCGAGTCTGCGCATTCAGGGCCAATTCAGGCAAGCTCTGGATGGAATAGGTCTGGCCCTGGGCATCCTGGGTGTAGAGGTCCTGACTGGCCGTTACCCCATCGCTGACATAGCGGGCTTCGAGGTTGGCATCGTAGGCGTTGCTGGCCTGGGGCAGGAAGCAGAGCACGGTTTCCAAACCAAAGCCCGATGGTTGGTGGGTTACACGGGCTCTGGCCACCTCGGCGGTCTGTTGTTGGCGAACATAATTGGCCGGTTGATCAACGCGGGCACTGCTTGGATAGGCCAGGGAAGCCGATGAGGCACCGCTGCTGGCCTGCACCATAAAGCCCTGCATGGGCGCCATGTAACGAGACCCCCCGTTGGCGGTTACTTGGGTAGATTGAACGTAGGTTCCCCAGGTTCCGGCAGCCAGGCTGCTTCCGGCCGAGAGGGTGGCGGTGCTTTTGTCCCAGCGGTAGATGGTGCCTTCGATGTTGGTCTTGGTGACTTCGTGCCAGTCCATCACCGAGGGGAAGGGATTGGCCGCGTAGTTCCAGCGGTTGGTCGCTGTTCCCATGGTCACGGCCGGTACCGCGTCCAGTTGAAGCTCTCCGCTGAAAGCCAGGGTATTGGTGGCCCCGCTGGTCCAGACCCCGTAGCCTGTGGCCTGGGGCCAGGTCGTGGTGAGGTCGCTGACGGCGGTATAGCTGTTGCTAGCATTGTTATAGCCAATCACGGTATTGCTCGTCGAGGGGAGGTTGATGACCGTGTTAAGAACTGGGTTCGAGCGCAGTGGGTGCCCCACAAAGCGGTAACCGTTGTGATTGGCGCTGCTCCACGGCAGGTATCGCTGCACCGTAACATTGCCTGTGATATTGCTGTTACTGCCCCCAAGGACCACCGCCGTACCGTTGGTATCCGAGGCCAGCGTCAAGTTATCCCCTGTGGCAAAGACACCGTTCAGGGTCAATTTGCCGGTGGAGGAAATCGTGCGCTCCACGCCCAATGTCACTCCGCCCGTGCCAACAGTCACGTTCAAAGGACCGTTGCTGGCAGGCCATTCCGCACCCACGGTTCGGTTGCTGGAACCGTATACCAATGCGCCCGACGCCCCGTAGGCGATGGTCCCGTTGTTGGTAATGGTTCCACCGCTGACAGTCATGGTTCCGTTGATGGTGAGGGTGGCCCCCGCATCCACCAACAACGTACCCCCGGTTAAACTCAAGTCGTTGAGGGCTTGGTTGGTGCTAATCTTGAGGGTTCCGTTGCTAACGCTCATGTTGTTGGTAACAGGCAAAGTCGTCCCTCCTGAACGATTCAAGCGCAAAGTAGCGCCTTCCACGCTGGTTTGGGTACTGAAGGTGTTTTGTCCTGAAAAGGTAACGGTACCACTCCCTGTACCACCAACCGTGACAGGACCCGATGCCGATGTTATGGCACTGCTGATGGTAATACCGCCTGAACTATCAACCAGGATTTTGTTATTTGTTCCATTGGCAAAGGCAAGGTTCATCAGGGTGGTCTGATTGGTCAAGGGATTTTGTAATGTTAATAAATTGGTATTGTTATTACGGAGAACTACATTTTCAATGCCATTCACAATAACACCGATCAAAGTCAGTGTTCCACTACCCGATCCCGAACTATTTCCTAATAGGATATTATTGGTTTTGCCAGATTCTACTTCGAGAGCGCCCACTGTTTCACCTCCGTTGGTATTCATGTTAATCCCCACAGAAGTTTGTGCACCAGCAAAGGCGGCAAGTTGTGAGGATGTGGGCACACCCGAAGGGGACCAATTTCCCGAGGTGAGCCAAGCGCCTGCTGTATTTCCTGTATAGTTTTTCCTTGTTGCATTGGTTAGAGATGGCGTTGCGCTCGATTCAGTGCCGCTGCTCCAAACGCTGCCACGTCGGGTAAAGATTCGTACAAAATAGATGGTCCCGTTTGTTAGGCCGGTGATGATCTGCGGGCTACTTGAGCCCTTGTACACCACACGACCCGTACCGTCAAAGGTTGAACCTGAACCGAATACCAAGTTTGCTGAATAAGATGAGCCATCCCCACTGGGCGACGCACCTATGGTTGAGGTTGGTTTAGCAACGATCATGACTTCTTCCAGGCATGTTGGATTGGCCCAGGAGACGGCGAGCTGGTTGGATCCGGCGGTGAGCACTAGACTGGTTGCATTGGTGGGTGTGCAGGCCACGATGGTTTTGGTGCCGCTAGCATTCGTTGAGCCGGATTTTGTTCCAGAACTAAAAGTTAAATTTCCGGTATCGACGGCGCTTACTGAAATGGCATTACCAACGGTTGAACCAAAGGGCACGTCCGCTGTGATAAAGATGTAACCCGTGTTACCTGATGCAATGATCTGATTTGTGAAACCGGGAAACGCGTGAGAACCGGAGCCTAAGGACGATGATTTGGTTGAGAGTAAGGCATCCGTACTAGAGCTGAAGGAATTGTCGGCGGAATACCAACATTTTAGGTTGGATAGATCCGAAGCCACATAGGTGCCGGAAGTATTTATTGTAACACCTGTTAAAGTAGCATTGGCTGTCGTAACCGCTAAATCAAAACGAGATAAAACCTGGTTGGTTACCCCTTCTGTTAGGTTGGATGCGGAGGCAGCTGGGGAGCTTAGTTCGATATTGGGTGTCGCCGCAGGGGCCGTGGTTGCAGTTAGGCTAAAATTATCAAGGCCTATTCCTTGACTACTACCGCCTGAGGTATTAAAATCCCATTTGAAGTAATAGAGCGAGTCCGGAGCCAATGTGAGTGACCCTACAGAGAAGGATTTTTGGACCGTTGTGCCTGGAAAGCTATAGGAGCTTGATCCGGTCGCAAAAGATCCGGATTGGCCAGAGGTATCCAATGTCCATGTGGATCCGTTGGTGGACCTCGAAAACGTAACTGAAGCAGCGGCTGTGTTGATTCGATATCGTTCGTAGTCAAAGGAGATGCTGAAGCCGGTGATGGTGCTTCCGGTCGAATTCTTGAAAGCAACCATGATGGCGTTGGGGCTGGCATAAGAACCAGAGGTCATAAAGCCAAGAGCGCGTTCGCTGGATGAGGAGCCCCAGTTATAGCGACCACCGGTTGCAGGACTGCCTGAGCTTGCTTGGAGATTGACAGCTGTCAAATTGCCGCTTGTGCTGTATCCGGCCGATGTTCCGGCTCCGGCTGCTGACATTTTCCAACCAGCCGGCAATGTTGCAGTTCCTGATGTACCAAACGAGTCAAAGTTTTGGGTAATCGCCGAGGTGCCCGATATGCTAATTTGGGACCAAGACAAACCAGGAATCATTAACAGAAAGAACGAAGACAAAACTACCAATACCCATTTGGAGAGGGTCCTATGGTAATTGATGGGGGTGGTTTTGAGCTGCTGGATGGGCTTTTTCACTGGAATGGGCTTTGGGTTGTCAAGTCGGTTGGGGGTTAGAAATATCAATTTTCGACACAACTAAAATCATAAGGAATTTTAATATTTAAATCATCGTTGGGTTATTTAACTGTAAACATTCCAAATACTTTGGTTGGCAAATTCGTGGATTTCGCTTTGGCTTTTTCGGCGTATATTTGCGGTCCTTTAGCCCGTGAGGGCGCATTCCAAGGGCAAAAGGTGAGATGGGTGAGTGGCTGAAACCAACAGTTTGCTAAACTGTCGTACGGGAAACTGTACCGAGGGTTCGAATCCCTCTCTCACCGCTGGGTTTCAAGATTTAGGGCCTTCGGGCCCTATTTTTGTGCAATAGACCTTGTTTTTGGAACCAACATCGATCCATCATACCATGAAACTGCAACAACTTTACACCTCTTGCCTCGCCCAAGGCGCCTATTATATCGAAAGCGAAGGGGAGGCCGTGGTCATTGACCCACTGCGCGAAGTGGAACCTTATTTGCAGCGTGCGGAGCAGGACGGAGCCAAGATTAAATACGTTTTGGAGACCCATTTCCACGCCGATTTTGTTTCGGGACACCTGGATTTGGCGGCGGCGACCGGGGCCCCTGTGGTTTTTGGCCCGGAGGCGAAGCCGGGGTTTGAGGCGCATATCGCCAAGGATGGGGAGGTGCTGCGGTTCGGGAAGCTGAGCCTTGAGGTCCTGCATACGCCGGGGCATACGCCGGAGAGCACGTGTTACCTGTTGCGGGACGAAGAGGGTCAGCCTCATGCTTTGTTTAGCGGGGATACCCTCTTTATTGGCGATGTGGGCCGTCCTGATCTGGCCGCGGGAGCCACGGCGACTCCCGAGGAAATGGCCGCGACCCTTTATCGTTCATTGCGCACCAAAATCATGCCTTTGCCTGACTCTGTTCTGGTCTACCCCGCCCACGGTGCCGGTTCGGCCTGCGGCAAAAACATGAGCAAAGAAACTTTCGACACCCTGGGACACCAGAAGGAGGTGAACTACGCCCTTCAAGCTCAATTGACCGAAGAGGCCTTCGTCAAGGAATTAACCACGGGCATCGCCGCGCCTCCGGCCTATTTCCCTCACAATGTGCATTTTAACAAAGCGGGTACCGAGGCCTTGGATCATGTTTTGGACCGGGGACTCCAACCCTTGGGGCCTGTTCAATTCAAAACCTTGGCCGCTGATCCGGCAGTAGTCCTCTTGGACACCCGATCCCCTTCGGCCTATGCCCATGCGCACCTACCCGGTGCCATCTTTGTTGGGCTGGATGGGCAATTCGCTCCATGGGTGGGAAGTATTTTCCCGGATATCAACCAAAAATTTCTTTTGGTGGTCGAAGAAGGCCGCGAGAAGGAAGCGGTGACCCGCCTAGCCCGCGTTGGCTATCACCAGGCCCTGGGTTATCTGCAGGGCGGGGTGGCCGCTTGGCAGCAAGCCGACTTTGAAGTCCAAAGCACCGCTTCCGTGGCAGCGCAGGATGTTCCGGGCCTTTTGGCCGACGGTTCCCCCCTGATTTTGGATGCCCGTCGTCCCGGTGAATACAACGCCGGTCACCTGAAGCAAGCTCTTTTGTACCCCTTGGACGATGTTTTGACCGCCCAGCCCCCCTTGGAACCTTCCCGGAGGGCCTTGGTCCATTGCGCCGGTGGTTACCGTTCGCTCATTCTGGTTTCTTTGCTGGAAGCCCGCGGTTACCGAAACCTTGTCAATATCGAAGGGGGGTATTCGGCCCTTCGTTCGGTGGAAGGTCTGGACCATGTGGCAGGCACCTCTTGTTCCGGCTAGGTTCCTAGTCCGATTCATGGTTCTTGTTTTGGGCGAATTCACAACCGACCCTTCACAAAGGTCATCAAGCCTCTTTTCCGTGTATATTTGCCGACTTTTCGGGGTGTAGCGTAGCCCGGTATCGCGCCTGCTTTGGGAGCAGGAGGCCGTCAGTTCGAATCTGGCCACCCCGACATCACCTATCAAGCCCACGACCCCAATCGTGGGCTTTTTTTCTGGTGTGCCCAGGACGATGACGTGCATGGGAGGATGCTGTGCCCTTAACGACGGAGTCATCATGACGACGTAGGCTGGTTTTCGTTCATCGTCGGTGGATGGAGGACCAAAACTTTGGTTTAAATTCGGTCCGGTAATCTTTTCATTTCATTAATCAGGTTTGCATGAAAAAGCTCATTTTTAGTCTCTTTGTGGTGGCCGCTCCGTTTTGGGGGCAAGCCCAGAACTCCAATCCCACCTCGTTTTGTTTGCCGTCCGTGGTGACGACTGTGCCCAGCCAGGTGGGTTTGGATAGCGCTTTGGTGGGGGGGAATGTCCTCAGCGATGGGGGGCAAGGGGTCCTTCTTCGGGGCCTGTGTTACGGAACAACGCCCAACCCCAATATGGGGAATTCCAGAACCGAAAATGGCTCGGGTTTGGGTTCCTTCGTGGTGGTTTTGAGGGGTTTGATTCCATCAACCACCTATTTTGTAAGGGCCTATGCCCAAGGTGTCAACGGGGTGGTGGTGTATGGAAATACGATTAGTTTTGTTACAGGTTCTTTGGTTCCAGCTTTTTCGTGTGGAACTTCGACCGTTTCGGACACGGATGGAAATGTTTATAACACCGTTCAAATTGGTCAACAATGCTGGACAAGAAGCAACCTTCGCGTGGGCCGATACAGGACCGGTAACATTATCCCAAATACCAGCAGCAACACCACCTGGTCCCAAGCCAACAGTTCTTCGACAGGGTCCTGGTGTAATTATAACAACAGCACAACCAGTGGTACAACCTACGGCCGGCTTTACAATGGGTATGCTGTGAATGACAGTCGGGGTTTGTGTCCAACCGGTTGGCATGTGCCTTCCGATGCGGATTGGACCAACCTCGTAACCTTCTTGGGCGGGGATTCTTGGGCGGGTGGTGCCCTCAAAAGCACGGGCATGTTACCCACCGTGGGAGGCTGGACCGCACCGAATACGAATGCGTCCAATTCCAGCGGATTCACCGCTCTGCCCGGTGGTTACCGGGCCACCAACGGAAGTTTTTTTTCGGTATCGGATTATGGAGGGTGGTGGAGTTCGTCTACAGCCGGAGCAGGCGTGGCGTGGGCCCGTTTGATTTGGTATGGCAATGCCGCGGTGGACCGGGTTAGCTACGATCAACGCTTTGGTTTTTCGGTTCGTTGCGTCAAAGATTAACACATGTTGTTCAAAAGGGTTCCTTCTGGTTTTGGGCTCGCAGGCGCCTTTTTTTTAACGATTTTGGTGTTGGGATGGGGGAGAGGTACGGCCTTGGCTCAAGCCCCCAACCCGGTTCAACCCTGCGGAACAGGTCCCGCCCCCCCCTCGGTTTTTTCGTACATCGAAAACCTACGAAGGGAGGGGCTTTTGGAGCCCGTGTACGGGACCGAGAACAATGCCTCCGTCATTTACCTCCCGCTCCAATTGCATTTGTTGGCGAATAACAACGGTTCTGGACGCTATCCCCTTTCGACTTTTGCCACCGTCCTTTGCGAGCTAAATCAAAAATTTCGTAGCACCGGAATTCAGTTTTACTGGAAAGGCAATCCCAATTTGATTAACAATTCGGCCTGGTATAACCTACCCAATTTTGGGACTGCGGATCAGATCAACACCCAATACAATGTTGCGGGGAGTATCAACGTTTATTTTTTGAGTTTGTCGGCCATGTCTCTTTGTGGCTTTGCGTATTATCCTGGTACGGGGTCCCCATCCCAGACCAACCGTCAAGGAGCAATTTACATGGCCCTGGCTTGTTCCAACCCGGGTAACTCAACTCTGGCTCATGAAATGGGGCATTTTTTGAACTTGCCCCATCCCTTTGACCAAACCTCATCCAACCCACAGGCCACCTGGGCCGAACGAGTGACCCGAAATCCCAACGAAACAGCCCCTCGTTTGCCGTCCAATTGCGCTACCGCGGGGGATCGTTTTTGCGATACACCGGCGGATTTTCGGGATGCGCGTTGGAATTGCCCCAACGGTGGGGGAGCGGCCGTGGATATCAACAACGATGCTTTTCAACCGCTGGGTCGATTGTACATGAGTTATGCCAACGATGCTTGCCAAGATTCGTTTACGGTGGAACAAAAAGCAACCATGCGGGCGACGGTCACATCCACCGGGCCTCGTTCCTATTTGCTAACCCCTGCAATGCCCGCTTATGATTCGACAGTAGGGATGCCTTCGTTGCTAGAACCGTTGGATAGTACCTACGGTAGGCCCCTTCATTATTTGCGGTTTCGCTGGAAGGCCGTGCCCGGTGCCACGGCTTATGTGTTACGGATCCGATGGTTGGGAACCACGGTGGAGGATATTTGGGTGAACGATACGACTTTTTTGTACAATGGTTCGGGACAATTGCTGAGCAACCGGGTTTACCGCTGGTCGGTGATGGCGCTGAACCCGCGAGCTGTTTGCGGCGCCTTTGCACCCGAGCGCCTTCTGGGGATTGCGAGCAACGCGGTTCACCTTTCTTCGGTGGAAGGATGCGCTGGCGATAGCCTTGGTTTGGATATCTTGAACAGTGAATTCACGGGGCTTCGTTCGCTTCGACTCAAACTGGATTTCCCCACGGGGATGCTGAGGCTGACAGGATGGAACTCCTTGGCGGGCCAAGCGGCCGGACTGCAGGTTCAAGCCTATCCGCCGGTGGGGAGCGCACTTTACACCGATTCCTTGATCTTGAATTGGACATCCGCATCGCCCGTTTCTTGGAATGCGGGGGTTCTGATGCGCCTTGGGTTGGTTTGGCCGGCCGGGGTGAACGGTCCTTCGACGGGGCCCGTTCTGGGTTGGGATACCTTGAACAGCCGCTGCCAAGCGCTTGTTGGGCAGGGTCAGGTTTTGCCGCTCTTGTGTTACGGGGGGCGGATTCGAAACAGCGGCGGATGCTATCCCTTATCGGGACGCTTGATTTACGATAACTCAGCGGGAACGCCCCTACGAGGGACGATGGTGGAGCTACGTGATACGACTTTGCAGATTCGAGCTTTTGGGTTGACGGATTCGCTGGGTTCTTTTGGTTGGAACAACGTGGGTCCCTTGGCTCTGCTGCCGAGCTGGACCTACGCGGTTCCCTGGGGCGGGGTCAATGCAACCGATGCCTTGGGCATTAGCAGGGCCTTCGCCTCTTTGGTGACGCTGAGCCCCCTGCGGTTCAAGGCGGCGGATGTGAATGGAAACGGTGCGGTCAACAATACGGATGCCCTTTTGGTCAATCGCCGAAGCGCCGGAATGGTTGGGAGTTTTGCGGGTGGGGATTGGGTGGACGACAACCCCGGACCGTGGATGGCTGGAGTCACTGGGGTTCCAGGGACGATCCGGGCCCTGTGCAAAGGGGATGTGAACGGGTCCTACCAGCCCCAGGGGACGCCTTAGACCGCGGGTCGAGGAGCGTAATGGTATAGTATATTTCCTATCAAATTCTTAGGAATATGAATTTTGAAATGGGCAATGTCTACAATTGCTTCAAGGGCAACACGCTGAATGTGCGGGTTGTTCGGGATAACTAAGACGATT
>Ga0209401_1001909_pt1 | contig 13632 bp, 21 predicted proteins | sample M_140807_MF_Meta_FD_187318 | JGI IMG/M metagenome (GOLD analysis project Ga0209401, IMG submission 187318) | Freshwater microbial communities from Lake Montjoie, Canada to study carbon cycling - M_140807_MF_MetaG (SPAdes) (version 2) | ecosystem: Environmental > Aquatic > Freshwater > Lake...
TAATATGGCAAAGATTCCAACAGAAAAAATTAATATCAAATTTTCAATCATGTTGAAAGTATATGTTAAGTAAACTTAATGATGTCTATTTATTTGTAGGTGTTTATACCTATGTGTTGTTTTTTTGTCAGGATTGCAAGATTCAAGGGCATAGCTATCCCTACTATGAGGAATAGCTTGTCAGTCTTGCTTAGTTCTGAGGTGTATATATTGCTTCGATGTCTTTGTCGTGCCTAGGTCTGTCTTTATCACATCATCGGTCTATCCATACAGGACGGTTCTTTTCTCTATCCAAGCAATAACGGGTAGGAAAGGGTGCATTAGCACCTAGTAGTTTCTAGGGGTATTTACAGCCTTTACCGTAGCAACACCAATGAGTACGGGCTAGGTCAAACCCAAAAGAAAAACCTCATTCAACTGGGCTGGGGGTGGAATTTTGACTTTAGTAAAACAAGTGTCGAAACCAACCCATGTGAATGAGGTCTTATTCTGCCAAAGTTCCACCCTTGACGGAATCATTATAACCCAAGTCTTTCAAAATTAAAATCCCCGTGAAAGCCAAATGTTTTGATATTAGACAGTTCACGCTCAAAACTGAAATAACGGGCTATTTCTACAGGGGCAAACTTGATACCCTGATTTTCTAGATATATACGGTTTAAGTGACAAATTTGGTCATCTTCATTGTCATCAGAATATACAAAGTTAGGGCTGGCTGTTAGCTGGCAAAGCACCCTTGAGCGTAGGCTAAAGCCACCATTGCCTATTTGTCTACCCATTGGATGCCAAGGCCATACCGCCCCAATGTAGTCATAATTTAAAAATTGGTCACTCCAAGCGTCAGGGTTAATGATGTACCCATCCCATTGAACTATTAAAACAAAGTCCGTGTGGATGTGTTTATGCAATTCCTGAAGGATAAATTTGCTGTACGCTTGGCGGCTATTGATTTGGGGATCAGTTATAAAAATCTCACCGCCAAAATCAAAGTATTCCTTGCACTTGTCTATTGCCTTTTTAGCCTTGTCAGGCTGTACGGAATCAATACAACAAAGGGTAATGTTATTCAAGTTCAGGCCAAATTAGCTTGTAATTGTTAGGAAACAAGTTTTTACGGGTAATTAGCCCATGTGATTCTTTTTCTAGGGTGGCGGCTAGAATCACCAGCTTATCGTAAGGAATGTCCCCGTTTTGCCACATAGATACGGCAGGTACTGACACATTGACCAATTTTGATACCCTTGTTGGCCCACCTAATAAACGAATCATTGCTGTTGCGGTAATTTTATCCATAAGCTATCTTAACATTTTTGCAACAAATTGCAAATAAAGTATTGCTTTATGTTTTAAGTTGGCTTAATATCTAAGTACGGTATATGCCGTGTTAATTAGGAGAACTCGTATGAGTGAGCAAGATCAAGACTTACACAGCTTCCAACAACATTTGGAACGCATCTTTAAAGACCTCGAAAATGGGGTATTTATTACAGCAGATGAGATAGGTGACCTACGCTATGCGTGTGGCTTGCCATCACCAATCCGCAACACTAATGTAAACCCCGTTTTGCGTGATGTCATAAACGATTTTAGTAATTGTTTTGGCAACCCTTTAAATAATTTTCCTACAATGTGGAGTAAAAAATGATTATCAGCGATAACAGTAAAGAATTTAAAATTGCCCCTGCTGGGCTTTTAATGGCTCGCTTGTACTCGGTCATTGACCTAGGGCATCAGGCTACCGAATGGGCTGGAGAAACCAAAATTATGCACAAAGTTGTATTGACTTGGGAGCTGCACGGGGATGACGATCAAGGCAAACCATTAAAAACAGATGACGGTAAACCATTAATTGTATCAAAACGATATACAGTTAGTTTAGGCGATCAGGCACGGCTACGCCAAGACTTAGAGTCGTGGTCAAGCAAAAAAATGACCGCAGAAGATCGCAAGAACTTTGACCTGCGTAATCTATTAGGTAAGTTTTGCATGGTCAACATTACCCACTCAGAAGATGGCAAGTACGCCAACATTAGCGGTATTAGCCCTGTACCGTCTGCCTTGCGTAACGCCCAGCCTGAAGGTGTCAATCCTACCCTGCATTTTTGGTTAGCTGAATTTGACCAAGCTAAGTACGATGCCTTGCCAAAGTATTACAAAGAAAAGATTACAGAATCGTCTGAATGGCGTGGTCAAAAGGCTAGGGAAGCTGATGCCCCTAAGATTGAAGATGACGCATTAAACGACATACCGTTCTGATGAGCCATCCTAATCAAATGGCATTTGTGCAATCTGTTAGGGGTTTTTTCCCTGACAGTTTTGCCAACAAAAAAGTCCTAGAAATAGGGTCATTAAACATTAACGGGTCTGTCCGTGAATTTTTTACAGGATGCGACTATTTAGGGGTAGACATTGGGGCAGGTAAAGATGTAGACATGGTTTGCAAGGGGCATGAATTACCTTTTTTTGACCCAACTTTTGATACCGTTATTTCTTGTGAATGTTTAGAACACGACATTGATTGGATAAAAACATTTGACAAAATGTGCGAGTTGTCTAAAGACTTAGTAATTATGACTTGTGCTACGGTTGGCAGACCCAAGCATGGGACTTCAGACACTAACGCAGACGCATCACCTTTTACCAACAATTATTACAAAAACCTTGAAATAAAAGACTTTGTAGACCATTTTGACTTTTACACAATTTTTAAACATTTTGGCATTTCAGTAAACTCTGACAGTCAAGATTTGTATTTTTGGGGAAAAAAATGATAGTTAAAGAAAAGGAAGAAAAAAGTGGTCACTTCTATACTAAAGACGGCAGTCCAGCCTATACAGTCATTGGATCGTCTACGGGCAAGGAACGGGCAACAAATGTATCTGATGCACGAAAACTTGGTTTATTGCCCTCAGTTACCACAATCATCGGTGTTGCCAGCAAAGGTGAAGGATTGCTCCGATGGATGCAAGAACAAGCTATCCTTGCCGCACTTACATTACCTCGCTTAGATGGGGAAGAAGAAGGGGTTTGGCTATCTAGGGTAATGAAGGATAGTAAGGCTACTGGTAGGGAAGCGGCAGAGCGTGGTACGGCTATTCATAACATCATTGAAGGTTACTTTGAGCAAATGTATTTGCCTGAAAAACCAGCTTACCTTGATGCAATTGATAGTACGCTTAAAGGTGCGTTTGGAAGCCAGCCGTGGCTAAGTGAGCGTTCTTTTGGTCACCAATTGGGCTTTGGGGGAAAGTGCGACCTTATGGCCAAACCAATCAACGGTCAAGGTACGGGGTTCATAGTAGATTTTAAGACTAAGACTACCGATCTTGATAAAATTGATGTATGGTTCGAGCATGAACTACAGTTAGCGGCATATCGTGAAGGGCTAAACTTGCCCAACGCACGGTGTGCCATAGTATTTGTCAACGGCACAACTAACCAAGTAAAATTAGTAGAAGTAGAAGAACCCCAGCTTCAAAAGGGCTGGGAGTGCTTTCAACATCTGTTACGCTTTTATCAGGTAAAGAACAATCTTTAATTCCTTCACGGGAACGGGGGAAAGCAAGAGTGCTTCACATACAGGATTGTGAGTACCCCAACTTCTTTAGGGCGTTAAGCCGCCATAGTAGGATGCAGTAAGTTAGGGTTTTTGCGGCTTTCCACCTAACAGTTAGTAACTGCCAAATACTGCCCTGTATCTTTTTTACAACTAAGGGTATATCCCTATTAAATAATACTTGTATTGTTAAGTTAGCTTAACTAAACTGGTATCACTCAATACCGAGTGAGATAGAAAAAGGAACGCAAAATGGCAACTACTAGAGGTTACACAGTAATAGAAAATGAAGATGCTTACAGAAAAGCAACTTTAGCCCGTATTTTAGCTAATGCAAACAAAACCTTTTGCAAAACTTACGAAGATTGGTCAGACATTGAAAGTTTTTTAGCTGATGGCCGCACCTATGACGATGAAGGCAATTTTAAATGCTACAAAGAAGGTTTTGTTGGCTCTTTAGCTTCTGCCTATGCAAAATATGGCAAATTGTCTGAAAAGCAAGTAGAAGCAGTACGCAAATGTATTGCTGACCGCATTGTTCGCAAAGCTGAATGGAAAAACAAACAAGCGGCTTTAGATGCAACTCGCCAGCATATTGGTGTTGTTGGTGAAAAAGTTACTTTAACCATTACTTGTGTTCATGTTGTTGAAATTAATGGCTTATATGGCACAAATTTTATTAATATTTGTGAAGATGCTGACAAAAACATTGTTATTTACAAAGGTTACGCAATTGGTTTTCCAAATAAAGGCGAAACAGCTACTATTAAAGCCACAATTAAAGATCACGGTGTTCGTAATGGCGTTAAACAAACAGTAATTCAAAGACCTAAATTAGTTTAATTAACCAGCCCCTACGGGGGCTACTTTTTAAAAAAGTGAGATAGAAATGAGCAATAACTATTTATTTTCAATGTACTGCGGTGATACATACCTAGATGTTTACGGGTATATAGATAAAGACGAACCTAGCGTTGGTCATGTAGGCGGCATAGAAATAGAAGATGTCTGCACCTGCGACACAAAAACAAGCGTATGGGAAATGATCCACGCACTCAATTTTGATAAATTTAACGAACAGGCTCAAATGGCTTGGTCAGAACGGAACGACAAATGAAATACTTATTACTACTTACCCCTTTTGCGTTGGCCGCTTGTAGTTCTTTTGAACCACCCAATGTCAGCTTAGAAACTGATAAACAGGCTTTTCACATGAGCCGTGCTCAAGTCATACTAGGTATTACAGAGTGTGAAGATGCTGGTACACGCCCCGTAGTCATCACGGCAAAGCGTAGGATCAATGGCACTATGAGTGATGTACCCGTAGAAGTTACCTGTAACCCACGCTACAAAATATTTCACTAGGAGATCAGCATGAAAGAATTTATCCAAGGCGGTTTAGTAGCTATTTTGATCTGCGTCATTATTTTTGGTACTAATTACTTAATGCACGGGTATGTAATATGAACAATAAATGGACAAAAGAAAACTTTGAAATTTATGACGCCCAGCATCCTGATATATGGGAAATGTTTAAAAAATTCTCATTACAGGTGGCGGCAAGACGCCAATACTTTTCAGCTAAATGCGTATTCCATCGGGTACGCTGGGAAACGGCCATTGGTAATACGGGGGATTTTAAGATAGATGACGGCTGGATTAGTCACTATGCTAGAAAGTTTGCCAAGGAATACCCTGAACATGAGGAGTTATTTCAGTTTAGAGTTCGTAAGGCAAGTTATCACAACCAATACGCCCCGTTTTAAGCGATCTGCTTGCCTTCTTTAAGGTCTGTGAGGGTTAGCCCACCCGTGTACTGGAAGTGGGCTAATTCTTTGAATGAACGCCATCTACCAGCCCATTCTAGCCCTGCTTGTTCACCTAGTTCTCCGATCTTAGACCATACAGGGTGAGAACCATCCCAATTAGGCTTGCCGTTGACCATAGGTACGACATCAACAGCACAACGCCAGTTATGCCAAGAATCACCTGCTTTCGCATTGGTAACCACCTTTCCTGCCGTAGTCCTACCTTGTTCGTATAAAGCCGTCTGAGATTCGTTATCACGATAAGTTGAAGTAACTAGCAGGTCTATACCCTCATCCTTGCAAAGACTAAGAAAATGCTCTACACGCTCTTTAGCTGGAGAAATCAAATCATCAAGGCTTCGGCTGTTTATCATTTTTTTAGGTTAGCCATAATGCGTGTGCCGAACAAGAAACCAAAGGCAATGTTGGCGGCTTCTATGCCAATTCTTTGAATTTCAGGGGTAACCGATGAAAACAATGTACCAATACCTACGACAATGACAAACAATGCCCCTAAATAGCGGCTAGATGCCCTTAGATCAATGACCCATTGGCTAGGTGTACCGTAGGGGTTATCTAGCTGTGCAATGGCTTGTAGCTTGTTTATTTCGTTTTGATCTAACTTAATTTGCTCATCTACAGAAATAGGTTTTACACCGCCTGTAACCATTCCAATCAGGCTTTTAATCCCGTCAATTCCTACGGGGACTAAAGCACCAATAATGGTTTCTAAAATCATTTATTTGTGAAGTAGTGTGAAATAAAACCAATGAAAGTAGAAAAGGCTGATACAACCATCATTCCTACCCAAAACCCACCCCGACCCTTGTTAGCCAAAGCAAGCAATTCTTCCATGCCATCTTCTAACTTATCTACTTTTTGAGTTAATTGGTCAACCTTTTCCCAAAGCTGGCCGTATTTAACTGGGTCAATTTCAAAAGACATATTAGCCGACCAACGCTTTTACTTCATCTTCAGTTAGACCAAGTGCGGCTAGTTTAGCTAGTGCAGAAACCTTTTTATCAATGACTGCTTGTGCATCAGCTTGGGCTTGTGCCTGAAGTTCAGCTAATTTAGCTTCTGCTTGTGATATGTCATAGGATACTTCTTGTTCATTGGCATCATAAGCTATGTCACCACGAATGGTTATGATAGATGAATTAAGTGCGTAAATAGCATCATGTATATTAATCATCCCGCAATCTCCATTAAAGTAATTGTTGATGTTGAACCAACTACTTGTGCATAACAAGTTCCACCACCAGTTTTCATTCCTACTGTATATGTAGTTGCAGAAGTAGTTGCTGGAGAATCTAAATAAGCAATTCCAACATGACAGGCTTGAATACTTGTGTTATTAGTATTGTTTGAAAAACCACTACCAGCACTTAAATCTGTTCCTGATGTAGTGCCTCTAAATATAGTAATTGTTTCAAAATTACCTGAAGCAGATTGAATAGCCATACTTACAATTACAAGAATTTTACTTGTTGAAAATTTAGGAGTAATTGAAGCAGATAATCCTGTAGAAACATAAGAACTGCTAGTTGTAGATGTGCTAGTGCTATAAGTAGCACTAACCACTTGCAATACACTACCAGCAGGAAGTGCAGAAGAAACCCAAGTAGTTCCATTAGAAGTTAAAATATTGCCTGATGTGCTTGGTGCTACAAATTGTGGTGCAGAAGTGCCATTACCAAGAATAACATTATTAGCAGTTAATGTAGCCGCACCTGTACCACCTTGGGCAACGGTTAAAGGTGTAGTTAAACCAGTTAAGGAAGTAATGTCGCTATTAGCCCCTGATTTGGCGGCAACTAAATTAGTGCGTGATGTAGTAGCGTTAGCAACATCTGACAAGTTTGATGCTTTTAATAAAAAAAGTGCGGCACTAGGAACTTGATTAACTGTTGCGGCATCGGTAGCCGCTATTCCATCAGCTAACCCTGTAATGCGGTTAGCACCCATTTTAAGGTTGCCAGTAGCGGTAGTTTGTCCGTCTGCGGCCAATGAACCTGTAAGGGCAGTAGCAATATCTGTAAGAGTGTTATTAGCCCATGTACTAGATATAGTTGTGCCAGTTACTACTGGATTACCAGCAGGTAGGGAATATGTACCCGATCCGTTTCTACTCATTTGTTGCTCCTTGTACGCCTTGCAATGTTAATAGTCTTGACAAGTTACGCTGGTCAGGCGTTAAAAATGGTGCGGCTGTGCTTGGAATTAAACGATTTTGCACAGGTGAAGATAATGAAGCCGCCCTCAATGCTGGTCTAGCTAATATAGCCCCAGCACCAAGTCCACCCGTACTTACCCCACCAATCAATCCAGCGGCATAATCTAATGGGCTTAATTGTGGCAAGCTACCCATAGCTTCTGTTGCTTGACTTGCTTTTGGAAACGCTTGGCTAAACTGGGCAATATCTTTTAATTCGGCTGATAAAGGTTTACCACGCTGTAATTGGGCGGCTAGTTTTTTAGCATCAATAGTGCCAGTAGTTGTATTAGCGGCTTTTTCAACAGTATAAGTTTTGGCAATTAATTGACGGGCTTCCCTAAATTTATCTAATAAATCTGTTTGCTTTGTTTTAGATAAATGATTTTCTAATGCGTTTTCAATGGCAGTAGCCGCACCTTTAGATGCTCTAGCTATGTCTGTGTTTCCACTTCTAAATGCGTCATCAGCGGCAGTTCTTAACTGTCTAACTTTCTCAATAGCGGCAGTAGCATCAAAGCTAGGTGACTTTAATGATTGCACTAAATCTATAACTGGGCTTTGTGGGGCATCAGGAAATCCTTTTGCTGTAACCAAAAATGGTTTGGCAATGTCATCTAAAGCACTAAGATAAGATTTATCTGTGATTACTTGACCTGATAAACCTAAATTTTTATAAGCATCTCCAGCCGTAGTACGCAAATCTGCAAGCACTTGGGGAGTAATGGCGGTATCTTCTGCCAAACCTAATGATTTAGCGGCTAACTTGTTAGTAATTTCTTGGTTTCTTGCACTAGCGTTTTGAGCCGTACTAATCTTTCCAGCAACACCTTCCATAAACCGATTCAACGCACTAGGGTTAGCTTGAGTAGGTGGTATTACATAACCTAATTCTCTTGCTTTAGTAATAGCGTCAATCATTTGTGGGCTAGGCTCTTTGCCACGCAACATAGAAGACAATTGACCAGCCGCAGGAATAGCACCGCCTAAAGCTGTTCCTAATGCAACATTTTGCCCAACATTTTGATACATTTCTGCACCAGTTTGACCTGTGTTTGTAGGTGTTATTACTCCTGAAGTAGCACCTAAAACAGCACCTTGCACCATTGGATTGGCACGGGCAAAGCTAGGTATCATTCCAGCACCTTTAGTAACGGCTGAAGCAGGGGCTATTGCACCACCAACACGACCAGTTATATAAGATGCAGGGTTAGCTTCGTAATAAACATCAGCTTGTTTGTCTAAGTTTTGGGCTAATTGGCTTGTTCCTAGATTTCCACCAGTAACTAATTGTGCTCCTGCAACAAGTGGATCAATAGCAGATTTTGTCATGCCAGCTAATGCTGATTCTAAAGGTCTTGGCTGTTCCTGAACATTAGTGCGATTAACCATTCTTGGCTTACCAAAAGCCGCCCCACCAGCATTAGATTGCCATACTGGATTTTCTTGAATAATTGGCCCTGCATACGCTGTAGATGCAGGTGAAATTACTTCGTCAGGGACAAAGCGTGGGGCTTGTTGGGTATCAGGTACAAAAGGCATAATTTATTTCCAAGTTCCAGTTACGCCATTAATAGTAATTTTATCGCCAACCTTTAATTTTCCTGTGCTAAATGCTTTTTGAGCATCAGCTTCGCTTGAAAATGAGTTTGATTGTGGCAACTCAGGTTTAGCAGATGGAGATACTCTAGTACCTTTTTCTTGTTCATTTAAATATTCTTTAAAACCATCAAATTTATTTTTAATTTGTTTTGCATTGTCATATTCAGATGGCAAAAAAGCATTTAATCGTTTAAGTTCTTGTACGCTTTGTGCCGCACCTGCTCGTTCATTGATAACTTTAGAAACAATATTAAATACAGCGGCACGGGCTTTAGTTTCATCAGGTTTTTCTGTTCTACCTGCCAATGTTTCTCCAAATGGCAATGAACCAGCCGCACCACGACCAAAACTAAACGCTGAAGGTGTTTTTTCTACTAAATTTAATGCACTATCTACAACAGATCTTTGTTGATTAATGCCAGTAATATCTTTTGATTGTTCAGCAGTTAGTTTAGGTGCTATTGGTTGACCACCAGCCATGATAGGTTGAGCATCGCCTGTGCGAGTATTAACAATCATTGGGCCATTAGCCGTTTCAACCACTTGACCAGCAGTAGGCATTTGCGACTTAGGTATTCTTTGCAATACTTTGCTCATATCACTAGGATCACGAAACTCAATAGCAGTACCAGTATCAATTTGAATAGGTTTTACCGCACCTGAAGCAACTTCTTTTACAGTACCATCAGGCATAGTCATAAATCGTTTTGCATTTTCAGACAAAGTAAATGTTTCAGGTTTTTTAAATGCTTCTGTTGCTATGTATGGCAACAATGCTCTAGCTTGTGGGGATTGCATATTTATTGCTTCAGCAAATGCTAATTTTGGGTTAGTTGGTATTGCTGGTTGAGCAGGAGTTCCTTTAACTGTTTCATAAGTTTCAGTAGGAATATCAGGAGTTCCAACAACTGCAGATCTGCCACCAAAAGTATTCATTAATCTTTGGGTTTCTTGAACGCCTTGCTCACGAATAGCTTTAGCTAAATCAATTTGTGCTTGCTCTGCTTCTTTAATACCTTGCTGACCAACATAAAGATTGGCTAAACCAGCTAGATTTTGAAATATGCTAGGGGCAACATAGCGACCACTAACCATTTGTCCTTGTGGCTGTTGCATACCTTGTTGCATTAACATTTCAGCCATTTTTTGTTGGCGTAATATCTGTTGCTGTTGCAACATCTGTTCGGGGGTAAGTGTTCCCATATCAGCCATGATTAATATCCTGCTTGTGCGTATGCTGGATCTGCATACTGTGGGGTATCAGGCATCATTTCACTTTTATCATATACAGGTGCAGGTTTAGTGCGATCTGTATTACGCAACATTGCCGCCATAGCTAATGGATTCATTCCACCGCCTTGAAATTGACCAGCCTGACCAGCTAATTGACCTTGTTGTGCAAGTAACGCCTGATGGTTAGCTTGTTGTTGTGCAAAGTTTCCAAACACGGGCTGTAAACCACTTACATCTTGCATAGGTTGTGGCGGTAGGATATATGGATTCATAGTAGTCCGTAATCTACGACTTTATAGCCGTCATCTAAGGTTCTAACTGCGTAAGGGTAGACTTGTTCTATTTCTTGAGCCATGTAACCATAATGAACGCCTGATCCAGCTAATTCATGGTCTTTAAACTCAGGTTTATATTCATACTTATATATTGTCAAGCCGTTGTTGGCTATACCAATAGGTTCAATGTTTTCTTTAGTACGAATATCAGAATATTTCATAACTCCAGCACCAGCTAGACCCATTAATCCGCTTGTCATTGCATTGTTAGCGGCATTTTGAGCGTTAGATGCACCTAATTGGGCGTTATAAGTAGACTGTGCCGCACCTAAAATATCAGGCCCAGCCACATTAGCCTGTTGTGCAGGGTTTACAAATGTAGGATTTTGTACTTGAGAACCTGAACGCACCGCATTTAGCGTATTAATAGGTTCATTGCGTTGGTAAGCCAATTGGTTAAATCCTTGCTGATTAGCGGCAAGACCAGTACCAAATCCTTGAGTAGTTGCGGCGGCTAAAAGATCATTTTCTCTTTGACCTTGGGTCATCATTGCCCGTTTATAGGCTTCTGAACCTACGGGTATACCCCTATTAGCTAAATCAACATTTAACGCTTCACGCCCTTGTTGTATTTGTGGCTGAAGTCTTTGCATATAAGCATCTTGATAACTTTGCCCAGCATTAAAACCAGTAGTAGGCAAAGAACTTGTATCAAAAGGCTTGGAAATCATGTTTTGCACATAACCAAGACCTTGCTGACCTAATTCACCTGTACCAATACTTAATTGATTTTGAATATCTAATAGTTTTTGTTGATCGGGAGCAAGGGATTGCGTAGCTTTCCACATGGGATTGCCATAAGGGTCTTGACCTGACATTTGATATTCAAGCGAACCATAAGGCGTGTATTGATTTACACGATTGGCGGCAGTCGTTTGTCTTGCAACATCAAGATTACCTGCGGCAGTTTCCCTTGCCGCACCTGCATAATCGGGTGGTGGGGGAGCACTAGCTTGTTTTCCCATATCTTTCTCCTAAAAATCTACATTTGTCTTTTGACATTACAAAAAACAACAAATCTCCAGTAGGAAAAACATCAAGTAATCGTGCTTGTTCCTCAAACCCCAATTTCTTGACAAACTCTACCGACTTGTCGTTACTACTAACTACTGGGGCAACAATTTTATCTACCCCCAATTGTACAAAAGGATAATCAAAAATGGTATGTAAATATTGCCTATTTAACCCTTTTTCTAAGTAAATATGGCAAGTTACCGATTTTTTATTAAAGTCCTCATACCAAACTACTGCTTCTATTTCTTCTGTTACCCATCCAATTGTCGTGGAATTTTCGGGTGTCCATACCATGTTTAACTTATTGGCGATAAATGGCCCTAATAAATCTTTATCAAAACATAGCAATTACAGCTTCCTTCTGTTCAAATTTTGTTCCGTTTTTGTAGCCCAACGACAATTTTCTTTAAAGTAACCACCATCATTATCAATCCTATCAACAGATGCAGTATCAAATGGTGGAAAACCCATATCTTCTATGTAATTTTCTACTGATTTAAGCCATCTGTCACAAACTTTTATACCTCTGCCACCATAATTTTTATACTCTTTGTGAGTGGGTATATAACATCTATTAATCATTTGTTTGTATCTGTAATACATAGTAGTTTTGCTAAAACCATGTTTTCTTCTTCTATTGCCAGTTTTTTCATTTTTCCAGCATCCACATGAAGTAGTCAAACCGCTTCGCAAATTACCTACTACAACTTCTCTTTCAGTACCGCAATCACATTTACACAACACCATTTGCTTCATTGCTTTGGTGCGTTTGTCGCTTTTTGCAATTACTAAATATCTGCCAAATCTTTGTCCTAATACATTTACTGGTTGTGTCATTTTGTAATCTCCTATAACTGATTACATTATAACACCCCACCGACCTCCATTACATAATCCGTACTAGCCCAATGCAGTTCAATACCTTGCGATGCAACATTTATGTTAATTGAGCCAGCAAACCCTGTTCCTGATACTCCTTGCCAAAACTTAGTAGTAGTCAAAGTGCCACCCCAATTAACATCATCCCACAAGGATATATCCCAAACACCCACATCCAATGTCGCTGGATTAAAGGCAACCTGATTGGTTAAAGGTTGGGTGTCAAAATCGGTGCTAATACCGCATAGAACTGTCGGTAAGCCGTTATCGGTCTGTAGGATAGGGCGTACTAGCGTGAAGCGTTTAAGCTGTCCACGGGTGTCAAAATAGCTGTAGGCTTGCTGTGCAGTTGCAACAATGTTAGAACCATTATCTGATGGTTGGGTATAAAACTGCCCTACATAACCGTTAGCCCCAAAGTAAATCTTATTATCCGCAGATACTTCCCAGCAAATAGCGTTTACCCCAGTAAATCTAGCCCATGACTTAGTAATGGTGTGCATGACATATTGTTCAAACCCTAAACCAGTAGGAATGTTCAAAATCAACATATTTTCACTAGCAAAGTAATTAATTTGCCAACCAAATTCAGCATAAAAAGTAGTTGCCGCTTGGCTTACAGCAAAATAAATCTTATCGGTTAGATTTACACGGGGATCTAAACGGGATGATTGCAGGGCGGCAGACATCGGTACTAAGCCGTCTTGGGTCAGCAATAGCAGGTCACCGCCAAATTTAAAAAAGCATCTACGGCTAAAGGTTTGACCCATCTGCCATACACCGACCTCGCTCCAAGCATTAGGATCGCTAGGGTTTGTACCCTTGTAAACAATGACTTCGCCCATACTTGTAACAAAAGCGGATAGATCATCTACGCCATAACCAGCGTCTAATGTCCATGTTCCCATTGCTTGCAAGAAACCACCTGAACGGGCAATAGCCCCTAAAGGGAAGTCTAATGCCGCACCACCGATAGATTCCACTGGTAGA
>Ga0209401_1001911_pt1 | contig 13621 bp, 9 predicted proteins | sample M_140807_MF_Meta_FD_187318 | JGI IMG/M metagenome (GOLD analysis project Ga0209401, IMG submission 187318) | Freshwater microbial communities from Lake Montjoie, Canada to study carbon cycling - M_140807_MF_MetaG (SPAdes) (version 2) | ecosystem: Environmental > Aquatic > Freshwater > Lake...
ATTTCCTTGAAACTAAGCCCCTTTTTCTTGGTTTCGCGCAAGAGAATGGAGGCGAGATCATCATCCAAAGTCAGGGTAGTTCGCACTCGTCCTGATTACGCCAAGGAAAAAAGATGTCAAGACATCAAAAATCGTAGCATCTAAGTTCACCGATCGAATTTCGAGGATTTGCTCATGCCAAGGGGAACTGAGGGATGAAGGGGTTAAGGGATTAAGGAAACGTTCTTCCCTCAGCGACCGTGGCGTGAGATCAACGCCGATGCGGGCAGGTGGTGCCCTCGTTCCAAACGCTTTCGAGGGTGATGGTTTTTGGGGTTGAGGGGATGCCCCGGCGATTTTGGTTAATCTCTTCGGCGATCAGGTCGACCGCAGCGGCGCCAATCTCCTCGGGTTGCTGATTGGTGCCACTGATCTCCCCTTTTTCTGGGGTCCAATTCAGGTGGATGAAGGAGAGGATGTCGGGAATATAAAATCCGTTCGATCGGATCCAGCTCAGGACCGGCCCGTGGTTGGCAAGGATGGCGTCGGGCTTCTCTTTTTTGATCCAGGCGACGACGGCGGCTTCGGTCAGCTCATCCACGAAGAGTGGGGGAATGGCAGTTTCATGGGGATGGGTAGCTTGCCAAGCAAGGAAGCCCCCCAGCCAGCGGCTTCCCACCTTGTCGTTGACGAAGCGAGGCATGATCAGGCCGATCCTGCGGTGACCACGTTTTTGGCACTGGTTGAGGGCGAGGGAAATCGTTTGCATCTGACTATTGGTCACGCGATGCACCGGTTTTTCGGTAAAGGTGTGGCCGAAGGCAACGGTGGCAAAGGGATCGAGGGGAAGAGAAAGTTTCATTCCATATTCAGGCAGTGGGGGAATGAGGAGGCCGCGAACTCCGCGATTTCGCAGGATCCGGGAAAGTTCGTCCGTGGGTTGGTCACCGATCCAGATCGTTTCCATGCCGTAGCCCAGGGCGCCGGCACGGCGAGTAGCCCCGGTGAGGTATCGTGCGAAGGAGGGATTTTCCTTCCACCCCAGTCGGGAGGGAAAAGAGGTGATAAATCCCAGATTACAGACGAACTTCATTTTGCGGGTGGTGCGGAGGGAGGTCATCAAGGCGCTGACCATGGGGTTGGGGGCGTAGCCGATCTCCTGAGCGATCGCCGCCACCCGAGAACGCATGGAAGAAGAGATACGCGTACTCCCGCGTAGGGCTAAGGAGACGGTGACTTTGGAGACCCGGCACCGTTTGGCAATTGTCTCGAGGGTGGGTGGCACGGGTAAGCATCAAAACATGCTTAAGAAGGCATGGCAAGTTAACAGGTAAAACAGAGCGACCAGAGCTGCAAAAAATACCTGAAAGCCATGCTTTAAGAGGGGATGAAGGGATGAAGGGGTTAAGGAATAAAGGGGTTAAGGAAACGTTGCGACCTTAGCGACCGTGGCGTGAGGTTCGGGATTTTTCACGCAAAGTACGCCAAGGACGGGAAGGAAATTCTTTTTTTAAAAATCTTTGCGGCCTTAGCGACGGTGGCGTGAGGTTCGGGATGGTGCGGGTGGGACAATACTGATAATAATTCCCGATGTTTTTACGTTGGGCTTTTTTCTTTTTGGCGTTGCTGGGTCAGGCATGGGCTGTCTGCCCGGTCACCGTACGGGTAGAAACGGAAAAACCGATTCGGACGATTCCGGAGGATTTTTGTGGGTTGAGCTATGAGACGAAGATGGTGCTACCCAACACCAAGACGGGAAAACACTACTTCCGCGGGGAGAATCTGCCTCTGATCACAGCGTTCAAAACTCTGGGGATCAAACATCTGCGGGTGGGGGGCAATACGGCGGAGCGGGCGACGGTCAATATTCCCAATGAGGAGGATATCGATGCCCTCTTTGCCTTTGCGAAGGAGGCGGGGGTGAAGGTGATTTATAGCGTTCGCCTCCAGAAGAACACGCCCGAGGCGGCGGCGAAGGTGGCCAAGTATGTGAACGAAAAGTATGGGGATCGGCTTTCCTGTTTCATTCTCGGAAATGAGCCGAACAAGGACATGAAGTATGGGGAGTTTCTAGCGGAGTGGAAAAAGTTCCGGGAAGTGATCGTTCGGCCCGAGTATGTTCCGTCGGCCAAGTTTTGTGCTCCGACGGCGACCGATCGCAATCCCGACTGGGCCAGAGACATGGCGGGGGAGCCTGGGATGAAGGAGATGTTGGCGATGATTGGTCAGCACTACTATCCGGGTGGGGACGGTCCGGATGTGAAGGACATTGTGAAAGCGCGGGATGATATGCTCTCTCCTGCTTGGCATCCGAAGTATCAGGCGTTTTACGATCTCTTCGTGCCGGCGGTGCTGAAGAACGGGCTAACATTCCGGATGAACGAGGGGAGTAGTTTTTCGAAGGGTGGAGCGTTGGGGGCGAGTGATACTTATTCGGCGTCGCTGTGGATTTTAGATTATCTCTACTGGTGGGCGCACCACAGTGCCAGTGGGTTGAACTTTCACTCCGGGCAGAAGGTGCTGCCGGGGACGGTGGGGCTGGATAAGCCCAACGTTTACACCCCGCTGACCAGTTCGGAGGGTGGATACACCATCTTGCCTCCTGGGTACGGGATCAAGATGTTCGAGTTGGGTGGGCATGGGGAGCTGTTGCCCGTGGCGGTGGAGAAGAATAAGGAAAAGGTGAATCTGGTGGCGTATGGGGTGATGCCATCGCCGGGGGTGGTTAACGTGACCTTGATCAATCGGGAGTATGGGCCGGAGGGAAGGGGGGCGGAGGTGACGGTGGATTTGGGGCGGGGAGTGGGGAGTGGGAGAGTGGTGAAGATGGAGCAGGAGAGTGGGGAGGTGAGCGCGGTCGGCGGGGTACGGGTGGGTGGAAAAAGTTTTACGGAGGATGGAAAATGGTCGGGGGATTGGTCGGCACTCAAAGAAAAAGCTAAGGGAAATGAGCTGCGGATTTTAGTGGCACCGAGCACCGCCCTGGTTTTGCAGGTCACTCTTAAGTAATAAAAATTTATTTGCTACGCCCTCCCTGTATCGGGTGTAAAAATTAATCTCGGCACAGAAAAGGCAAAGAACTCTGCCTTCAGTCCAGTAGCTAAAGAGGCCATAAAAAGGCCTCTAGTTAACGTGTAATATATTTAGTAAAACTTTTTCAAGAGTTATAAATATATAATAGGCATGTATTTAAAGTATGTTAATAGCCTTTTTGTGCCCTACCTAAAAAAATAATTGGATTATTTGGAATTTAGCATTACATTTCCTTAGATGAAAAATTATGTATCAATTAAAAGCAGAGCAGCTGTATGGCTGGCTCTTTTTATTGAACGTACCGGTGCATCGGGAGTCTAAAGTTATATGAGCAAAAAATTAAACCACTCATTAGCAATTGGAATTTTTCTGATTGGAATTTTGTTTAGCTCCATATCAGAAGGATTTTCTCAGACAACTAATTATACTTGGAACAACAGCACGAACTTATGGAGTACGAGCACCGCATGGGATCCAACAGGTGGCCCTCAGTTGTCTTCCATTACAGCCAATACCAATGTTGCTATTTTTGCCTCGGTTGGAGCGGGAAATAACACGGTCCTTCTAGGTAGCGATAAAACCGTCTATGGGTTGATTTTTACGAATGGAGCCAATGCCTACACGTTTGGCAGCGTGTCTACTGCCAAGCAATTGGACATTATGAACAATATCGGGCTCCAGAATGTTTCAGGTCAGAACCAGATTTTTAATTTATCTGTAGCTAATAACGGAACCGGGGGGGTTTGGAGCAATAGCGTTGGTTCAACAACTACTTTCAACAATGGCTTAAATCTTACTTCTTCTGGTAGCACCTCTAGCCGTACCCTGACCTTGGGTGGGGCGGGAACTTGGAACGTGGCCTCCGCAATAGCGAATGGCGGAACTGCGACAGCAGGTGCGGTGACAGTGACCGCAACGGGGACAACTACCCTTTCAGGCAACAACACGTATGACGGCCTGACGACGATGAATGCTGCGGGCGGAACTTTGACCTTGAGTGGAGATAACTCGGGAGCTGCAGGCGGTGTGACCCTGACTGCGGGAACTTTGAACATTAATAACAACAATGCGCTTGGAACGGGAGCTCTCAGCCTTGCGGGTACGGGTGCGACGATTAACAACACCAGCGGCTCTGCGGTGGTAAATGCACGAAATCAGGCTTGGACTTGGAGCGATGGACTTGCTTTCGGAGCGTCTGGAAACACTGCGGCAAATAACCTAAATCTTGGAACTGGAGTTGTCACTGCAAGTTCCAGTCGGACGATTGCTTTGGCGGGAACGGGGACCAAGTTGACGATGGGTGCTGTGAATATAACTAGCGCCTCAAGTGGTAGAACGATCACTGCCAACGGGGCGGGAAATACTTTGGAAATGGGGGGGTTGACCCTTTCGGCAAGTGCAACTCCGGTTACGGTAACCCTAGCCGGAACGGCGAACTTGGGTGTTACCGGAGCGATTGTCAACGGCACGACTCCTGGCAACGGCTTGACCGTTACCGCCACGGGGACAACGACCCTTTCGGGCAACAACACTTATACTGGACTCACGACTATGAATGCCGCAGGTGGAACCCTGACCTTGAGCGGAAATAATTCAGCAGCGTCTGGTGGGGTGACTCTAACTGCGGGAACCTTGAATATTAACAGCACCAATGCACTGGGTTCGGGAGCTCTCAGCCTTGCGGGGACGGGTGCCACAATTAACAACACCAGTGGCTCGGCGGTGGTGAATGCAGGAAATCAGAGTTGGGCTTGGCAAGATGGACTGACTTTCGGAGCTTCTGGGAATAATGAGAATAACAACCTCGACCTTGGAACTGGAGTTGTCACTCTTGATGGAACCAAGACGATGAATCTAGTGGGAAATGGCACCAAGTTGACGATTGGTGCTGTTAATATAACTAGCACCTCAAGTGGCAGAAATCTCACATTCAACGGAGTGGGCAATACTCTGGAAATGAGGGGTTTAACCCTGTCTGCAAATACAACTACCAATGTTGCCGTACTCTTGGCTGGATCAGCGAATATCAATGTTACTGGAGCGATTGTCAACGGTACGAGCTTCGCGAACGGCGTGAACATTACCAACACTGCAATAACCACCTTTTCGGGCCAGAATACTTATACAGGCGCGACCGAAATCAAGTCGGGAGCAACGCTCCGTTATGGAGCCAACAATGTTACGGCTGATAATGGTGGCCGTATTCTTGTAGATGGAACGCTCAATCTGGAGTCCTATTCCGATACTATATCCGGCATGAGAGTAACCGCTGGTGGAAGAGTTCAGGGCACGGGTACCTTGACCGCAAATTCGGTCGAGTCCGCTGGGGGATATAGTTTTGCCCTATACGGGGAGAATCAAATTTCCGCAAATTTGGCGGGAAGTGCGGCGACGCTATTTAAAAGCACTGCAGGCTCGGTCTCCTTACTCAGCGGGAACAATTCCTATGGCGGTGCGACCACGGTTACCTCTGGTACACTGAAAATGGGGAGTAGTACGGCTTTAGGAAGCGCAGAAGGATCAACAACCGTATCCTCGGGTGGTCTTCTGGATCTGAACGGCCAGACGGGTGTGGGCGAGCGGACCATCTTCACTGGAACTGGAGCTCTTCTTAATAGTGCGGTTGGAACAACGGCCAGCGTTGATGGGACTATGGACCTTGGCAGCGAAATGGTTGTGAACACAGTTGGGGACATCACTTTGAACGGACAGCTAACAGGGTTAAGCAGTAGAGTCGTAACAAAGACAGGTTCTGGATTATTAAAGGTTACCGCGTCAAATTCCACATTTTCTGGAACAAACAAGGTTTCTGCTGGAACTCTATTGGTCGATACAGGTGCGAGTATTGCGAGTAGCAGAAGCGTCGTAGATAATGGCGGATTGCTTAAGGTGAATGGTACTGCTGGCACAGTTACAGTGAACATCGGTGGTACCTTGGGTGGTTCGGGAACAGTAGGGGCGGTAACTCTTAAAGATGGTTCATTCCTAAAGCCTGGAAACAGCCCTGGACTGTTAACGGCTTCGTTGGCCACTTGGGAGGCAGGATCTACCTATAATTGGGAGATCGATCAGGCAAGTGGTGGCACAGCTGGCGTAAACTGGGACGTGTTCTCTGTGGTCAATGCACTGGATCTAAGCGCTCTCTCTTCCTCAGCCAAAATGAACTTGGTTTTGAACAGTCTTGCATCCATGGACGACTTTAACCCCAATAGCGCATATAGCTGGGTATTTGCCCAAGCGGGATCGTTCACTGGAACTGGTTTGACCGATGGCACGAATGTGACAGACCTCTTCAATATTACCGCGGGCACTTTTGCCGGTGATGTTTTGCCAACTACTGGATTTAAAGTTGAGGTTGGGACCGATTCAGTCTCCAATCTGCGTACCCTTAGCCTGACAACGATTCCTGAGCCCTCCACCGGTTCCATGTTGGGCTTGGGATTCGCTGGGCTGGTTGTTACCCGCCTTTTACGCCGCAAGAATAGTTAACCTTCGCCTCCGTGGCGGGGTTCGAGTTTGTGGGGTAGCCCACAATTGTTAATATTAATTTTGTGATCCGAAGCTTCTCCCTAAATCTTCTACTATCATTATTTCTGACAGGTTTCGGATGGTCAGAGACAAATGTTCCTAGCCCTGTTCTCACGCAAGATACGAACGAAGTCACCCCATTAACCTTGCCTGGTGCAGAATCGTCTGTTTTTAAAAAGGTAGGGGATGTGGAGCTACGCCTTCATGTGGTTAAACCGAAGGATTGGAAATCCAGCGACAAGAGAGCCTGTCTGGTCACTTTTTTTGGGGGAGGATGGACCAGTGGGACACCAGCCAGGAGCATCACCTATGCGAAGTGGGCAGCGAAAAACGGTCTGGTGGGAGTAGCTCCTGACTACCGCACCCGCAATAGGTTTAATACCCAACCTGAGGATTGTGTGGCGGATGGGCGTGCGGTGGTGCGTTGGATTCAGGATCATTCAATGGAGTTGGGGATCGATCCGGCAAAGATTGTGGCGCAGGGCTCTTCAGCCGGTGGCCATGTGGCGGCTTGGACAGCGATTCCGGATGCTGTTACCCCCGATGCAGCTTCCGATCCGGTGCCGAATCCTGTTCCGATGGGGCTGATACTTCTCTGGCCAGTGACCGATACGGGAGCGAACGGGTATGGGGGGCCGAAACGTTTCGGGAATGATGAAGCTCGGGCGAACAATCTTTCGGTGACAGGCCGAATGCCTGCGAAGATGCCGCCCACTCTGGTGTTTCATGGAACAGCAGACAAGACGGTGAAGTTCGAGAATTCTCAGGCTTTTACCGATAAAATGAAAGCCAATGGGAATCTGTGTGATTTGATTGAGTTTGCCGATGCCCCGCACTCGCCCAATTCGATCCAGGAGGGGGAGAAGGGGAAGATCGTAAAAGCCAAGATCGAGGAGGAGAGCCTGAAGTTTCTGGAGAAAATGGGGCTGGTAAGCAAAGAACAGGCATCGGCAGGTGCGAAGGGGACGGACAAAGAAGACGGGGAGTAGTTTTTTGTTCAGACTCGTTTGTTTTCTAGGTTTGTGGGGACTCTGCCTTAATCTTCAGTCGGCAGAAAAACTTCTTCTGATGCAGGAGGCTCGGTTGGGGCAGTTGAAATCGGCTTACGAAGGGAAGGAGGATCCCAATCTTCCGTCCGAAGCGAAGGCAATCGCGACGAAGATCGTCAAAGAGGCGGACAAGAGGGTGGGAAAGCCGGTGATCACCATCACGGAGAATGAAAACCTGCAGGCGAGCAAGGATCCGCACGACTATTTCAGCATTGGAAGGTATTTCTGGCCCGATCCTAGCAAGTCGGATGGGTTGCCTTGGATCAATCGGGATGGGGAGACCAATCCGGATGCGGTGAAGGCATCGGATGAGAAGAAATTGGGGGAGATGATCCATGCGGTGGAGTATCTCTCCTTGGCTTATTACCTGACGGGGCAGGAAAAGTATGGGTCCGAGGCAGCGCGATTTCTTCGGGGCTTCTTTCTAGATGTGGAGACCAAGATGAATCCGCATCTGGATTACGGGCAAAGTGTCCCTGGAAAGGCAACAGGTCGGGGATGGGGACTGATCGATACGAGGGGGTTTATGGTCCTGCCCGATGTGCTAAAATTGTTGGAAAAGTGCCCTGCGTGGACAGCGAAAGACCGAGAGGGAATGAAGGCTTGGTGGAGGGCTTATGGCGATTGGATGCAGACGAGTAAGATCGGGTTGCAGGAAAGAAAGGCACCGAATAATCACGGGGCAGCCTACGACGTACAACTGGCCGCAGTCCTGGTGATGGCTGCGAAAGAGGACGAAGCGAAGAAAGTCCTGGAAGAGTCACTGCCTTCCCGGTTGGACGCTCATATCACCCCAGAGGGGAAGCAACCCCGGGAGCTGGCACGGACGAAGAGTTGGTCCTACAGCTGCTTTAACCTGAAAAATATTTGCAAGGGGGCGGTGATAGCCCAGTCGTTGGGAATCGATCTTTGGAGTCATGAAGGAGAAGGGGGCAAGGGGAGTTTGAGGAAGGCGATGCTTTATCTTGTTCCTTTTTTAAAAAATCCCGAGGAGTGGTCGGAAAAGCAGATTGCAAAATTTGATTCGAAGGAGGCTCGCTACTGGTTGAATGACGGGGCGGTGGTGTATGAGGATGAGGCGATCCGGAACGCCCAAAGGGAGTTTGCTCCGATGGAGAAATCGGATGTGACGGATTGGGTTTCGACGCCGATACGGAAATAAGGTGATTTACTCAAGGGCGTGGCCTATTTTTAAACCAGAATGAGCTCCATCCCTTTCCGATTTATCTGGGTGACCTGCTGCTTGACCATGGTTTCCTTGGGTTGGGGGGAGGGCAAGGAGTCGGCCCACTGGAAAAGTTTCCAGTCGGCCACCGATCGTTCCTCGGCGGAGATACTGACCGACTACTCTTACGCTGGGTATGAGCATGGGGAGAAGGGGATCCCCGATGTGCAGGGGCCTGTATTCAAGGTGACCGATTACGGGGCGAAAGCGGAAGATGCGATTTCGGACGAGGACGCGATCCGCAAGGCGGTGGCGGCGGCTGAAAATGCGGGTGGAGGAGTAGTGCTGTTTCCGGCGGGCAAATTTCTGATTTGGGCGGATCGGAACAAAGCAGATGTGATTCGAATCTCGAAATCCGGTGTGGTGATTCGGGGTGCTGGATGTGGAAAGGGTGGGACGGTGATTCGGGCAATTCATTCGGGTTACCGGACGGGGCCTTATGCAGTGCCGAAGGGAACGAAAGATGCGACCGGGAAAGATGACTGGTCCAAGATCTCCTACTTCTTCATGTTTGAGGGTGTGGAGGGGGGCAAGAAGGAGGGGGGGAAGTCGGCTGCGGTTACAGGTGCGGTGAAGCGGGGTAGTTTTACCGTTCCGGTCAAATCAACCGAGGGTTTTAGTGTGGGCGAGTGGGTTGTGCTGAAGGCTGCTACACCAAAGTTGGATGCGGAGTTGATGGCGGGGTTGCAACCCGATCCAACGTGGACACGAATCATCAAGGACGGATCGAGTATCAGCGAACTGCATCAGGTGAAGGAGGTGCAAGGGGACAGTTTGATTCTGAAAGAGCCTGTGCTGGTGAATTTGGGTGCGGATTTCGAGGCAAAGATATTTCCTGTGACGTTAATCGAGCAGGTGGGTGTGGAGGACATGGCGTTGCAGGGAGGATGGAGAGGAGCGTTTGTGCATCATCGGTCGGCCCTGGATGACGAGGGGTGGGACGGGATCCAGTTCAAGGGTGTGGCGAATGGTTGGGTTCGGAGATGTTCGTTTCTAAATGTGAACACCGGGGTGTATCTGAGGGATTCGGTAGCCTGTTCGATTCTGGAAAACCGATTTGCCGGAAATAAGGGGCACTACGATGTGGCGATTCGATCGAACTGTACCTTCAACATAATGGGGTTAACGGAGGAAACCACGGCTCCCCAGCACGGGGCATCCACGGGGAACCGTTCGGCCGGAACGGTCGTTTGGCGCTGGCTCATGAGCAAAGCCTCGACGGTTGATTCCCACGGGAATGGTCCGTATGCGACGCTGATTGATCGGGTGGATGGGGGAACGATGACGCGGAGCGGAGGTCCGGCACCCTCTTTCCCCAATCATCTTCGGTGGATGGTGTTCTGGAACTTTTTCTATGACAGTGACGATGAGCAGCCGATCAACTTTTGGAACTATGAGAAGGGGAAAGAGGCGAAATTTGTGAAGCCGCTCTTTGTGGGACTGCACGGCAAGCCGGTAAAGTTGAAAGAGGATTCCGTGGAGGCGAACGAGTGTCCCGGAGCTCCCGTGACTCCGGAGTCCTTGTATGAGGCACAACTGGAGTTGCGGATCGGAAAACTACCGGATTGGGTGGGATTGGCGCGGAAGGAGTGGGAGAAGGTGAAGGCCTTGGAGTTGCCGCCTTGCGCGGCAGCGGACATCGAGAAGCACGATCTACATGAAGAGGAGTTTACCTTGGCGGAGATGTTGAAGGATTGGCAGGCGCAGATGGCGAATCAGGAGTTGGGTTGGGGGGTGCCGATCCAGCTTCCAGCGTCTGTTCCTGAGGTGAAATGGAAGAGAGACTATGTTCTGTTGCGGACAGTTTTGCAGGCGATGGCGACCTATGCGAATCCGGTCGGCAAGAAGGATGCGCCTGTGTCGGAGATGAAGGTGAATGTGGAGGTCAAGCCGGGGGAAGTTATCTTGCAGATGCCGATGCAGTCGGATGCCAAGGCGCAGAAAAAGAATCAGGACGCTTTGCGGGTGGCCAAGGAGCTGGCTCCGGCCTGTCACGGAGTGCTGGTGGCCGATCCGACGAGTTTGAAGTTAACCCTGAAGAGGTGAGGTTCGGGATTTTTCACGCTAAGTACGCCAAGGGCGCGAAGGAGATTATCTTTTCAGAAACCTTAGTGACCTTAGCGACCGTGGCGTGAGGTTTAGAATTATTGACTCAAAGAACGAGGAGGGCTTTCGATTTCGAACTCAAAACTGCGGCCGGGTCATAGACCCAGCCCTACCATTTCTAAATTGCCGGCAACGAGGGATGTCGGACTGTCCAGAGTTCGCCTTTTTGATTTTTAAGGGACCAGTTGCCGGTTTGGGTTTCACTTAATTCCCAGCGGCCCAGCGGGGTGGAGGATGGGGCGACGGCGTGGAGTGCGGCCAGCCAATCTTCCCCGGACAGTAAATCTGTCTCCAGAAAGAGGGTGACGCTGTTGCGGGCGTAAATGTGGGTGCGCAGCTCTTTTTCGGAGATGGTCCTACGAGATCCAGCCTTGGCAAAACCTTGTAGGGATTGGAGGACAACATGATGGGTGGAGTTTCTCCAAGACAGGGTGGGGAAAGAGGATTTTTCCTTGAGATCCTCCATTTCCTTTCCCGAAAGGCTCTGGCCTCCAAGCAGGAGCCGACATTTTTTCCCGATCTTGTAGCGATGGAGGTGGAGTTGCCACGGACCATTCCACCAGAGATGGGTTTCGATTTCGACGGAGTCTCCGAGAGGGTAGGAGCAGGCGAGGTGATCTTTTTCGACGGCGAGGGAGCGGGTTTGCTGTCGGCCGTGCAGGGAACCGTCATCCATCTGGGCCGTGAGAGAGGAGTCGATCGGATAAAGGCCGTCGGGAAGTTGGACGTCGAATCCGACGCCGGTCCGGTAGGAGAGTTTCCCCCACTTGTAGGGGCCGAAGACGGTGTTGGATTTGGAGATGGCGGTGCCGGCGTTGAGGAGTTCGATTTCTCCTTGGACCGAGCGAACGACCAGTTCGGCTTTGGGAAGTGGTTTGGAAAAGTCGGAGCTCTCGGAAGGAAGGGGCTGTTCCGGTTCCTGCCAGAAGGGGGAGGAGGGGGGCAGAAGGAGGGCGGAGAGGCCCTTGGCGGCCCAGTATGGGGATCCTCCGCAGGAGTAGCGTTCGGTCAGAGGAATAAATTCATCAATCCAGCCCAGGCTGAGGAGACCTTGAGACTGTTGGATGGGATGGCTCCAGAAGAAGTGGAGATTTTTTGAGGAGATCCGTCTGGCTTGGCCATGGGCAAGTGGAGAGCATTCGCACAGTTCGGCGAGGGCAAAGGGAGCGACGGCGTTGAACCGGTAGGTGAGAGAGCGGCCGAAGGGAACGTTTTCTCCCGATGCGGCAAAGAAGTGGGAGTAGTCGGGGAGGAACTCGCGGGTGAAGTTTTGCCAGCGTTTAGTGCGGGTGGGATCATTTTGGCCGAAGAGTCGGCCCCACCAGAGCCCATAGTAGTGGAAGGCGTAGGCGTTGTAGTAGTCGACCGTCTGGTTGGATCCGTCGCGAAACCAGCCGTTGCCGATGGCCATCTTTTCGAGTGTGTCGAGCCATTGGCTGGTCTGAGGGGCATCGGTTTTTTGACCAAAGCCTTCCTTCTCCAAGAAGGAGAGAGTGAGGACGCCGAAGAAGAGATGATTGTTGAGGTGAAGTTTGGTTCCGCGAACGGAGGCGAACCATTGAGCGACCTGCTCTTTTTCTTTCTTAGAGAGCGGAGCCCAAAGGAACTCGTGGGCGATTTCGAGAGCCAACACCAGGGCGGCCATTTCAACGGTGTGCTGGTGGTTGTCCTGGGTTGGGCCCCAGTATTCCGAGGAGGAGGGGTCGGTTCCGAGGAGGAGGCCTTGGCGGAACCAATCGGCAATCGTTTTACGCGAAAGGGATTCGGGTGCAGTGGCGGGAAAGGTAGTGGGGATGGCTTGGAGCCAGTGGGCGGCCCAGAGGCAGGGGCGGGAGAAGGATTCGAGTCGATCGGCCTGGGCTCCGTGGCTGCTTGGTTTTCCGAGTATGGGCAGGTCCGCCTTGCCCGGTTTCATCAGTTTGGAAAGAGGGCGAAGGCCCTCTTCGGCCACGCGGAGCCAGTCGAAATATCCCCAAGATGGGTCCGGAGATGTTTCGGGTTTTTTTACCACCACTTCTCCTTTTGGCAGGCGGAGAGAGCGTCCTGAATCGGAGTGAGATAGGGATGCCACATTTTTTCCCATTCGAGCGAGACGGCTCCGTGAAAATTGTCCTTTTGCAGGAGGTCGAGAACTTGGCGGGCGGGCATTTCGCCGGTTCCGGGGAGGACATAGGTGTAGGGGTGGCGGGCGGAAGGTTTGAGGATGCTGTCCTTGATGTGGACGTGGCGGGTGTGGGGCTTGAGATGTTTCCAACTGTCCGAGGGTGTTTCTCCGGCAAGGCGCCAGGTGTGGTGGGAGTCCCAGATGATGGGATGGGTACGGCCGAGGAGTTCGAAAAGTTTAAGGAGGGGAGGTGTGGCAGAAAAGGCGTCGTGGGTTTCGATGAGAATTTCCAGCTGCCAGCTGTTTTTCTTTTTCTGCTCTTGCCACCAGTTAAGGACTTCGATGGCTTGGCGGTAGTTTTCTTCCGTGAGGGGGGTGCCCCAAGTGCCGCCCCCGAAGATGCGAAGGTAAGGAGTGCCGATCTGCTCGGCCAGTTGGGCAAAGGAGAGGAGGGTGGTGCGGCCGGCTTCGGTGTCGCCGACGAGTTTGAAGGAGGTACCGAGAACGCGGGCAGGATGGCGGGCAAGAGACGTACGGACTGCGGGGAGGCCGCCGGGTTGTTCGGCGAGATAGGTGGGGAGGTCGATCCGGTTTTCG
>Ga0209401_1001912_pt1 | contig 13619 bp, 9 predicted proteins | sample M_140807_MF_Meta_FD_187318 | JGI IMG/M metagenome (GOLD analysis project Ga0209401, IMG submission 187318) | Freshwater microbial communities from Lake Montjoie, Canada to study carbon cycling - M_140807_MF_MetaG (SPAdes) (version 2) | ecosystem: Environmental > Aquatic > Freshwater > Lake...
CGGGGTTGTTCGTACTCGGGTCGTACGAGCGCAACGTCAGCATCCTGGCGCAGCAGATTCGGGCGATCAATCTCGTTCTAAGCCTCGAATCGGAGGGACGCCTGCGGGTCAAGAAGAGAGAGACATCGAAAGACCGAGACGCGAATCACGGGCAGTCGCCCGCGGATCCAAGCACCGACCGAACCGATCCAGGCAGGAGCCATGAAGCCACCGGGAGAGCGGAGGACCATGCCAGCGTGGCGATCATCGGCAATGGTGTGGCCGGGAAGACGGCGGCTGCGATGTTCATCCGCTGTCACTGCCGGGCGACGATCATCGGGCCTTCGGATTCCTCCCGCCGCAATCCTGCCCACGCGAGCCGACGATTCATCCATCCCTTCATCAGTGATTTCCCATTCGCAAGTGGGCCGAATGCCGACCACGGTGATGCCGGTCTTCCGGTCTTGAATTGGAGCAAGGGACCTGCCGCCGACGTCTATGAGTCGTTGAACAACGAGTGGGATCTGCTGGTGTGCGCCGAAGAGCAGAAGGCCGAAGAGCATCAGCATCTCACCTGTATCGACACGACCGCCACAACCGTTCTACCCGCTGCCGGCGGTGGCTATCTTGTTGAGCTCTCCGGCGGCTCCGTGCTCACGGCCGACCTCGTCGTCATGGCGGTCGGACTCGGAACGCTTCCCCCCGATGCGAACTACTGGGATCCCGGAACCAATTCCACCCAGGAGCGCGCAAACAAAACAAGCTCCTGGTTGCTCTCCGGGATGGGCGACTCGAACATCACCGAGTTCATCACCCTCGTCTTCAAGCGACCAGACAATTGTTCGGCCTACGCCGACTTGATCGAGTGTCTCGTCGACCTTTTTCATCCGAAACTTGAAGCGGCCGACATAAGCGTCGGAAAGCTTCTGCAGGAGTGTCGGGACATCGAAAACGACTGCCAATACCTGCGAGGTGACGAGGCGTCGAAAGAGCTTGAGGGGCGGTATGACAAAATGCTGTTGGAACAGCCCGAGCTCCGAAATCTGGTGGAGAAACTCGGGCCTAAGATCAAAAATTCCCTCCCGCACATTGTCCTTAACAGCAAGTCTCCGAAGGTCTATAGCCGCGACACATTTCCACTAAATCGACTTGCCCTCGCAATCACCCTCGCTTGTCTCAAGGAAAAAGGGAGCTTCGGTGAGGGAAAGGCGGTTTCCTACCATGCCGGAACGGCCATGGCCGGGGGGGAGAGCCGACCCGGCGCCGAGCCTTCGGAGCCGCATTCTGGTCGTGTCGTGAGGATCGGGAGTCGCTGGTACACCTGCCATCACTTCAACGCCCGACGCCTCCCACCGTCGCCGTTGAAATCGATCCACCTGATGGGGCGCCAGCTCGACGACTATTGCCGGGAGGAACTGAAACCGCGCAACGGGCTCGATCAGACGCGGCACCGGATGTGGCCCTACCACGGAAACCTGAAACGGATCGTGGAATTCGGCGAGGCCAAAATCGATGCTCGCAAGTCGAGTTCGTCGGGAGGCGAGGCGGGTGGACTCGCACCACTCCGCAAATGGCTCGCCTTCACCGATGAGGCTGGGAAGAAGCTCGTTCTCGAGATGTGCTACGTCCCGACGTTTCCGGGACGAGATGAGGCTCGGGCGTTTCCCGGTTACTGGATCAGTCGATATCCGATTACTGAGAAACAATTCCAAGTGGACGCCACTCTTCAAAAGGAAGACGTTCCGAACGAACTTCCCCGGACGAACGTCAGCTGGACCGAGGCTTTGGACTTCTGCCAGCGATTCGGGCTGAGCCTGCCCACGGAAGTCCAGTGGCGCGCAGCGTGGCAATGGCCAAGGGAGAAGGAGGGGCCGAGAACGTTTCCATGGGGTGATTTCGGTAAGAAATGGCGTACTTTCAAGACAGCCCCGGAAAGCCCGATGGTCGTTTCCAATATCCACGATGAGGCCGTCTACAAGTCGTACGGAGGGAGGTTCGCGATCTGTCCGGTCGGGAGCTATGAAGACGCCGATGGTCCGTGGGGGACATCACAGCAGTTCGGAAATGTTCTCGAATGGTGTCTCGGCGAGGTCGTCCACTGTGCGACTATTTTGGCGTTGACAGCCATCGTGGGGGGCGTCCATCTCCCCGATTGCGTCCGTTGGGTGGGGTGTCTTCGCTCGACAAGGAAGTCGAGGAATCGCTTGATCGTTGGCCGGAGTTCACCTGGGCGCACGACGAGACGAAACGGCCCGACGTCGGATTCCGTGTGGTCTGGATGTCTTCGGGGCCGACAGACATTCGGGCTATGGAGGACACATTCAGAGAGAAGGTGCAGGAAGTTATCAGCGAAACTGGGGGGGAATTGCGAGCCTACAAGAAGTTGATCGAGAGCCGAAAACAAGAAATGGTGAATTCGTTCGAATCATGCCGGGTATGGGCGTTTGGAAATCTGCGGAAGTCGTGTCACAACGGAGGTTCACTCCGGAAAGCGGTGTTGGTTCTGGGGATTGCGAATCAGAGTCAACGCTTTGGTCAACGGATTGAGCAGGCCCTGGCGTACGACGCCTATGGCTTCGACTGGCTCATCGCAGGGTTGGTGGGCCGAGGACTCACACTGGAGGTGAAGTTTGACGCCGAGGTTTGGGGCAGCAATACCAGTGATGTTGGTTTTCCCGCAGACACGATGTGTGTCTGTGTCGGCGGCGGGCGCACGAACCAGGCGACCGAGCGAGTCCTCTCGCATTTCGAGGATAAAAAAACGCGCCCCGCCGTCACGTTTCTCCGGGCCAATGGAAACGTGTTGTTTGACGGGAAGGACCTCTCCTATCAGCCGCATCTCGGTGCGCTCTCGATTGTTTCGGCAGGAGACAACGCGGGGCCGATCGTGATCTCGGCTGGTGTTGGCCGGGAGGGGACCGCGGCGGCCAATGCCGCGCTGGCGCACCTGCTCGACCTGCCGCATCCTGGGAACGGTCCTCGCGTTCAAGTCAACTGTCCCGGCGGTTTCGATTCTTTCTCTGGGGTCGTCGTTCGTGCCGTCGTACCGACCCCGGGCCGGATGCCCGGTGAGGTGGAGATCTATGGGTCGATCGAAGTGTTGCCAGAGTCATGCCGCTGAAACGCCGCCGTATCTTGGGGTGCAGCGTCCCTGGGCGGGGGGCTTGATCGCCGAAATGGCTGCTGGGATCGGGAGAGCGCTGCCGGAAGAGAGGCTGTCGCAGGGCTTTTGGCGGCCTCTCGAGGGAAGTTTCGCCCAAACTGGGCGGCCGGAGCCGTTTCCGTGTATGATGTGTGGATCTGGAATGCAGTTCCCCTTTTGGGGGCCGTGTCCCTCCGGTTCGCCGGCTCGCAGCGTCTTGAAAAACGCCGCGGCGCCGATGTCTGAAGCGGCAGGCCCGGTGCCTTGAGTTCTCGCCATCCCGGCTTGGTGGGCCACCACGTTGGCCAATGACGGTCGCGGCCCGAAACTTTTCTCGGGCTGCCGGGACGATACTCGAGCATTTGGAGCCTTTTTGCATGGCGAAGAAACTGTACGTTGGCAACCTTAATTACAAGGTCACCAACGCCTCCTTGGAGAGCCTGTTTGCCGAATACGGCGCGGTCCGCTCGGCCCAGGTGGTGATGGATCGTGAGACCGGCGGGAGCAAGGGCTTCGGCTTTGTCGAGATGGCTGACGACCAGGCCGCCCAGGCCGCGATCTCTGCGATGCACGACCGCGATGTCGACGGCCGCCGGCTCGTCGTCAACGAGGCTCGGCCGCGCGAAGAGCGCCCGGGTGGGTTCGGCGGCCGCCGTTGAGCCGTCGACCAAAGGAATGCCTGCCAGGGGACGGTCTTCATGGCCGTCCCCTGGACTGGCGGTTGAGGGCGGAGAGCCGCTCGATGCGGTGACTGTCATCCTGGAGCCACCGGCTTTTTCGGTGGTGATCCCCGCGGGTTGATTCCTCCGGCTGCCCCGCAGCGGGGTTGGTCATGGCTGACTTTTCGCCGGTCAGCCAGGGCGCTTGGGTGGTCTTCGCTTCGTGATCCCCGTCCCGCACCATTACCCCGGAGGGCTCCCATGTCCCACAAGAAGCCTGTCCCCCCCCAGCCCGCCGGCGCTGCACCGCGGCCGCGCTGTCCGGTCTGTGGAATGGCGACCTATTCGCGGAGCGGCACGCATCCGCAGTGCATGCAGACCAGCCACGACCGGCTTCTGCGGCAGGCGATCAAGGACGCCGCCGTTCCTCCGGCCGCCGGGGCCTGATCGATCCCTCCCGGCGGTGGCCCAAATCGGGGGCCCAAATCGGGGGCCCAAATCGGCGAGGCGGTTGCATGGGCCTGCGCTGGGGCCGGCGATCGACAACGGCTGCCCGGCGGGGATCTCGAGCGACACCCCGTCGAGGGCCCGGACGGCGCCGTCGCGGTGGATCTTGACGCCGTCTCACAGCTCGACCAGCGGCTCGATCGGGGCGCGGGCTTGTCTTGATTCTAGGGCGAGGATCCCGCACGATGCCGGCCGAGGTCAGGCCCGCGTTAGGAGACGCCGATGGAGCCTTCCATCCGCCGCCACGCCCCCGTCGCCGGTCGCCGCCTCCTCCTCGGGGCGTGCGCGGCGCTCGTCGCACCGGTCGCGCTGGGGCGGCTCGGGTCTCCGGCCTGCTCGGCAGAGCAGGGAGCGGCGCGACCCCTTCCGACCGTACCACCGGGAACGCCGGTCGACCTCCCCGACGCCGTCCGCTGGAACCGGCTGATCCTCCTCGCCTCGCCGCGGATCGCCTCCGGGGATGTCGATACGCTGCCGGTCGCCGTCCGCACGCAACTGCCGAAGTTCAGCCTCGTACTGATGGCGACGGTCCGCGCCGTCGCCTCCGCGGAGGGGCCGCGGCATGAGTTGGCCGAGCTCGGCGCCGGCTATGCCCTCCCGCTCGACGGGCGGCTGACGGTTGTCGACACCGAGCATCCGCCGCCGCGCCTGGAGCTCGATTTTATCGGCCGGCAGATGCTCTCCCAGAACGGCCGGACGCTCGTCGGGATCCAGACGGTTGGCGGCGCAGGGACGATGCAGATCTTCGACGCCGACACGATCCTCTTCCGAGACGGCCGGCACGGCGATTATTCCATGCGTCATTTCGTCTGGGTGGAGCCGGTGTCAGGGGAGTGCTCGGCGTGTGTCTGGCTTCTTACGAAACGCCCCGACGGCAGTCTGGCGGCCGTCGACGAGCAGCCCCGTTGGCTCTCCCCCGGCACCCGTGAGGATCGGGCGATCCATGTCGATGCCAGCGAGTATGTCCTCGGCATCCCGACGATGCGCGCCTTCGCGCTCCTCGACATGCCGCCGGGGCAGCCGTTCCCCTGGTCGCCGGCCCTGCGGGTGGTCGCCGCGCGACCGACCTTCGCGCCGGAGACGGTGCGGAGTCTGGCCGTGGAGCTCAACCTCGGCCTCGAGACCCTCCGCGCCGCCGGCCGAGCCGCGAAATAGCCTCCTTACTCGGGGGGGTGGGGGCGATTTCTGGCCCCACCTGGGCGGCCCAATTGGGGCTCCGCCGGCGGCGCTTTTTTGCGATAACCGGGCTCCTGACCCCATCGATCCAGGGAATCCCGTCATGACTCCATCCGCCCGTCCGTCGCGCTCCCTCCGCCCGCTCCGCCTCGCCCTCGAGGCGCTCGAGGACCGGCGGATCCTCGCCGCCTTCAGCTACGACGGGCCGACGAAGGCCCTGGCGATCAATCTCGACGCCGAGGGGGAGATGCGCGTGTCGAGCTCGGGGAACGGCAATTACGTCTTCTCGCTCGTCTCTGCCGACACCTTCAAAGGGACCGAAACCCCCGGCCTCTCCGGCAACGGGCTCGGCACCCTCACCGTGAACAACACCTTCGACATCGATCGGGTGGCGATCACCAATTCGCTCAACAACACCTCCGTCAACTTCATCGCCAGCACCGGCACCTACGTCGACCACTTCGACGTCCACATGACCCGGTCTACGGGAGTGTGGGTGCCGCTGGTGAAGGTCTCGGGCGATACCACCTTCGTCGGCGCCTCGACGCTCACCGCCACGTCGTCGAACATCTCCGTCGAGGCGAAGACGCTCTCCTCGGAGACCGGCGACATCACCCTCGATGCCGACACCGGCAGCCAGGTGCCGGGGCCGTTCACCGGCCTGATCGTCAACGGCTCGACGATCACGACATCAGGGGGCTCGATCCGGCTCTCAGGCCGCGGCGGCGACAACTCCGGCGGCTATCAGCGCGGCGTGGCCCTGGTCAGCAACGCCTCCGTCATGGCCGGCAGCGACGGCACCAAGCAGGGCACGCTCTCGATCACCGGCGTCGGCGGCGCCTCGACCGGCCCGTCGAACCAGGGGATTATTATCGACAGGGGTTCGTCCGTCGGTTCGTCGGGCGGCGCGGTGACGCTCACCGGCACCGGCGGAACCGCGAGCAGCGGCGCCAACGGGATCCTCCTCCAGGGGCGCGTCACGTCGGTCACCGTCCCCGGGGCGGGGAACGAGGGGGCAATCACGCTCAACGGCACCGGCGGCGGGAGCGTTAGCGCCGCCGCGAAAGACAACACCGGCGTGTCGCTGACGTCGACCGCCGCCGTTCAGTCGGACGAGGGACCGATCTCGATCACCGGCCGCGGTGGGATTGGCAACTCGCAGGCGGCGGCCCCGTTCACCACCTCCCCCGGGCTCGCCGTGAAGGGGGCGACGGTGACCAGCTCCGCCGCCCCGATCACCTTCACCGGCGACGCCTTCGGATTCGATCTGGCCGGCGGGATGGTGGCGACGACCAAGACCGTGACGGTGAGGAACATCGATGCCGACCAGGTGATCCGCCTCGGCGGCACCGCCAACGGCCAGCTGACGCGGATCGCCGCGAGCAAGGTGATCATCGGCCGGGCGGATCTCCTCCCGGTCATCCAGCAGGAGACGGTGGCCAACGGTGGCACGATCTCGCTGGCCAATCCCCACCTCCAGATGATCGGGTCGAAGATCGTGCTCCGGGCGCCGGTGACGACCGGTGGCACGCAGACCTACAGCGGCCCGGTCCTCCTCGGCGAGGGGGCCGAGGCGGTCACGCCGACACTCACCGCCGCGGGGATCAGCTTCGAGGGGACGGTCGACGGGGCGAAGAATCTCACGCTCGCTGCCGGCAACGGCCCGATCCAGTTCGCGCAGGCCGTCGGCGGCACCGCGGCGCTGGCCTCGCTGCGGGTCAACAGCGCCGGCGCCGTGAAGGCCGCGGCGCCACTGTCGATTGACGGATCGGCGGCAGGGGCGCGCGCCAGCGGGCTCGTGTTCGCCCCCGGCGTCAACGGCATCGACCTGCAGCTCCCCGGCAGCAAGGTCATCAATACGGCCGGGAGTGGGATCGTTGTCGGCCCCACGCACGATTCGCGGATCGCCGGATTCACCCTCTCGAAGAACGCCGTGGCCGGGATCCAGGCCAGCGGGGCGATGCCGGCGACGACGATCACCGGCAATCGCATCGATGGCGCTGGGAAGGGGGCCTTCGGGGCCCATCTCTCATCTGCCACCGGGCTGTCGTTCGGCACAACGACCTCGGGGAACGTGATCACCGGCACCTCGACCGGGATCGTCGCCACCGGCGACATGACCGGCACCGCCGTTCGCTCGAACACCGTCAACGGTAACGCCGGCGGCATCAGCCTCATCGGCGCGAGGAATCTCGTCGTCGCCACCAACGGGATTGGGAGCAACACCCTCTACGGCCTGCGGGCCGACGGCGACGGTTCCGGGACGGTCGTGGCGGGCAACGCGATCACCGCCACCCCGCTCGGGGTCTCGCTCGAACGGGTCCGTGGGCTCACGCTCGGGGCTCCTGGGAGGGGCAATACGATCGCGGCCGGCACCGATGCTTCCGGCGCGTATGTCCCCGGTCGGACTTCCGTCGGCGTCGCCGCCGTCGGCGATCTCACCGGGACGCGGATCCTCGCCAACTCGATCTCCGACAACACCATCGGCCTCAAGCTCTCCGACGCCAACCATCTCGCCGTCACCGGCAACAGGCTCTTTCGCAACCGCTTTCAGGGGATCGTCGCGACCGGAAACAGCGCTGCGACGACGATCGAGTCGAACACGATCGAGGGATCGCTCCCCGGCGGGGGACGGGCGGCGTGGGGGCTGTTTGTCGCCTCCGCCACCGGCCTCCTCTTCGGCGGCGACTCCCCGTCGCAGGCCAACGGAATCCATGGCACCGACAGCGCCATCGGCCTCACCGGCCTTCTCACCGGGACGGCGATCAAGTCGACGATCATCCGCAACACGTTCAACGCCATCCAACTCCAGGCCGCCCGCGGCGTGTGGGTGCAGTCAAGCGACATCAACGGTGCCGAGGGGCGGGGCTTGAGTGCCAAGGGGGATTGCAGCGGCTCGACCGTCCTCCTCAACACGATCCATTCCGGCCAGGACGGCGTCATCCTCGAGGGGACCCAGGGGCTGGCGGTGAAGAACAACCGCATCGTCTCCAACCGGGGGCACGGCGTATTCGCGACGGGACCGTCGGCGGGGACGAAGGTCATCGACAACATCATCGAGAACAACGGCGTGAACATCGCCACGTCGTCAGCGGCGGGCGGGTCGTTGCAGACGAAGTGACGCGCTCGTGGCGGGCGGCCGCCTGTGGGCCGTCGAGGCAGGGGGGCGGTGTGCCCCCGCAGGCCTCGGTACAACGTGGCCCCCGGAGGCAGGCGACCCGATGACGCGCGCCGCAACCGCCACCTTTCTCGTCGCAGAGATCCTCCTCCTCGCGGCCGCGCAGGGGGTGGGGGGCTGGCCGTGGACGGCGATCGGTGGAGCGGCGATCGGCCTTCTGGCCGTCGCCGACTTCCGGCCGGCGTCCCTGGCGATGGTCGTGCCGGGGTTGGTGTGGCTGGCCCTCTTCCGGGCGAGCGGGAACCGCGAGCTTTTCTTCCCCTTCACGATCCATCTGGCGAGCCTCCTCACGCTTCGCCTGGGAGCGCGGAGCACCTGGCCGGGGGTGGCGGCCGGAGGGCTGATCGTCGTGCTGTTCCTCGCCATCCGCGCCTCCCAGCGAGCCAGCCCCAGGGTGCTCGGGGTGGAGCTCGCCGTGGCCGCGCTGATCCTCCTGGTCGTCGTCGGGACGCTGCGCCTGAGCCGCGGGAGCATCGCCGTCGAAGCGGCCGTCGTCGGCCTCGCGTCGCTCCTGGCCTATGCCAGCCTGGCGCTGTTAGGGCGGGAATGGCCCCGGCGCCGTGGCGCGCCGTTGGCGTCGCTCGCCGGCGCTGTATGCTCTGGCCCGCGGCCCCGGCCCATCTTCACCACCCCCAAGGATTCAACGTCGATGCCCCACTTCCATATCCAGGGCGATTCTGATGCCTTCGATGATGCCGTGCATGTCGAAGTTCAGGGGGAATTGAGCGCCTGGGGCTTTGTCACCGCGGAGCGGATCGACGAGAAGACCGTCCTCCTCACCGAGGTGCCGCTGGCCGATCTCCAGAGCTATGGCGGCATCCTCTTCCAGGTCGAGTACGAGGAGGCGGGGGAGGATGGCGAGGACTCGATCGTTCTCCGTCAGGTGCAGATGTTCTTCTGGCCGTGGGATGACGACGAGGAGTTCGACGACGAGGATGACGACGAGGTCGACGGCGGCGACGAGGACGAGGTCGACGGCGACAGCAACGGCTCGATCACATAGCCCGTCGGCTCACCGGCGTAGCAGGCACTCCGGGCTTTCGGGGGTCGTCAGGAGCCGGCGCGTCTCCTCGAGGAGGAAGTCGGGGAGCATGAACGGCTCGTAGCCGACATGCTGCCAGCGCATCCGTCCGTCGGCAGCGACAAAGCAGGTGGCGTGGAGCGGCTTCCCCTCGAAATCATCCCAGGCGTCAAGGGCGCGGAAGGCCGCTCCGTCGGCGGCTGAATGGACCGGGTAGGGGAGCGTCTCGCCTGAATCGCGGATGTCGGCCGGGGAGTCGGTGCTCACGATCACGACCGGCAGCCCCGCCTTCTCGAACTCGGCCGCCTTTGCGACAAACGCTTTCACCTGCTCGTTGCAGTGCGTGCAGGCCTTGCCGAGGGTGAGGATCACGACATGCGGCCGGCCGCGGAGGGACGCGGCCGACACCGGCTCGCCCGCGACGCTGACAGCGCTCCATTCCCCCGCCTGCCACGCCTGCCATTGCGGCGGCCCGAGCATGTCCAGATCGGGGCGCACGCCGCTATCGGTGGCCGCGGGGGCGGGGACGCGCCAATCGGCGGCGACGCCGGCCGCCTCGGCCACTCCCGCGAGGCGGCGCAGTGCCGGCAGCTCGGGGTCGGCGTGGCCGGCGAGCTTCCGCACTTCCTGGAAGGTGGCCAACGCCTCGTCACGCCGGCCGGCGCTCCACTCCATCCAGGCCTGGAGCGCGCGCGGGGCGAGCTGCTGCGGCTCACCGTCGGCGAGCCCCTTGGCGAGCTCGCAGGCCTTGGCGGGATCGCCGAGCGCGAGATGGATCGCTGCCAAGCGGGGCTTGTCGAGATCGCTGACCTCGGGGAGGAGTGCCTTGGCCTCCTCGGTGCGGCCGTGGGCGAGGTGATCCCGCAGACGCAGCTCGGCCAGCGGGCGCCGCAGCCCCTCGATCTTCTCCGCGATTGGCTGCATCGCGTCGGCCATCGCCTTGGAGATCTCGGCCGCCGACTGGTTTTTCCCGCGTGCGGCTGTCTCGGCCGTGGCGGCGGCGTCGGTCCGCTCGGTCCGGAGCCGGGCCTCGATCGCCGCCAGGCGCCCGAGCGCCGCCCCCCCGGCGTCGCGGTCCCCGCGGCCGTAGCCGGCCAGGGCGAGGAGCTGCTCGCGCCGCCATTGGTCGTCGAACTCGTGCCCCGGCTCGAGGTAGGGGGTGTCGGCGAGGCAGGCGGCCACGTCCCACAGCTCCCACATCAGAATCGTCTCGAAGAGCCGGTCGCGGCCGTACTGCCAGGCGCTGCCGTTCTCGTCGAAGGTCTGGGCCGGATCGGGCTTCACCTCCTTCGAGCGCGGGATCCGCGGCATCGCCACGAGATTCGCGGCGATCGCCAGCGCCTCGCGAACCCGGCCGACATGATTGAGCGTGCGGACGAGCCACTCGCTGTTGTGGGCGAAGTTGTGGATCTGATCGGGGTAGAGATGGGCGCGGAGCATCTGGGCATGGTCGACGCGGGCCGCCGCCTCCTGCTGCCACGCCGCATCCTGCCAACGCTTCAGTTCGGAGTAGGTGTGCCCCGGCATGTGCCACATGTGGGCGATGCCGGGGGCCGACTGACCGCACTGGGACGCCGAACGGAGCGCCTCGGCGGGGCGTGAGCCGTCCCACAGGTGGATCAGGTAATGGTGGATCGGATGGAGCGGAGCCTTGGCGAGCACCTGGAGGGCGAGGGCGTCGATCGCCAGCGGGCTGGTTACCGCCAGCCCCACGCGGCTCTTGTTCCACCAAGAGAAGCCCACGAGGAACGCCCGGGCCTCGAGGTCGTCGGGATGGTCGAGGGCGATCTTTTCGACGGCGGCGAGAAACTCCGCGGCATGCGCCTTCCGCTCGGCGTCGTCCTTTTTCTCGGCGAAGAGCTTGCGGGTGGCCTCGATCCAGCCCTTCTCGCGCGGTGTGGCGGCGTCGAACGCCGGCCCGGTGGCGCGGGCGATGATCTGCCGAGCGCGGGCCTCGTTTTGGATGTTCGCCATCGCCATCCCCCAGTGGGCCATGACGCAGGCCGGGTCGATCTGGAGGACCGTGCGGAAAGACCGCTCCGCCTCCCAGTACCAAAAGCCGTGAAGCTGGCCGACCCCCTGCTCGAAATAGGCCTGGGCCTCCGGCGACCTGGTCGTAACGGGGAAGCGGACAACACCGCAGCCCGGCGTGAGGGGGAGCCGGCGCCGCGGCCCCGCGGAGAAGCTCTCGCCATGGAGGGAGTGGCCCGGCGCCGGCGCGGCAGCCGGGCTTGGCGCGTCGTCGGCACGGGCGCTGGGGGTCGTCGGCGCCGACAGCGATGTCGCCAGGAGCAGGGGAAAAGCCACCGCAGCGAGGGAGGCGCGGTGTGAGATTCGTGCGAACGGTTTCGTGGAGTTGAGCATGGAAAAAGCATACCTTCGCGCCGAATCGCCCGGGGAAATGTCCCGTCGTCCGTGCGCTCGGGTGGGGTCCGACCAGCGGCGTGAAGCAAAAGCCCAGTCGACCGACTTTTTTCCCTCTGGACGAAAAGCGCCGGCGTCAGTGAAACTCTCGCTGCAGAATCGGCGAGGTTCCGCACCATGCGTTTTTGCTCGCCTCGGCGTCGACGTTCGGTCCTCCGGACAAAACCGCGATTGCCAGCCTGCCTTCCCCCCCGCGTGGCTTTGCCCCTGTCCGCCGGTCATCCCACCTCTCTACCCTCCTGCCAACTTCTCACTTCTGCCGATCCACGCCGGTCGGCGGCACATCCGGCTCCATTCCGCCCTGACAATCGGAGTGTCTGGTGTGCCGTCGGCCGCCGTTTTTTTCTCTTCCCCGATCGACGCCCCCTGCGAAGGATCGAGGAGCCGGCATGGCACGGAGCGTCGTCTTCGCCGGGGCAGTGCGTTGCGAGGGATGCCGACTGCCGCCGCGCTGGTGCCTGTGTGGTGCCCTCGCACCGGTCGACACGGCAGTCGCCGTCGACATTCTCATCCACCGCCGCGAGCAGTGGCGGCCGTCGAGCACCGGCGCGCTTTTGGCCCGCTCGATCCGTGGCGCGAGGCTCCATGTCCACCGCCCTGATCCGCGCTGCCGTGAGGCCCCCGCGCTCCCGGCAGCGCTGCTGCGGCCGGCCCACGTCTGCTGGGTGCTCCATCCCCAAGGGGACAAGATCTCCGACGAATGCCCCCCCGCTCCCACCGCACAGCCGAGGCAGGTGGTCTTCCTCGATGGCAACTGGCGCGAGGCGGGCGAAATGCTGCGGCTCATCAACGCAGCGGCGGGCGCGGCCAGCCGGGAGGGGAACGCACCGCTCCGCGTCGTCCGCCTGCCCGAGGGCGCGCCGGGGCGCTTCTGGATCCGCGCGGCTCCCGCGCCGGGGCAACTTGCGACTGCCGAGGCCTGTGGGGCGATCCTGGGAATACTCGGGGAGACCGCCGCCGCCGAGCGGCTCCGGCTCCACTTCGAGTTGCATGTCTGGGCGACCCTCCGGGCCCGCGGCAAGGTCGACCGGGCCAGGGCCTACCTGGCCGGATCGCCCCTGCTCGCGGCGGCCCCCGCGCTCCTGGCGGCGCTCGAGACGCGCCGGCCGGGCTGACGGGGGGGCGGAAAAAAGTGGTGTTGCCGCCGTGCCGGGAACTTCCCTACTTCTCTTGCCGCCATCCCCCCGCTCCGGCCAAGGACCCAGCCCATGCAGCGCTCGAGTTTCGTCAGGATCATCGCTTCGGTCGGGATCGCCGCCGGGTTGCTCGGCGCCGGTGGACTCGTCGCCAGGCCGGCCGTGGCGGCCCCGCCGCTGCAGCAGGGGGCCGGCGAAGCGGTCGTCGGTGATTGGCGGCCGAACGATCAGGACCTGACGGTGAGGATCTTCGCCAACAATGGCCAGTTTCTCGGCGCGATCGTCAAGGCGCCCGATCCGCAGATGATCAACCGGGAATTGATCCGCGGCCTCGTTTTCGATCCGTCGATGGGCGTCTGGCACGGCGAGGTGTTCGCCATCAAGCAGGGGAAGTTCA
>Ga0209401_1001915_pt1 | contig 13593 bp, 16 predicted proteins | sample M_140807_MF_Meta_FD_187318 | JGI IMG/M metagenome (GOLD analysis project Ga0209401, IMG submission 187318) | Freshwater microbial communities from Lake Montjoie, Canada to study carbon cycling - M_140807_MF_MetaG (SPAdes) (version 2) | ecosystem: Environmental > Aquatic > Freshwater > Lake...
GTTAACAGTTATGATATTTCCATTAGGAACTAGACTTATACCGGAACCAGCCGATAAAGTTATTCCACCAGTAAGACCATTTAAAGTACGAACTACGTTATTACCAGATGTCCCGTCTCCAACTAAAATTCCACCAGGAGTTGTTCCATCACCAACATATAAAAGATCAGTATCTGTGGTATAAATTAATTCTCCGCTCAATGGAGTAATTGCTAATCTTTGTGCGTTAGTGCCTCTTTTTATTTGAAATGACATTTTTTTCTCCGGTTAAAGTATAATTATTTATATATTTCCCTGGTCTATAACTAAACTACTTGGGGACGCAATAGTTCCCATATCAATAATAGAACCTTGGACTAATAATTGTGCTATGGTACCAATTGAATCACCCAATATTCCAAAATCAATATTAGATGAATCAACTCCTGAACCACTTGGTATTCCATATGGTGTAGTATAGACTGTTACATTAATATCTGCCATTATTTTATCCTCGTGTTACGTCAGGTAATACGTCAATTTTTCCTCTTAATATTGTTTCTATGCCTATAGGATTAGATGTTCTTAGTTGAACATCATAAAAAACGGGAGTATAGGGAGGAAATAAATTTGTATAGGTAGCTCCAAGAGTAATTGCGACATATCCACCTGTTGCTGTGGCAGATATACCACCTATAATTCCTTCTGGTTGATAAAAAGTGCTTCCAACAGTAATATATTTACTATAACTAGAAAAAAGTTTAGAAGCATAATATCCTTTTCTTACTTGCATTGCAATAGTACAATCTGTAAGATCATAAGTTCCACCAGTAACTCCGGTGACAGAAAAAACCCATCTCAAACTATCTCCAACAACAACTGTTTGGTCGTAAATGTTAGACATACAGGCTCCAAAAAATAATAACCTATTAAAGGTTATTATTTACAAATATTTATGATTTGCGACAATTAGAGTTTTACAGCCAAATTTTCTGGACTAATGTTTAAAGTTGTTTTTGGTTCAGGAATTTTTACTGTTTTAATATTGGATAAAGTCTGTGCCTGTTGAGCATTAATCTGACCTTGAATTTGGGCAATTGCTTGAATATAAGCATTTTTATTATTTTCTACTCTTGGACGGTGTTCTTCTGGAAGATATGGTTCCGAGAGCAGTTTTTCACACGCAGCCAATCCCATATGGTACTTTCCAACATAAAATGCCGTAGTAGCAACTTCATCTAATAGACCCCATCTATAGTTGGCCATATCTACAAACAGAATGTCATTTTGTGGAAGTGGGATTGTAAGTCCCATGGATGCAACTAGGAATGCATTTCTTGGACGCCCATATTTTCTATAAATGCAGGACAAATGATACAAAGATTCTGCTCGATCTGGCTTCGTTTCATATGCGCGCATCATGGCATCTGTAATCATCTCAATTGGTTTTTCAAGGATTGCACGACACATGCCTACTCTAAGCCAAGAAAAATATACTTCTTCTGGCCAAGATTCTAGTTCTGTTCTTTTAATATATTCTTGTTCAGCAACATCAAACATTCTGGCATCAAATGCAGATTGCGCTGCATAAAATTGCTTTCTTGCTTGTTTTGGATCTTCTGCAAGATACTTCTTTAAAATTTCATAGTCATTCTTATATTTTTCAATATCATTGCCGAATTGTCTAGATCGGCAACCTTCAGTTCGAACATCCCACGAATACTCGCCTTCTAATTTTTGAATATTCATTGGTTGACGACAAATTGCATATTCATGCAATGGCTCTTCATACCACCACTTTGTTTTACCAATATTAAACAATTGTGCGCGATACCATACGAACTCACCGCGTTGAATCTTTACAACATATCCATCCAATTCGTCATTGAATTTATCTACAGGAAGATTACCAGTAATCATATCATCGGCATCAATCATCAAAGCCCATTGTGCCTTACCTTCACAGGCTTCAATGGCCAAAGAACGATTATGACCAAAGTCTTTCCACTCATGGTCCAGTATTTCTCCAGGAATTCCCTTAGAGTCAAAGAAATTTTTTACAATTTCTTTGGTATTGTCTGTGGAACCAGTATCACAGACGACATAATAATTGATAAATGGGGCTACAGATTCAAGGCAACGTTGAATATTTGGAGCCTCGTTTTTGACGATCATTGATAAAGCTAATTTGTGCATTTTCATCCTTATGAATTAAAAAATCTACGTAATGATCCGGGATTAAACTTTGGAATAAGTTCCCACTGATCTCTTTCACCATATTTAATTATCTTCAAACCATTGATAGGCATTTTATCTGCTGTTTTTTCTTTATCAATGATTTCAAGTAGTTCCCATTCTTCAAGCAATTGAATAATGGCATTTCTTCTTTTAATATCTTCTTCGGAAACATTGGAAGGCAATCCATCCAATGCAAATAATTCTTTAAAATGTGCAACTATATAAACACCATTTTTATGAATTAAATGGCACGATTGATATAGTACATTTTTTCCTTTGGGAGACACACCTATACGAGATAAGGTTTCACGGACAACCATGAAATCCTCTTCATCAAATAGTTTTATGTGTACACCAACATTATTAAAAATTCTTTCCGAAGCTTCTGACATACCACATCCTTATTAAGATTTTGGACCACCAGTATCTAAGGATTTCTTTAGTTTATCCAGATCATCAGGTCCAAGAATATTTAGGACTTCCCTAGCCTTGGATTCTGTATATCCATAAACTGCCTGAATAAGTGATATATTCTGTTCTGTTTCTTTTTTAATCCAAGGAGAAAATCTTTTCTTTTTACGGATGCCAAGTCTATAAAAATCAAACTGACTCTTGTTATCCAACCAAGGGACACAATTCATTTCGTTGGCATGAAAAATCGTATCAGGAAAATACGATAAACATCGATTTACAACAAATGGTTTATAAAGACGCGCATTAGCCTCATCCTTGTCTAGTAGCGGCTTTTTATCGTGATTAATACTTCCCAGAAAGTCTTTAAGTTTTAGCTCTTCTTCTTTCATCAATTAAACTCACAGTCCATCATAAGTTGAACAATAAGAGCCATTGTATTAATTTCTTGGTCTGCAGCAAATCCAGACTTGTATTGATATTCGGCAATAATCAGAATAGCCTGTGGAATTGAATTGTGCTTCAATGCTGTATATAGTTCTGTATACAGGCGCTTATAGAAGTCAGCAGTATTCAGATCTAAGTTTTGGATAACCCACTTGCGACAAGATGTGAAGTCCTTTGCTTTCATAAAGCCTAGCAGTTCCTTATAGGACTCACTGCTTCCCTGAGCCAAAATACCAACATCAATTTTTCCAGAAGATGCATATCTTTGCAACTCATTGATCATTCTACGAATGTCTGGAAAATGCTTCTTTACAAGATTTGAAAGAACTTGAGTATCATATGGAATCTTTTCATTATTGAGAATGTACTCAATACGCTTGAGAATTCCTACTGCAACCTGAGCCTTCTCAGCACTTGGAACGGTAAAGTCAATTCCAGTGCACCGAGAATGCAGAGCATCAATGATCCGATTTTTATAGTTGCAAGTCATGATGAATCTGCAGTTATTTGCAAATTCCTCTATGGCTCCACGCAATGCTGGCTGAATAGACTGTGCATTAGAATAGTCAAACTCGTCCAGAATTACAATCTTCAGTCCACCGTTAAGTGAAACTGTAGAACAATAATTACGAATCTTTGTTCGAAGAGTGTCAATACCATTCTCTTCAGAGCAGTTGATTATAATGCTGTCGGCACCCAAATCATTCGCCAAGGCACGGGCAACCGTAGTTTTGCCCGTGCCTGCCTTGCCGTATAGCATCATGTTTGGAATTGTACCTTCCTTAATCATACCATTAAACACAATGGAAATATCGGTAGGAAGAATACAATCAGACAGTGTTTTGGGACGATACTTTTCGACCCAAAGTAGATTAGTCACATCAGACACGATTAACCCCGCTTGATGGCGATGTAGTAAGAAAGATCCAGACTCTTATGAATAAACTTAGAAATAATAGTGTCAGTCAATTCAACACTATATGAACCGGGAATAAACTTCATTTCAGAAACATTGATAGTCCCTTCAAAGTCTTTACCAGTATAGTTTTCATCAATAACAATTTCAAAACTATTGCTTGTGCTCTGGCCAGAATCATCAACACTGATGATAAACTTTCCATCTGCACCAACCATACGCAGATCACTGACCTGAAGCACACTGGAAGCCTTAAGAATCTCATTGAGATCCTTTTCATCCAGATCAAACCGGGTAACAGTAGCAGGCATCTTGATCTCTCGGGTAGGAACCGTGAGAAGACTTGGTTCAGAATAGTAATAGGTAACGCTAGACCGACCATTGGTAATCACGACATGGGTGTCATGAAACTCAAGATCGGGGTTATTAAACATGCTGACAATACCAAGAAACTTATTGAGATCCCAGATGGGAACATCAACATCAAAGTCCTCGGTCACCTTTGCTTCAACATAAATGTTCTTACCAGCCGAAACAGTCTTTAGAAGATTTCCGGGCTGAATAAGAATGTTTGAGTTGATTGCTGCAAAATTCTTTAGAATGTTATAGGTTTCTTTGCTCAGACGCATTTTTGTCACAGTATTCATATAAATCTTTCTGTAAATTAATCAAAGTCTTTACGATAAACGCTATCGTTAAGTTGCTGCTTTTGCTCGTGTCTATTGCCGCGAACATTTCTCTTCTGTTGCTTTTTGCTCAGACCAGTAGGCTTGTTTTTGCGGCGATTCTTAAACTTTTCAAAACTTTCTTCGTTCATAGTTCTATTATAACTCCAAAATAGGATAATACAAATATATTTATACCTGAACCTTGATTTTTGAAAAATTATTCTTCTTTTCAAATTGCAAAGTTTGGTCAAATTTGTCAACCAGTGCATCAGCCTTATGACTAATGATGTAAATTGAACATTTATTTTTCATCTTATTCAAGATCTTCATGAAGGCTTCGGTCCCTGCTGCATCCAAGGATGAATCTAAAATTTCATCAAAGATCAATAGATTGCAGTTAAGGCTATTCTTCATCTTAGCAACTTCACGCCAAGTCAGCAAGATCGCCAAGTCGATGCGTTGTTTTTCTCCCTCAGAGAAAGAGGAATATGAGAATGCATCTCTATATCTTGACTTGATGGTCTCCTTGAATTCCTCATCGATTGTGAAGTCAACATAGAGATTAAGTTTTCCGAGGAACTTGTTAACGAGTCCATTGATGATGGGAACATAATGTTTGATAATGCGGCTCTTAAGCCCCCCATCTTTGAGGATATCATAAACAACATCATAGTGAATTTGTTGAGAGATAAAAGATTCAAGTTTTTTGGCAATATCATTCTTTTTATTTTCCGATTCATTCAGGCTATTTTCCAGTATAGAAATATTGCTTGAGGCTTCTTTGTCTTTCTTATCTTTTTCAATTACTTTAATATTGGATTCTGCATTTCCAATTCTGTAATTCAAAGCATTTATTTCTTGAACTTTTGCTCTAGATAAGACCATGAGTTTTTCATATTCTTTCTTAGATGCTTCTAGTTCAATATTTTTCTTTTCTGCGACTTTAAGTGCCTCAGAACAGTCTTTGGCTTTCTTGCGTTTTTCTTCCAGATGTTTTTCTTTTTGATATTTGGGAAGAACTTGTAAGCAACACTTGCAGGTTGCGTTTTCTTCTAGTGCCTTAATGTCATCTAACAGGGTGGCGTGAAGCGTTTCTGTCTTTACTAACATAGATGGAACATCTTTGAGTGATTCAATCTTTTTATTAATCTTTGTTATTTGTTCTCCAAGCTTTTTATGATCATCAAGTTCAGTCTTAACTAGGATTCTATCTTTATCTATTTGGTCTTGGTATTCTTTAATTCGATTTACAAGAACATTGATATCATCAGCATTGCTGGTTTTTACTTGATCGATAAATTCTTTTTGAGACTTTATCTTTTCATGAGCAATCTTGACCAGACTTTCATGTTCTCCAATAGACACCTTCAATGAACTAAGTTGGCCCTTTACATGTTGATTCATGTCTGCCAAAATATCAAGATCTAAAAGACCTTCAATAATCTTACGGCGTTCTGAAGGAGTTAACTGCATGAATGGTATGAAGTTGGACTTACCAAGAATAACAACCTGCTTAAAGGCTGCATAATCAAATCCAAGAATATGCTCTTCAAACATTTCTTGGTAATCTTTTGACTTGGCATTCTGGTCAATCATATCCCCATCTTTGATAATTTCAAAGATCTTTGGGGACAGGCCACGACGAACCAAGTAATGAGATCCTGCCTTGTTGAACTCTATCTCAACTAGGCAATTCTTGCCATTAACGGTGTTTACAAGCTGCGGTATATTAATGGGTCGGAAGGGCTTTCCAAACAACCCAAAGCACAGGGAGTCCAATAGCGCAAAAGACTTGCCATGTCCGTTAGTACCCGTGACTAGCGTGGTCTTATGATTATCTAGTTTAATCTCTGAAAAATTGGTGCCAAACGATCCAAAATTTTTAAACCGAACTTTTAAAAATTCAATCACTCTTCATCCTTTGATAGTGCACTATTATACGCTTCATCTATGATACGTGCAAGGAACTTCTTGTCAATAGACTTTTCCTGAATAGTCTCAAGTTCTTCATGAAGAAGTTGGAGAGTATCTTTATGGACATCTACCGCCACTAGTTCAGGGTTTGCAGATACCTCTTCGGTCACTGCCAGTTCTGCCACGCCTGCTTCATAGAACTTATCCATGTATTTTTCAAAACTTGCAGCCTTAGTGCGCTTCTTGATAAAAATCTTGACATAGCAGTCTTTGAACTTTGAGTATTCAAGTTTTTCTGGTTCGTCTTCATTATAATCAAGCGTATAGAATAACTTTTTGTTATTTTCGACAAATACCAGTTCTCTAGCCAAAAAGTCAAATACATGGAATCCTTTCGGTTCCCAAACATCTGAGAAAGCCATCTGGTATTGCGTCCCCAGATAATGAATATTGTCACGAGTGGACTTAATATGATAATGCCCAGTAAGAACGTATTCAAACTTGTCGAAGTGTTTGGGGTCATATCCTTGCTCTATAAAGATACCACGAATACTCTGAAAGCCAAATAATTCCAGATGTCCCATGAGAAGAGAGCATGTAGTGTTGGTAATAAATTTTGCTGCCTGTCCTTCGTTTTCTGGATTTATCCACGGTAGAAGAGCCACGCAACCTGCTGAGGTTTGAATCTCAGTTGGTTCAGAATATATTTCCCAGTTTTGGTATGGAGCAACCAACTCATGCAATGAGTTTACATTGTTATTGTTACGGTAATAGGTATCATGATTTCCGCAAATAGCAATGCATTTTACTCCCATGTCTCTAAGAGGTTCAAAGAACCTAGTTCGCACTTGATGTAATGTTTTAAAGTTTATATACTTTCTACGGTCAAAAACATCTCCCAGATGGAAGATAGTTTTGATATTATTTTCCTTAATATAAGGAAACAATTGTTCTTCAAAGAACGATAGAAAATATTCCAATACGATAGGAGAATCGGCTTTATAGCCAAAGTGGGTATCGTTAAGAATTACTGCTTTCATATATTCCTGCTTGTTGCAGAACCAATTCTTTCTTTGCAAGTTTCATGTCTTCTTCAATCATCATTTCAGCCAATTGAAATACAGATACTTTTGGTTGCCAATTTAATTTTTGTCTTGCTTTTGTAGCGTCTCCAAGAAGTTCATCAACCTCAGTTGGACGGAAATATTTTGGATCTACGATAACAAACTTTTTATAATCCAAACCAACTAATCCAAAAGAATAATCACAAAAATCTCTAACGGAAATCATCTTTCCAGTTGCAATAACATAATCATCTGGAGTATCCTGTTGTAGCATCAACCACATGGCTTCTACATAATCACCAGCATAACCCCAGTCTCTCAGAGAATCCATATTGCCTAGAGTTAAATTAGATTGCAGCCCACAAGCAATTCTTGTGACTGCTCGTGTGATTTTACGAGTTACAAATGTTTCGCCACGACGAGGACTTTCATGGTTAAAAAGAATACCACATGAAGCATGCATATCATAACTTTCTCGATAATTTCTTGTCAGATAGTGGCCGTATACTTTAGCACACCCATATGGAGACCTTGGATAAAATGTGGTAGTTTCCTTTTGAGGAACTTCCATTACTTTTCCAAACATCTCACTACTTGAAGCTTGATAATATCTTACTTTGTTTCCAGAAATATCTTGATACTGCCTAATTGCTTCCAAAACATTTAAAGTACCAACTGCGTCAGTATTAGTTGTAAAAATTGGCATTTCAAATGAAAGTTTTACATGGCTCTGTGCCCCTAGATTATAAACTTCTGTAGGATTGTGTTTTACTAAGATACTTGATATACTGGTATAATCCGTCAAGTCACCATAATGTAAAAATAAAGTTTTATTATGAATATCAGGATTATTGATTAAATGATTGATTCTATCTGTGTTAATAGAAGAAGAACGACGAATTAATCCATGAACTTCATAACCTTTAGATAACAATAAATCTGCAAGATAACTTCCATCTTGACCGGAAATTCCTGTAATTAGTGCTATTTTTTTCATATATCCAATGAATCCTTTTTTACTTTCTTTTTTCTCTTTGTTTTCTTTGGTGTCAGCATTTCATCAAACCGTTCCATATCAAGATCGGTCAAGCCAAAAAAATCTCTTCTACCAATATCAATTCCCGCATAGGTTTCATTGAACCAGTTATGGAAATCTTTATCATTCTGTTGTTCAGCAAATTTATACTGAGTATACTTTTCTCGTTTTTCTTTGTTTATTATACGAACAAAAGAAAACCAGCAAATCTGTGTCAAGTATCCAAATGGACTTGTAGACTTACTGGGATCAAAATTATCAATGTATGTAACGCAGTTTAATATTGCGTCTGACACCATTTCTTCTCTATATGGATAATTTGCAAAATTAGGACGATAAGAAAGGCGAGATGCAATCTTAAGAATACATTCGCCTATGAAATCTGGTAATTTTGGTTTTTTGCGGCCAGCATTGTCTGCATCAGCAGACTTTTTACGATATTCTACTAAAGCATCATATAACTCTTGATTACTCACGTAATCGGCATCAGATGCTTTCTTTTTCTTTTTAGGTTGTTTCACAGAATTAATATACTACAACTACAAAAGGAGTCAACTATTCTTTTGTAACCATTCTTCAAGATTTATTTTTGGCGACCATCCTATTTCTCTTTGTATTTTGGATATATTTGCTAAAGTTACTCTAGATTCACCAAGTCTAGCCGGAATATTAGCAGTATGTCCTCCGATCATTTTAGCTATTTCATTAATAGAATGGTTTGTTCCAGTACCAACATTATAAATTTGTCCATAAGTATAAAGTTTTTGTTCTGTACCATTTATTTGCCATTCATCAAATTTTTTATTTGCTGCTAGTATATTAGCATTTACCACATCTGAAACATGCGTAAAATCTCTACGTTGTTCGCCATCGCCAACAATAGTCATTGCTTCACCAGAATTTTTTTGTCTTTGGAAAATACCAATTACAGGTGCATATTGTCCCTTTAAGGGCTGTCGCTCTCCATATACATTAAAATATCTAAAAATAACTGTTTCAAGCTTATAAAGCTTGGAATACATTTTGCACAATTCTTCACCTGCAGTTTTAGAAACTGAATAAGGATTTAAACAATCATTAGGCATATCTTCGGAAAGAGGACACAAATTTTTTAAACCATACGCCGAAGAAGTTGATGAATACATCACTCTTTTAACATTATATTTCCTACAAAGCTCAAGTATAGTTGCACTTCCAACTATATTAGAATCGACTGCTTTAAGTGGATCTTCTATACAGGGTTGAATTCGTGCTTCTGCTGCAATATGAAAAACTACATCTGGTTTGTGTCTTTTAAAGACATCAGAGCACATTACATAATCACAGATATTATATTTGTAGTTATTTGCTAAAGGATTCCAATAAAAATAATCATGTGCATCTGATGATTCATTATCAATAACAGTTACATCATGTCCATCTAAAATTAAACGATCAACTAAATTCGATCCAATAAAACCAGCTCCACCTGTAACTAAACAATTCATGTTTTAAATCCTCCATACCATACAAATTTATAATCAAATTTTGTTTCAAAACCAATATTTTTTAAAAGATTACAAATATCTTCTCGTTTTCTATCACAATTGTCTGATATATTATGAAATTGTATTTGTATTCCCTTTACATTATTTAACAGCCCGTTATTTATCATATATGGCAAAAGAAAATATTCATAGCCTTCGATGTTTATTTGAATTAAGTCTATATTATATTTTCCCAAAACTTGTTGAAATAATTCTTTTGCATTTAACATTTTTGCTATTTCTTCTTTAGAATCTTTAATTTTTTTTACAAAAGAAGATTCATCATTAGAGACATTTATCGGCATCTCTGTTGTTTGATCTACAGTTATTCCATAATTCATAAAAGAAATTTTTTCAGATGATTTTGCCAGACTTTCAACAAATGCTTGTTTTGTTGGCTCAATTCCAAGGCCATAACAGTTATATTTTTTACAGATTTTCTCTATCCAATTTCCTTTATACGATCCAATGTCTACAACACGACTCTCAGAAGATAGATTCCAATTTAAAATATGAGTGTTGTCACCATCGTCATTTCTCCAACGAAATAGTTCATCTTCATTTGGTTTTATATTATCATAATATTTTTCATTCATAATAAATCCTTATATAGTTTTAACTTTTCTTTGTCATAGCTAATATCAAGTATGTCTTTATTTTCAATTAATTTTTTATATAGTGCAAAACGTTTTATTGCCCAATCCGCATAGTTCGGATGAGATTGTTGTAATCCATTTTTATAAATTCTTGCACCACTGCCTATCCCAGCAAAATGAATAAACCAATCTCCACAATCAATATCTTTATTCAACTCTCCATATTTATTTACTCTATTGCCGAGATGATTTGCACCTCCTGTATTTTCGTAATCCAAATAAAATATTTTTCCACCATTATTGATTATATCAAAAGATATATAATCAAAAAAATCTAAAACTTGATTACTATTGTAAGGAACCATCCCATTAATCTGATAGACTAAATTATCTACACCAGTGGTAGTAATTTTATCTTTATTAAATCCAAAAAAACATGTGGCAACAACATCTTGCAGATGGCGTATATCATCTCTTCCACAAGGATTATTTTTATATGCACGAACTGGTCCCACAATATCATAGCCATCATTAAGTTTATTGACAATTTTATCAATACACTTTTCTTTAAATATCAAATCACTATCAAAGTGAATTATCATATTAGTTGTTGCATACTTTGTTATTACTTCTGAAAAAATTCTAGCAGTTCCCACATGCCCAAATTGATATAAATGATCAATAGGACTATTTTTTTGAATAACTATAGGAATTATTTTATCAAAATTTTTTAAAAGTTCTAAGTCTTCTTCTTTTCCAAATACATGTATTGGATCATCATGGTATTTGTAAAAACTTTCTAAACAATTTTTTAAAATATCAGCACAATTATATGCTTCTGTAAATATAAATGGATTGGTCATATAGTTTTATAGAGAAATAAGTCTATCGTTAATCTTTTTACTTCTAACTTCGTTTGCTGTATTTTCTTGTCTTATAATATTTAGTTTATCTTCACTTAAAGGATTTACTCTGTTATAAACATACATAATTTTTGAAATAAATTGAGTTCTTTCTCTTGCCATTTCTAACATTGGGTACATGAAAACCGTATCTCCAGCCATATCATAATAATTTCCACTAGAATCTACTAAATTGTCATGAGGTATATTTAAAAACAATTCTCTTTTATAAGTTCTTAAATGAGAAGATAGCCATCTTGGATACTGTTTAAACGATCCATTAATTTTTACTTCAATCGGATAATCGTGATACAGATGACTGACAGATTGATAAGGATTGTGTTCATAGCACCCATATGTCATCCATATTTCTGGATTTTGATATACTTCATTTAAATATTCCAAAACTGTATTATCTTTTAACCAATCATCAAAATCTACAGTAACACATATACTATTTTCTTTTGACTGTTGCGTACCAAACAAAGTATTTTCTACTTGGTACTTTCTTCCTTCATTTTTAAATAATTTTATTTTGTCTGGGTACTGTGTTGCATATTGTGTTAATTTTTGAAAAGTACCATCATTTGTGTTTGCATCAACACATATAATTTCAAAATTTTGATAAGACTGACCAAGGATTGATAAAATGCAATTATCAATCCATTCTACTGAATTGTATCCACAGCAAATAATACTAAAAAAATTGTGTTTCATAATTTCCTTTTTTATTGTAATTAAAGTTTGGGGTAAATTAAACTTATATTTAATTCATGTAAATATTTTATTAATTTATTACCAATTCTATTTTCCCAATCAATCCATGAAAGTTCTACTGATTCATTTTCAGTTTTAGATAATTTGTTTATTTTTTTAATCGAATCATTAACTGGTATAACAAAATTTGTATGCAATTTTGTTTTTATAGTTTTAGATCCTGCATTTATTGTCAAAAATTTAAAATTAATATAATTATTTTTTAAAAAATTTAATAATTTTAAAGCTAATTTATTAGATGCCAAACCATTATGCTTTGTATGAGAAAAAATACATAATATTAATTTTGGATTTGGATTTTTTAAATTATTTTTTAATCTTTCAGTTCTTTTAATATATTTTTTAATACACTCGTCTATCATTTCATCACCCTTCATATCATGTGGAAACCAACTTTGCGTTATTTTATGTTTTTTTGTATCTTTATCAATTTCATTAAAATAATTTGTATAAAATTCATTTAATTTATCATCTTCAAGTGAAAGTGCCGTAATCATCGAATCTATATTCATTTGTGACCAATCAAATGCCATAGTTGGAAATTGTAATCCCAAACGTTGTAAAATTGATTTTGTACTACATCTAACACCAAAAGGTATTATTACGAGAGATTCATTTTTAAAATCATTAAAAGACATAATTATAAAATATTGTAGTAATCTCTTAGTTCTTGTGTAGACATTTTTTTTATTCTTTGGAATAAATTTTCATTATTATAATAATATGGATTTATTTTTGTATGATTTCTTTCAGCTAATGTTGGACAGCAACTATCAGGTGTTCTTGTATGTTCTAAATGAAATATAGATCCATTAATTTCATTTATTGGAACAACTAACATTTTTATTCTTTCTAATATTTCAGCATCTTCTGGTCCATAAGCTTTAAATTCTTCATTATATAAGCCAATAGAGATTATAAAATCTTTGTTAAAGAATATACATCCCCCCGGAGGAGTATTTGACACAGAATATGAGTTATATAGTGCCTTTAAATTCACATCTATTAATTCAAGATTTAAATATGGGTAATTTAAAAATAAATTTCTAAAATTTATAAATCCAGGATGATCATTTTTTGGAATATTAACTAAAATTTGTGAAAATGGTTTTACTACTG